>ENA-UERX01001032-UERX01001032.1-human-gut-metagenome-genome-assembly--contig:-NODE-1032-length-18576-cov-8.535597_pt1 | contig 18576 bp, 27 predicted proteins | sample MGYA00242992_ERZ507993 | MGnify/ENA primary metagenome ERZ507993 (study PRJEB26167, sample SAMN06115487) | human gut metagenome | host: Homo sapiens | place: China:Chongqing | collected 2015-04-10... | reverse complement strand
ATAATTAACTAATAAAATTAATTATATATTTGGATTTTCCAAATAATTATTGTACCTTTGTATAAACAAAATAAGATTAATATGGAAAATTTAAAAACAATTCAGATTAAAGATAAAGACTATGTTAAAGTAAATCCTGATACAGGAGAAGTTAAAGATGCTTATGTAACTAGAAAAGTATCTATGGATGAATTTATTATGCTTTTCTTTAATAGTTTCCCAGAGTTATTTAAATTAGAAGGTAATGCATTAAAAATATTAATGTGTATATGGAAAAAATCTTCATATAATCCATTTGAAGATAGTGGTAATTTATTCTATAATAATAAGATATTTAAAGAATATGTAAGGAGTACTGGATTAAACTTAACTGATTTAACTATAAATATGTATGTAAGTAAATTGGCTAAGAAAGATATATTAATCAAACAATGTCAAGGTACTTATATGTTAAATCCTTTATATTTCTTTAAAGGTAAATTATCTGATAGAACTCATCTTAAATTAGTAATAGAAAACAGATTATAAATACTTATATTAAAATAAAATTTTGTATATTTGCAGAAAATTTAAAGTATAAACTATGAGTTGGAATGAATTAAGTTTAAAAGATAAAGCTGATTATATTAAAGAATCAGTTAATAATGGTATATATAACTTATCTGATATAAGAAACAGATATAATATGTATGCTAATGGTGGTTATAAACCATCAGAAAGTATTAAGAAAAGAATAACTAATTGGGAAGGTAGTTCAATGAGAACTAATAGGTCATTTCAAGCAGAAGCTAATGACTTTAATAGAGTAATACCATCAAGTATTAGGTCTAAATTATCTCAACAACAGCTTGATGCTTTATATTCTTATGGCTATAATGTAGGTATGGGTAATCTTAAGAAAAGAGTATTACCTACCTTAACTAATTATGTTCAAGGTAAAGCATCAAATGAAGATGTACAAAAATCTATGTGGGCTTCAAAAGATAATGAATTAAGAGGTCTTACTACTAGAAGAAACATTGAAAGAAGTTTATTTGGTGGTAAATACCAAACTGTATTCACTGGTACAGGAGGAACACCACATAATTATGGTTATACTGCTACTACTAATAGAAGTAGTAGTAATCCTTATCAAATACAGAATGAAGAATGGCAAGGTAAAAACTATTTAGGTGCATATAAAGGACTTCAATTATCAATGAATGATATTATGGGTAAAACTAAAGAGACAGATATTAATGATTTATTCTCTACTGGTACAGGACCAATAATATCTATGGATAATTTATTATCTATTGGTAATAATACTGTTGCTCCTGTACAGCCAGATTATAGTTATGCTAAATCATTACTATCAGATTTTGATTCAGATTTAAATAGTAATATGTTTGGTAATGGGGGTAAAATACCAAGAACCTATCAAGGAAATTTAAGTAATTTAAAAGATGTAGGTTATCAGAAATGGAGAGCACATTTACCTACTAATTTAAGAGAAGAAACTTCAGATTATAACTTATATGAAGCATATAAATCAGGTGCTAAACCTAGATTAGAATCTGATGGTTTTTATCATTTACCTTCAAGAGACCCAAGAACAAATAAAATATTAAAGAAAGCTACACATCCTACTTATGGTATGGCTTTAAGAGAAGATGCTATAGAAGGATATTTACCTGTATATAATAATGGTGAAACATATACATACCCATTACCTTGGATTAAAGCTTATGGAGGTAAAATTAATATGCTTGACGAAGGAGGTAATTTAAGTTTTATAGATGCAGATAATAGAAGAAGTAATATATTACTTCACACAGAAGATGGTAATTTATATGATAGTGCAGGTAATAACTATACTCAAAGTTATTTAGATGAAGAACATGTACCTATAATTAAAGGTACTATGCCTAGAAATACAAGACAATATTATGACCCTAATACTACATTAGAATTTATTAATGCTGCTATAGCTCCTATAAGTAATTTTAGTCCTAGTAATATTGTAAGTTCTATAAGAGAAGCTAGAGATTATAATACATTTATGAATAGCTTTATGAATCAAGATAATACTGGTTTCTTTACTAGAGAATATGCTAAAGAACACCCTTATATAAGTACATTAGGTAATATAGGTGGAGATATATTAACTGGAGTAGCTTTAAATAAAGGATATAATACTCTTAAAAATAATATAAATAGTAGAATTAATAAGAGATTATTTAATAAAGCTATGAATAATATGGCTAACATTTCTGATAATAGATTAGATAGAATATATAATAGATTATATAATACTGGAGACTATGAAGATTTACAGCAATTAAGAGACAAACATTTTGAAGTTAAAGCTAGTAATCCTTTAATGAATAGAGATAGACCTACACAATTATACCATACAGTAGGTGATGAATATGACTCAAGTTTTAATGTATTTAATCCTAATATTGAAGGTTCTAATTCTGCTATATATACTACAGACAATTTAGCTATGAGTAAATCTTATTCATCTAAGCCTACTTATAATAGAGTTAAAAAATTATATTCTAATGCTTCTAAGAGTTATAATATAGAAGGGTATTATCAACCTTGGAATGAAATACCTTATAATGGCAATATATGGAGTACTAGAACATTAGAAAAGGCAGTTAGAAATCATCCTCAATATGGTATAGATAGATTAGTTATACATAATATAAAAGATTGGGGAGGTAAAGCTATGCCTAAAGGAACATTCTTAATGGATGGTAATATAAAGTCTTCAGGTACTGTTATAGAGAATTTTAATCCTAATGATTTAAAATATTCTTCTGCTGTTACTTATGATGATTTAGGTAATATAATTCCTTTATCTAAGAGAGATAATTTTAGCATTAAAGATTTAAGATATAGTCTTATCCCACTGGGTACAGGAGTCACATTACTTAATTCAAAAGTTAAATAATCTTAATAAATTTGGTAGTTTAAAATATTTATATTATCTTTGCATCCGTAAAACAATAGATGTTTGAAATGATGAAGTTAATTATGAATTATATAAGGAATCTGATATTGTTTATATGGCAATTACCTCAACACTTATTAGCTATACTATATATAGGATATTTAGTAATGATGTGTAAAGATTTAGGTGTAGATTCCAGATATAAACAAGCTATAGTAATTCCTTGTGTTATGAGAGGAGCAGTTACTTTAGGTTGTTATGTATTTGTAGGACTTAATTCAGAATATAGGAAAACTGTTAAACATGAATTAGGACATACAATTCAAAGTAAGATATTAGGTCCTTTATACTTAATTGTAATAGGTATTCCTAGTATTACTTATTGTGGTTTAAGAAGGATATTTCCTTCATTAAGAAAGAAAAATTACTATGACTTTTACACTGAGAAATGGGCAAATAATCTTAGTGAAAAGCATATAAAGTAATCTTTTGATTACACATTATAATATTAAGAGTGATGACCTTAGTATTATTAACCTGCATAAATAAATGGCGATATTCTCCCTTGCAGGTTTTATTGGGAGAATATTGGAGTATAGTGTAATGGTAACACGAGAGATTTTGGTTCTCTAATTTTCAGTTCGAATCTGGGTATTCCAACTATGATGGCTCTGTAACTCAGTGAATAGAGTAACAGCCTTCTAAGCTGTGAGTCATAGGTTTGAATCCTATCAGAGTCACAAAGTGGTTAGAGAAGCCTTTATATATTTTAAATTTAAAATTATAAAACTATCAAATCTGTAAAGATAAGATAGTTTAGTCAAAATCTACCATAATAAATTAACTATAAGCAGTAAATCTGTGAAGACTAGCTGCTTAATTTGGGGATAGTGGTGTAATTGGTAACATATTTCCTTTGCAAGGAAATGTTTAGAGTTCGAGTCTCTCTGTCTCCACATGAAAAGTATTGTAGATGCATATATGAATACAACGTAACTCCTAGGTTTTAGTTTATCTATGTAAGTTTAGTCCTAGTGGATGTCGTAGAATCCTTAGTAACAAGGGAGACTAGAGTTATCTCCCTTACATCGTGGGTTGTAGCAGTGATAGCTTACTTGGCTCATAACCAAGTGGTCGTTGGTTTGAATCCAACACCCACAACTATTAACTTTTAGATTTAATATATTAAACTAAGGTTTTCAACTCTACTTTCCCTTAATAAAGTAGAGTGCTATTATTGGGATATAGCTCAAAGGCAGAGCATTTGACTGTTAATTAAAAGGTTGAGGTATCGTAATCCTCTATCCCAGCTATAAATAGGAGTATAGTTCAGTCGGTTAGAGCATTTGGCTTATATCCAAATTGTCGGGGGTTCAAGTCCCTCTGCTCCTACTATTTCTCTCTTTAGCTCAGTTGGTAGAGTACGAAACTTTTAATTTTGGGGTCATGGGTTCAAGTCCCATAGGAGAGACTATGAATTATTTATTAAAACTTATACAGAATAATACAGGAGTAAGTTCTAAGAATTTCTTTTTAGTATCTGTAACTATTGTAGGTATATTATTACTTATAGTACCTATAATAGTATTATTAGTAGAAGTATTTAATGAACATACAATACATACAGATTTAAGTGGTATGGCACAATATATTACAGCAGTAGCAGCTATATTTACATCTGTAGGTATTACTAAAGCATGGTCAGAAAAATATGAAAAGAAATAAACTTCTCTATATCAATGATAGATTGTCACCCTTGTAAAGTGAAGGTTATAGGTTTGAGTCCTATGAGAAGCTCAATATAAACTTTAAATTTGTATTATTATGAAAGTTATTACATTTGTAAAAAGCATGATTAAAGCTTATTTTAAAGCTTATGCAGATGCTATGGAACCATTCTATAAACATGGTATTTCTCCTATGTGTCCTGCGTAATTAATTGATGTTTAAAGTGTTATGAGCAATATGGCTCATACACTATGGTTAAGGAGGTCAATACCTCCTTTTTTAATGACTGTTAATTAAGTGTTAAAGTATGTAATTTCCTTGCATAATATAAATATTTGTATTATCTTTGCAGCAGTTAAATAAAACAATGCTCCTATGGTGGAATTGGTAGACACAAGGGACTTAAAATCCCTCAGCCTTTAGGCTATGCAAGTTCAAATCTTGTTAGGAGTACTAATATAAAAATATTAAGAGTATGGCAATAAAAAGTGATTTACAATGGCAGGCAGAAGATGATGCTAGAACAATGGCTAGGTATCAGGAAATTATGTCTGATAAAGCTAGATTAAAGAGAGCAACAACTGCTGCTAGAAAAGAAGCAGCTAACTTAACTAAAAGAGCAAATGCAATGAGTGCTGCTGCTAAAGGAGGAAGGAGAAAATAATATGGCAGGAATGTTGAAAACAATAAATAGTTGTTCAGGTACAACTAGTAAAGAGTTACGTGATAATATTAATAAGAAAGATATTACTAAGGACCAAATAGTTGATATAGTATATGCTATAAATAGGTTCTATTGTTTCTATTATGAATAGATTAATATGGAGAAGTTTAATAATGAACATAAAGAAGAATACAATAAGGAACCTGTATATTATTGCAAGAAATGTCTATCTTTAAAAATAGGATATGTAGCAGTATTAGAGGGTTCAGAATATTGTGAAGATTGTAATTCTACTAATATAGGAAAAGCTCCTATTGAAGAGTGGGATAAAATGTTTTTTAATAAATATGGTTATCATTATTTAGAAGAATTTAAAGATAAATAAATATGGAAGAGAATAGAGAAAAAAAGAAACTCACTTATGAGCAGTTAAATGAAGTTGCTAACCAGTTAGCACAAGAGAATATGAAGCTTAAACAGAAGTGTCAAGAGCTTTATATGGCAGATACAATTAAGAGATTAGAATTCTTGTTTAAGGTAGTAGAATCAACATATCCTTTTAATGCAGAATTTAGAGATACTTGTGCTAAAGAGATTATAGAACTTATGACTCCTGTACAGGAGAATAAAGAAGATAAAGAATCAGAATAAAATGGATAGACCAAATAGTGCATTAAAAGTTCCTTATAAGAACTTAATGGGATTTTTCACAATATGGTTAAAGTTCTTAAGACCTTTTCATACTTTGTCAGATAGAGAGTTAGAAGTAGCTGCTTGTATGCTTAAAAACAGATATGAACTTAGTAAGAAAATATCTGATGAAAAGATACTAAATGATGTCTTATTCAGTAAAGAGAATAAAGATAAAATGATGAAAGAGTTACACATTACTAATCAATATTATCAAGTAATACTTGGTAAATTGAGAAAAGTAAAATTCATAAAGAATAATAAAATCTACTCAAGATTTATTCCAGAATATGAAGAAGGTAAGGTGTTTACTTTATTACTTGTATTTGATGAAGAAAAGATAAAAGATGAATTATAAAGATTCAGTTATAAAAGTAGCAAAAGAACTTAATTTAAGTGAAGAATTCGTAGATAAAGTATATAAAGCTTATTGGATAACTATAAGAGACTATATGTCTTCTCTTCCTCTTAAAGAAAATCTTACAGAGGAAGAGTTCAATAGGCTTAGACCTAATATTAATATACCTTCTATAGGTAAGTTCTATGTTACTTATGATAGGTATAAGAATAAAAAGAAACAATTTAATATAATCAAAGAATTAAAGAGTAGAAATGAAGATAATTAAAGCAAAGAAAATTAAACCTACATTTGACCATGTAGTAACTTCTTTAAATCTTTATGAAGAGGATTTATATGAGAATGGTATTATTACTCATGGTAAGGGAGAACCAATGATGGAACAAACTGTAATAGCAGCAGGTCCTAATACTCCATTTAAAGAAGGTATGATAGTACATATCAACCCTATTAAATATGCTAAGATGAAACATAAAAAAGGTTCACTTAATGATGGTGTTATTGAAGATAATGCAGTTATTGATTATGTTCTACCTATCATTCCTATGGGAGATAAACTAGTACTATTCTTACAGTCAAATGATATTGATTATATTATTGAAGAGTGGGATGATGTTGAAGTAGAAAAACCTAAGAAACAGACTCTTATTCTTCCTGGCAAAAAAAGTATTATTGTCTAATTAAATAGTCCTAGTCAAAAGCTAGGACTTTAATTTTTATAGAGATATGAAGTTATTAAAATATGAAGGATATAATCTTACTTTTGAACCTGAAATATTAGCTCTTAAAGTATTTAAGAAGTTACATACTAGAGACCATTCAAAAGATAAATCGAGATTTATTCAAGAGTTGGCTTTTATATATTTTTATTCAGACCCTAGGTCTGATTATCAATATTTAACTGATGAGAATGAAAGACTTAAAGCTATAGTAGAAGGAGAAGGTTTACCTGATGATTGGAAGATAGATAAAATATTACAGGATGCTATAGATTACTATAGTTCTTTTAAGCCTACTTCTGCATTATTACTTGAAGATACTAGAGCAGCAGTAGATAAGTTGAGACAGTTATTAAGAAATATAGATTTAACAGAAGTTGATGATAAAGGTAAACCTATATATACTCTTAATACTATTACTGCTACAATTAAACAAGTTCCTTCATTAGTTAAGGATCTAGATGAAGCAGAAAAGACTATAGCTAGAGAAATTATGCAAGATGAATCTATTAGAGGTTCACAAGAAAAATCAATGTTTGAAGATGAATAATATGAATATAGAAGATTTTAACAATAAGCAGTTTGATATATTTGGTACTATCTTTACTATCAAACTAGTAGATACATTAGATGCAGATGATAATCTACTTCATTATGGACTTACTAAAGGTAATATAAGAGAGGTAAGAATAAGTAGATAAGTAATAAAAGCTAAGCAACCTGATTCAGAGTTATATTTAACATTAGTTCATGAGATTGTACATATTATATTGGATACAGGACAATGGCTTGAAGAATCAGGGAACGAAGCATTAGTTGAATGGTTAGCTAGATGTATTATATCATTATTAAAACAAGATATATTATGCAAATAGAAGATATAACAAGTGCTTTAAATAAGTATTTAGAAGATAAAAGAAAGCTTGAAAAGTTAGATATAAAAGGACATTTTGTAGTTAAAAGAAATATCAAAACTATGAAACCTCCTATTTATAAGAAATTTATTATCAAGCTTTATTATGTTACTCCTGTACAGGATAAAGAGATATTTACAATAATGAACACAGATAAATGTCCCAGTGGTTCTGAAGGTGCTTATTGGGAAAACTTAAGTAAAGAATATCTTTTATATGTGTTTAATTTAATGAGAACTGACACTTTTACTAAATTAATATATGGCAATATTGATTGAGACTAATGAATATCAAACTCCTATAACTGAAGAATTACTTTCTCAATATCCAGAGGAAGTAATTCAACAGTTTACAGAGATTGTTAATATAGTTCCTTTTATTAAGAATCTTATTAATCCTAATAGACCTAAGATAGAAGATTTACCTAGAGATAAAGAAGGTAGAGCTATTGTGGATATAACTAATCCTCCTATATATAAAGATGCAGATTATTTTAGACAAGCAGCATTATTTTATTTAAAGAATGATTGTTATACTAAATTAAGACCTAATAGTAATCCTAATAGTGAATATAGGAAGTATTGGAGAGAAGAATTAAGAAGATGTAGAGAAGGACTTATAAGACAATCTGATGGTATGTATGTTACTGGTTTTCTTTACTGGTTTCTTAATTATTGCCCAATGATGGTAAACTTCTATAAAGAAGGACAAAAGAAAGCTATAAGAAAGGAATCTTTTGGTTTCTTCTTTGAAGGTATATGGTGGAGAAGTATTTATCTTTATAATGCTAGAGAGCAAGGACATCATGCAATAGAATTAGCAAAAAGAGGTTGTGCCAAGAGCTATTTTTTAGCTACAATAATGTCACATAATCTTATTGTAGGAGAATCAGAAGCTACACATAAAAGATGTATTACAGTACTTACTGCTGCACAAAAAGAGTATCTTAAAGATGATAAGGATGGTACTTTAAATAAGTTTATACCAGAGCTTTCATTTGTTATAGATAATACTCCTTTTCCTAATCTTTTATTAAAGAATTCACCTAATGAAATGTCTTGGCAAATGGGTTATAAGAAACCTAATGGTGCTATAGGTGGTTCTATGAATCAGGTATTAGGTGTATCTGCTAAGGATGATAGTGATAAACTTAGAGGTAAGAGAGGTTGGATATTATATGAAGAGATGGGTACTTTTGATGGCTTATTGGAACTATATGATGTAACTAGAAAATCAGTAGAAGATGGTGATTATACTTTCTCTTGTATGTACCTCGTGGGCACCGCAAACAATAAAGAATCTTCCTTTTTATCTGCTAAAAAATTATTATATGCACCTGAATCTTATAATATACAAAGTGTACCTAATGTATATGATAAAAAAGGTAGTGGTAAAGATGTCTTTGGTTTCTTCTTTCCTGCATATATTAATAGAGCAGGATGTTATAACAAAGATGGTATATCTGATGTAATTAAAGCCCTATTACAAGTATTAATGGCTAGATATAAAGCTAAATATGGTGCAGACCCTACATCAGTACTTAGAGTTATAGCAGAGGACCCTATTACACCAGCAGAGGCTATTATTAAGGTAAAAGATGCATATTTCCCTGTAGCTTCTTTACAGGAAAGAGCAGATACTCTTGATAAGAATCCTAGTTTATATGATGATATATATGTAGGAGAACTATATACTACTGGTACAGGAGAAATAGAATTTAGACCAACAGATGATATTCCTATTAGAACTTATCCAGTAGATAATGATACTAAAGGTGCTTTAGAGATATATTCTATGCCTAAGAAAGATAGAGAAGGCAAAGTATTTAATGATAGATATATTATAGGAGTGGACCCATATGACAATGATCAAGCAGAATCTCATTCTTTATATAGTATCTTTGTTTTAGATACATTTGTAGATAACTTAGCTGCTGAATATACTGGTAGAACAAACTTTGCAGATGAAGCACATGATATGGTACTTAAACTATGTATTTTCTATAATGCTAAAGCTTTATATGAAAGTAATAAGAAGGGTTTATATTCTTATATGGAAAAGACTAGAAATACATTTAGATTAGCTGATACTCCAGAATATTTAAGAGATAAACAATTAGTTAAGTATTCTTCTTTTGGTTCTAATGCTAAAGGTGTTAATGTTAGTGCTAATATTAATAACTTTGCAAATAGACTTATTAAAGATTGGTTATTAATGAAAGTACCTATAGAAGTTAAACAAGAAGATGGACATATAGAAATACAGGAAGTACCTAAATTATATACATTAAAGACTAGAGCCTTAATTGAAGAGGCAATTCAATTTAATCCAGATATAAATGTAGATAGAATTAGAGCTTTAGGTATATTAATGCTCTATAGAGAGCAATATATTATTAGATATGGTACAGGAAGAACAGAATCTAGTTCAGAAATACTAAGTAAAGATTATGCCGGTAATGATGAATTCTTTACTAAGAATTTTGATGCTAGACATATAAGTAAACAGTAAATTTAGTAAAAATAGATTAAAATAATAAGAAATCCACTTATATATATGTATAAGTGGATTTTTTTATATATCTTTGCAAGCAAATTAAATTAATAATAATATGAGTGAAATAAGTAGTTTTCCAAGACAGGCTTTACCATTTTCTAGAAAGACTAAAAAGTGGAGAAAGCAATGCCTAGATTTTTTTGATTCTAAATCATTCACTCATTATTCTCTATGCAGAAAGAGTGTTCTTCATAAGAAGATTAACTATGATTTATTATTAGGTAAATTACATATGAATGATTTGCAATTAATATTAAATCCAGATGATATTAAAGCAGATTATATACCTAATAAAATACAACATTATAGTATTCTTCTTCCTAAACTTAATGTTCTTCAAGGAGAAGAATCAAAAAGAGTATTTGATTATAGAGTTATAGTAACTAATCCTACTGCTATTTCTGAAATAGAAGAGAATAAGAAAAAAGAATTAAATCAGAGATTACAGGAATGGATAACTGATAATTCTATGAGTGATGAAGAAGCTAGTCAGGAATTAGATAGAATTAATGATTACTTTACATATAATTGGCAGGATGCAAGAGAACAAAGAGGAAATTTAATCCTTAATCATTATGTCAAGCAATATGATATGAAAGTAATGTTTAATGAGGGATTCAGAGATGCAATGACTGTAGGTGAAGAAATTTATCAATGTAGTATTGAAGGGGGAGAACCTGTAGTAAGAAGATTAAATCCTTTAAAAGTAAGAATACTCAAATCAGGATATAGTAATAGAATAGAAGATGCAGATATTATTATTCTTGAAGATTATTGGAGTCCTGGAAGAATAATAGATACATTCCATGATGTATTAAAGAAAAAAGATATTGATTATATTGAGAATCTTAAAGTATGCATTGATGAAGGTAAAACAGATGAAATGAGTAATGTTGACCCTAGATATACTATGATACCTGCTGATTTCTTAGATGAAAATATTGAAGTTAATAATGCAGAAGTAAGCCAAGAAGGTTTCTTTAGTTCTATCACAGATGGATATACAGAAAGCCTTATGCCTTATGATATGGCAGGTAATATTAAAGTACTTAGGGTATATTGGAAATCTAAAAGAAAAATTAAGAAAGTAAAATCTTATGATGAAGATGGTGAACCTCAATATAATTTCTATTCAGAAGATTATGTAATTAATGAAAACTTAGGTGAAGAAGAAGAAACTTATTATATTAATCAGGCATGGGAAGGTACTAAGATAGGTGAGAATATCTATGTTAATATGAGACCTTGTGTTGTACAATATAATAGTTTAATGAATCCTTCAAAATGTCATTTTGGTATTATAGGTTCTTTATATAATCTTAATGATAATAAGCCTTTCAGTTTAGTTGATATGATGAAACCATATAACTATTTATATGATGTTATTCATGATAGATTAAATAAATTAATTGCTAGAAACTGGGGTACTTTAGTTAGCTTTGATTTCTCTAAGAAACCTAAGAATTGGGGAATAGATAAATGGATGTATTTTGCTAAGACTTTAGGATTATATGTTCAAGATTCTTTTAATGAAGGTAATGTAGGTGCTGCTACAGGAAAGCTTGCAGGAGCTATGAATAATGCTTCAAATGGAGTTATATCTGCAAGTGATGCTAATCAGATACAATCTTATGTAGAATTACTTACCTTTATTAAAAATGAAATGTCAGAAGTAGCAGGTATTTCTCCTCAAAGAGAAGGTCAAGTTAGTAATAGAGAAACTGTAGGTGGAGTTGAAAGAGCAACATTACAATCTTCACATATTACTGAATGGTTATTTGTTACACATGAAAACTTAAAGAAAAGAGTTCTTGAAGCTTTTATTGAAACAGCTAAAATAGCTATGAAAGGTAATAAGAAGAAATTCCAATATATATTACCTGATGGTGCTTTAAAGATGATAGAAATAGATGGTGATGAATTTGCTGAATGTGATTATGGCTTAGTTGTAGATAATAGTGAATCTTCTCAGAAGTTGAATCAACAGATAGAAACATTAGCACAAGCAGCTTTACAGAATCAGGCATTATCATTCTCTACTATTATACAATTATTTGGTACTGCTTCTCTTGCTGAAAAGATTAATATGGTTAAGAAAGATGAGAATGCCAAATTACAGCAATTACAACAATCTCAACAACAGGAAGCACAACAAGCTCAAGCTGCTTTACAACAGAAGGCTGAGAGTGAACAACTTCAAAGAGAACAGGAATATAAGATAAATCAAGAGAATAATGAAACTAAGATATTAGTTGCTCAGATTAATGCAGCTTCTAAAGAAACTCCTATAGAGGAACCTAATAATTCTATGGAACAAGCTAAACTTGATGAAAATAGAAGACAGTTTGATACTAATCTTGATTTCTTAAAGGAAAAACTTGATAAAGAATTATCAATTAAAAGACAACAAATTCATAAACAAGTAAATAATAAACAATGAAAATAATAAATCAACTTGTAGTACAGTCTGATATGCCTAATGATAATAATGTTGTTTGGGTATATGGTAATACTGCTAAATATTATAATAATGGTACTTGGACTACTTTAGGAGAATCTAATGAAGATAGGAAAGAACTTGAAGAAAAGGTAGATTCATTAGATAAAGAAATGGGAGAAGTTAAAAAAGACCTATCTATACTTGGTTCAAAACAAGATGTAGTAGAATTAGAAATAGGAGATAGTAATGAAATTAAAACTAATAATTTAAAGAAACTTCAATCTATTCAAACTAATGACCATACTTTCTTTACAGATATTAATTATGGATATGGTACTGCTTCTTGGCTTCCTGCTTCAGGAGGAAATGCACTTATTATAACAAGTGAAGGTCATGCAGTTAAATATACAATAAGTAAGGATGGAGAGGTTACTAAAGGAGAAGAATTTACTTTAAAAGACTTCACTAGTGAGTTAAATAATAAAGTAGATAAAGTAGAAGGTAAACAATTATCTACTAATGATTATACTACAGCAGAAAAGAATAAATTAGCTAATCTGCAAAACTTTACTTTAAAAGCAGCTACTAAGACTAAAATTTGTGGAGTTAAAGCTATTACTAATATAGCAGACTTAAATGCAGATACTGCTACTATTGGTCAAGTAGCTGGAGTAGTAAATAATTTACTAGGGCAACTTAGAACTAGTAGTTTAATACAAGCATAATATGTATACAGAAGATAAAAAACTAGATGCCTTTATTTCTTCCAAGATAGCTAAACTAGAATATTCTAAAAGTGAACAAGCACCAAGAGATACTTCTTTATTATGGATATATCATAATAATATAAAAGTATATAATAAGTGTATATCTGCTTGGAGAAATATAGGTATATATGATATAAACCATATTGACTTCAGTGGTCTTAGGATAACAGATTTTAATGAACAATTTAGAAAAGTATAAGTATGTTTTTTACAAGAGAGGATATTTTAAAAATACAACAAGCTCTATTTAAAGTTAGTGTAAAAGACAGTGAGTTACCTAATGCAGAGCCTGTTACTCCTAATGATATTATATCCATAGTACAAAATGGTAAAAATAAGAAAATTAAAATTGTAGATTTTCTTGAACAAATATTTTTAGGAGATAAAGATATAATTAATATTAGTAATAAGTATGATGAACATTATATTTCTTTATCAGAAGCTATTAATTTAGTACCTGAATCACAAAGAAAAAATGGTTTATTTATTACTTTTCAAGATGTAAATGGTAACTGGCAATTTTATCAATTTAGAGGAACTCTAGAAGAGTTTTCTGAGAAAGATAAATGGTTTAATTTAGACTTTGAAAAGTATTTAAAGGAAACACTTATTCCTATTACTAATATTGAAATAGATAATTTAAGTAAATAATTTTTAATTAATTTAGATATGAAATTTTTAGATTTAAATGGTTTAACTCATTTTTGGGATAAAATTAAGAATTGGTCTAATTCTAATTTTTTTAACAAAAGAGGTGGTGAAATTAATCCTACAAGTGGTTTACAGTACATAATTAATGGTGAACAACTAGATGTATCAAAAAGTGGTAATGAAAATGAAACTATATCCGTTTTCAATGTAGATGAAAATGGAATGAGTGCTATGAATATCATGAAGACTGGAGGTACTGCAACCCAAGTGTTGATGGCAGATGGAAGTGTGAAAACTTTGAATGCTAGCAATGGTATTGCAGGACTTGATGCAAGAGGCTATGTTCCATTAGCCCAATTAGGTAATCTTGATACTACAGTTGCAGAAGTAGTAACTACTCTTCCTACAACTAATATTAAGAAGCATATTTACCTTGTTAAAAATGCTAATGGTGTTACACAGAATCAATATGAGGAATATATTTATACTGGTAATACCAATGCAACATATGATGCTTCAAAATGGGAAAAACTCGGAGATTTCCGTGCTACAGTAGACCTTGCAGGTTATGCTAAGACTACAGAAGTAAATGCAGCCCTATCAAATAAGGTTGACAAAGTAAGCGGAAAGGGGCTTTCAACAAATGATTTCACGGCAGCATACAAGTCCAAGCTTGATAGTATTGCACCCAATGCAAACAATTATTCTCTCCCTCTTGCAGCCAACGGTGCACGAGGAGGTATCCAAGTAGGCTATGCAGCCAACGGAAAAAATTATCCAGTGCAACTGGCTGGTGAGAAAGCTTATGTTAACGTTCCATGGACTGACACAATATCTGATTTAACCCCATATGCTAAAAAAAATGAGGCAGTGGGGATTATAAAAGTTCAGAAAAGTGCAAATGCTGTTGATTTTGAATATAAGGATATAAATGGAAGTACACTAGGTCATGTTAGCCTAGAAAAGGCTTCAGAGAATGTAGCTGGTGTTATGAGTTCAGCAGATAGAAATAAGCTTAATGGAATAGCTAATGATGCTACAGCAGATTCTGAAATAACTACAGCAGAAATTGATGCATTATTTGCTTAATAATAATTTTAAAAATTAATTAATATGAAGTTTTTAGATTTAAATGGACTAAATCATTTTTTGACAAAAATAAAAGCAAGTTTTGGTGTAGCTGTTGTTAATAATTCTGATTATAAAACTGAAATAGACAACGAAAGACATATAAATATTCCATTTGTCGCAAATCATCAGATTGTTAAATTAGATTATGAACAGCATATCAACTTATACAATTGGTTTCAAGGGGCATCGAAAGGAGGCATCCTGGAGATAGTCTTCGCAGGAGCGGGAAGATGTAATACTTATTGCCGTAGCAAGAATGGTAATAACTACATGTATAAAACGATATTATCATCATCTGTTCCAACTCTTCAAAGTCTTAATTTTTTACCAACGGCATACAATACCTTTACACGCTTAATCAAGACAGATGATAATAAACTTATTGTTGCAATGTTTTATCAAATTAAGTAAAACTAAAATAATTTTAAAATTTTAAAATACACTATTATGAGAAAAAGTACTGGTAGAGCAAAACCAGTAACTCCTAAAGCAGGAGTTACTAAAACCTCAAGAAGATATGCTTGTGGTGGTAAACTTAAGAAAAAGAAGTAATGGATAAATTACTTTATAAGATAACAGTAATAGTATTAAAGATACTTCCAATGCTATTAGCTTTTATTACACTATTAAATTCTATATTATCTTACTTTAATATAGACTTAGTAATACTAAGTTATATAGGAGGAGTATCTTTAATTCCTATGCTGTTTATTTATGTAGCTTCTTATACTTTTAAATTCTGTGAGTATCACAGAATGTTCCTACATTATATAGTAGTTACTTAGATTATAAATATAATAGATTTATACATAGGAATACCTATTAATGATTTAGAGTATCTATGCCTACAAATGATAATAGCAGGAATAAGTTTATTTTTAGTATTATATTTTTATTTAAAAAGAAAATAATATGAAACATTATATAAGTAAAAGTCAATGTAAATTATGTATTTTATTATTAAAATATGTGCCTATAGTATGTGTAGTATTAATGTTACTACATATTATATTTTCTTTATTGGGTTTTAACTTATGTATAAGTGAGATGTCTATACTTACTTTAGGTAGCATAATGGTACTAGTTTGGACTCACTGTTTCAAGTTTTGTTTACTTCATAAACTTTATACTATATATGTATTAATAGAATTATGGCTTATGTCTATTCATAGATTTATAGGTTTAGGAGATTTATTGGAATTCTTTAGAATAAGTATGTTATGTTTAGGTTTTATATTATTAATAGTTACAAGTATTAAATTAAGAATTACATATATTGAAGGAATTAAGGGACTTGTTGATGAAAATAGTAAATGATATAGATTCAGGTAATTCTAATATTGATGAATCTCAAACTATTGAAATTGCTAGTGCTATAGGTGAATTAGTATCTAGATATAATAAACCTAAAATACCTAATAAACTTACTAGATTAGAAGCTTGTAGACATTTAAGAGTAAGTGAAACTAAATTTAATATGCTTAGAAGAAAAGGTTTAATTAGTGAAGATACTAAGAAAGCAGGTGATGTTAGAAAATGGTCTATAGAAGAATTAGATAAATATATTAAAGAGAATTGCTAATATAACAAGGATGTTGACAAATCTGAAAAGATTTTGTTAGCATCCTTTTTCTTTGTATATTTGCAGCAGTTTAAATGTTTAACCTTTAAAATTTAATACTATGGAAATACATGATGAAAACAACAAAGAGTATGCTTCTAAGAGTTTAGCTGGTACTGCATTAGGTTTTGGTATAGCAGGCACTGCTTTATCTTTACTTAATGGTAATGGTTTAGGTAATTTATTTGGTACTAAGAGTACAGTATCTATGCCAGAAAATGTTAATATCAATGGTGGTATTAATACTAATGCTGGTCCTACAGTCTATGATGCTATTACTAAGGAATGGCAAGATGATTTAAATCTTACCAATGAAATGTGGGCATTGAAGTTAAATACTATGGAGAATGCTAAGAATGCTAGAGAAATTGATGTAGCTGAGAAATTCAGCTCCTATAAGGGACAGATAGAGGCTGATTTTAGACTCTACAAAGGTTATAGAGACAGTGATGATAACATCTTAGCTAAGTTAAATGAAGCTACATTTGGTTTGTATAAGTACAATAGAGATTCTAAAGATGCAGTAGAAAAGAGAATTTCTGATATTGAAACCAAGTTAGCAGTTAATGCAGAAGCTGATAAGTGGAGAGATAAGGTATTATCTATGCAGATTAATGGTGTTAATGCTAATGCTGAGAATCTTGTAGCTCTCGAAAGAGAGAGAAGACAATGTGCAGATAATAAGATTGTAAACTATGTAAATAGTACATTCTACCCTGTATCTATTGCAGATGTTACTACAGGTACTACTACAACTAAGGCTAGTACTTATAACCCATTATGTGGTTGTACTTGTATCAGATAAATATAAATAAGTAGGTAGTTTATACTACCTACTTTTAACCTTTAAAATAATTAATTATGAATCCAGTAAATCAATTTATATTAGGTAGTAATCCTTATCTTGATGATTTAGATACACAGATAGCTAAATCTAAAGAGTATCAGCAAAGATTAATGCAGTTAAAGCAGAATGAAGGTACTCCTTTATGGGATAAGATAGATTCTGAAATTAATACTCTTACTCCTATACAGCAGAATAAGATGTTACAGAATAAAGAGTATGCAGAAGTAAATACTAAATTACAAGGTTTAGTATGGAGTGAATTAGTTAAACTTGTAAAATCAAAAGTAGAAACTAATAATAAAGAATTACTCAGCAAGCAACTAGAGTTAATAGGTAAGTTAAAAGCTAAGATAGTTGAAGAGGATACTAGAGAATTAGATTTATTTAATGAGTTTAAAGAATATAGTAAAACTCATCCTAATGCAACATATAATGAATTTTTAAAGAGTAAATAATATGAAAAAAGAAAAGATTATAACTGTATTAAAACAATATATTAATACTCAATTAGATACAATCAATAACTTTGGTCCTATAAGGAGAAACAGG
>ENA-UERX01001018-UERX01001018.1-human-gut-metagenome-genome-assembly--contig:-NODE-1018-length-18825-cov-496.196288_pt1 | contig 18825 bp, 17 predicted proteins | sample MGYA00242992_ERZ507993 | MGnify/ENA primary metagenome ERZ507993 (study PRJEB26167, sample SAMN06115487) | human gut metagenome | host: Homo sapiens | place: China:Chongqing | collected 2015-04-10... | reverse complement strand
TGCGATGTGGATGCATCGGGTGGTGTCGGCAGCCTGCTGCAGGGTGACGTATGGTGTAGGCTTGTTGCCTTTCTGATGAATCAGAATGTCTTTCGGCGCTACCTGGTGGGTGAGCGTGGTGGTTATCTCGCGGCGGTTGTTGCGCAGGTCGAGGGTGATGTCTACGGTATCTTTCGGCATCGGAACGAGGAATACGTTCTCGAAACTCTGCGTGTTCTTCTCTGCCTCTGGATAGGAGAGCCATTCCTGGAAGAGGGTGGAGAAGGAGTTGCGGTAGATGATTTTGCCCGAGCGGTGGTCGCGTACGGTTATCTGTCCGTTGCCCTCTATCGGGAGTTCGGCCAGCCGCTGCCGTTTGCCGTACCAGCGTGGCATTACGTTGAGTTCGTCTACGGCTATCATCTGCTGCTTCTGGTTGCCGGCAAAGGTATAGTCTACCCGCAGCGTCTTGTCTGTGAAATAGTCGTCAAAGTTTTGCGCCTTTATTGTGCCGGGCGCCATCAGCATCGCCATGGTGGCGAGGGATAATATCATTCTCTTCATTGTATTTTCATTTAAAATTCACATTCACATTCACATTTCTCATCGAATCACCAAGTGACCGAATCACTAATCACTTATCTCACCCTCAGTCTTGTTCCTACGCTTACCGGGATGTTAGGGTCGAGATGGTTCATCTTGTAGAGTTTCTCCAGTCGGATGCCATACTTCTGCGAGATGGTGTACATGCTTTCGCCCGGCTGTATCACGTGAGGGCGCTTCTTATACTGCTTAGGTGCCTTGGAGCGTTTCTTTTTCAGATAGATGATGTCGCCCTTGTGCAGCACGGCGTGCTTGTTGCGCTCGTTGTAGCGAGCCAGTTTGCGCCAGCTGATGCCCACCTCCTTGCCTATGCTCTTGAAGGTGTCGCCTTCGCGGGCATAGAGATAGTAATTCTTGTTGAAGATATGGATAGGGTGCAGCAATCCTTCGGCGTTTACAGGCTGGTCGGTACCGCTGTGGGTAGCCATGAAGCGGTCGTAGCGCTTGGCCTTGTCATACTGGTTGAGTTTGTAGAGCTCTATAATCTGTATCAGCTTGCTGGCATACTGCGGGTTGGTGGCGTAGCCGCAGGCTTTCAGTCCGCGAGCCCATCCCTTGTAGTCGTGCTGCGAGAGTTCGAAGAGGCGTGCGTAGCGTGGCTGGCGCGCCAGAAACTTGCTGTGGTCTTCGTAGCTGTCTCTTGCGTCCTGGTATACGCGGAAGCATTCGCCCCGGGCATCATCGTCGTGGTACTGGGTTGGGCCCGTCCAGTTGTGACATTTTATGCCGAAGTGGTTGTTGCCCTGGCGTACGAGGACGCTCCTTCCTGCCGCACTCTCAAACAGTCCCTGTGCTAGGGTGATGCTGGCTGGAATGCGGTAACGGAGCATCTGCTCGATGGCAAGATCCTTATACTGATTGATATATGTCTGATAGGACTGGTTCCACTTCAGCTGTGCGCCCATCGGGAGGCAGCAGAGCAGAGCGAGCCCTAAAATATTTGCTTTTAGATGATTCATTCTGCAAAAATATAAAAAAAAACGGATAAATCGCGGTTTATTACAAAATTTTTAATATCTTTGCACAAAATATGACATACAAATGCAGGGGCTATCTGTCTTTTCTGAGAGAAACTGACTTGTTTTGTAGAAATAATGATTTTAATAATGAAAACTCGTACAAAAGTAATTATAGCTATCGGCTCTAACAGAAATCAGGAGGAGAATGTGTTGAAGGCGCATGAATATCTGAGATGTATGTTCAAGAACAGCCTCTTCGGTCCGCGCATGTGGACTGAGCCTATCGGACTGGAGAATTCAGACAAGTTTCTGAATCAGGTGATGTTGGGGGAGACCATCTGCTCTAAGAAGTCTGTGCTTGCCGCGCTGCGGAGTGTGGAGCAGAGATGCGGACGCAGAACCCGTGGTCCTTATCGTAAGGTAGATGTTCCGCTGGATCTCGACCTTCTGCTCTATGGCGATGAGAAATTGCACGAGAGCGAGTGGGAGCGTGATTATATTCAGAGTTCTATCAGCTACCTCGAAGAGAAGGATGCTAAGAGATAATGATTTGGGCACGGAAAAAAATAAACGGGAAACCCGAATCTGGTATGTAGATTTACAATACCGGATTCGGGTTTTCTGTTGTAAGATTGAGTTCTATCACTCTTCCTTCTTTCAGCGACTTCTGCACGTTGATGATGCGCTGGTTGCTGCTGCCCCTGAAGAAGAGGTCTTCATCGCGCAATGCCTGTACGAAGGGGCCGTCTACCAATACATCGATTTGGCGGAGGAGTTCCAGCTGCTCGGGATTCTTCACGAGGTTTTCGAAGAGATAGCCCGTAAAGCACCAGATGCTCTTGCTGCTCTGCTCCCTGATGGCGCGCGCCAGCTCGGCAAAGCCCTTTGCCTGAAACATAGGGTCGCCGCCCGAGAAGGTGACGTTGGCGAAGGGGTCGCTCATGATTTCCTTCATCAGCTCGTCGGTAGAGGTCATCGTGCCGTGGCTGATGTCCCACGACTGCGGATTATGGCAGCCCGGACAATGGTTGGGGCATCCCGCACAATAAATGGATGTGCGGAAGCCCGGACCGTCTACCATCGTATCATGTACGATGCTTAATACGCTAATCACTACTTTTCTCCTCCGATATGGGTTACTCGGTCGTGGAGCTCGGCAAGTTTGCCGCTGTTCCAGCGGTCTGTAGTACCTACCAGATAACCGGTGATGCGCTGCAGCTTGTCTATGTGGTGGCTGCCGCACTTAGGACAAACCTCGAGGTGGGCGTCAGCATTCTCGTAGCCGCAGTCGAGACAGCGGTTGCGGTTGTGGTTTACTGAGCCGTAACCCATGTTGTACTTATCCATCATGTCTACCACGCTCTCGATAACAGAAGGGTTGTGGGTAGCATCGCCGTCAATCTCTACATAGAAGATGTGGCCGCCACGGGTCAGGTCGTGGTATGGAGCCTCGATCTGTGCCTTCTTCAGGGCTGTACACTTATAGTATACAGGCACGTGGTTAGAGTTGGTATAATAGTCGCGGTCTGTAACGCCAGGGATGACGCCAAACTGCTTTCTGTCCTTCTTTGTGAACTTACCGCTCAATCCCTCGGCTGGAGTAGCCAGGATAGAGTAGTTGTGATGATACTGCTCGCTGAACTCGTTGGCACGGTCGCGCATGTAGGTAACAATCTTCTGTCCCAGCTCCTGTGCCTTCTCGCTCTCGCCGTGGTGTTTGCCGATGAGGGCAACCAGGCATTCTGCCAATCCGATGAAGCCGATACCCAGGGTTCCGTGGTTGATGACGCTCTCGATGGTCTCTTCCGGCTTCAGGTTTTCTGCGCCTACCCAGAGATACTTCATGAGCAGAGGGAACTGCTTGGCCATCGCCGTCTTCTGGAACTGGAAGCGCTCGTCGAGCTGCTTGGCTGTGATGTCGAGGATATTGTCGAGCTTGGCAAAGAACATGTCGATGCGCTGCTTTTCATCTTCGATGCCCATGCACTCGATGGCGAGCTTCACGATGTTGATGGTAGAGAAGCTCAGGTTACCGCGGGCGATGCTGGTCTTCTCGCCCCAGCGGTCTTCGAACACGCGGGTACGGCAGCCCATGGTTGCAATCTCCCACTTGTAGCGCTCCGGATCATCAGCACGCCACTTCTCGTTCTGGTTGAAGGTGGCGTCGAGGTTCAGGAAGTTAGGGAAGAAACGGCGGGCTGTTACCTTGCACGCCAGCTTGTAGAGGTCGTAGTTTCTGTCCTCAGGCAGATAGTTTACGCCTCTCTTCTTCTTCCATATCTGGATAGGGAAGATGGCTGTTTCGCCATTGCCTACGCCCTGATAGGTGCTCTGCAGGATTTCGCGCATGATGCAGCGGCCCTCGGCGCTGGTATCGGTACCATAGTTGATGCTTGAGAATACTACCTGATTACCGCCGCGGCTGTGGATGGTGTTCATGTTGTGGATGAATGCCTCCATCGCCTGATGCACGCGGTTTACGGTCTTGTTGATGGCGTGCTGCTCCAGGCGTTCGCGGCCCTGCAATCCGTCGAGCGGCTTCTCTATGTAGTCGTCGATAGGCGCATCATAGAGGTTGCTCAGGTCTTCGCCTGTCAGCTTCTCCAGGTTCTTCACCTCTTCCTGGTACGACATGCGTACGTATGGAGCCAGATAGAAGTCGAAGGCTGGGATGGCCTGACCGCCGTGCATCTCGTTCTGGCAGGTCTCGAGAGAGATACAAGCCAGCACGGCTGCGGTCTCGATGCGCTTGGCAGGACGGCTTGAACCGTGACCGGCTGTGAATCCGTGGTTCAGAATCACGTCGAGCGGATGCTGCACGCAGGTGAGACTCTTGGTTGGATAATAGTCCTTATCGTGAATATGTATATAGTTGTGCATGACGGCGTCGCGTACATCCTCTGAGAGGAGGTAGTCGTCGACGAATGGTTTAGTGGTTTCTGACGCGAACTTCATCATCATGCCGGCTGGTGTGTCGGCATTCATGTTGGCGTTTTCACGGGTGATGTCGTTGTTCTTGGCATTGACGATGCTCATGAACACGTCGCGTGTCTTCGCCTTGCGGGCGATGTTACGCTGGTTGCGGTATGCGATATACTTCTGGGCAACATCTTTGCGGGCACTCTTCATGAGCTCCATCTCGATGGCGTCCTGAATGGCCTCAACGCTCATCTGGCTCTTGCCGCGATAAGAGATGTGGTCGGTTATCTGCTCGATAAGAGTGGTATCTTCACCCTTGTCGGTATGCAACATGGCCTTGCGAATGGCTGCCATGATTTTCTGTTCGTTGAATCCAACGATGCGTCCGTCACGCTTTACTACTGTCTGGATCATTTTAGTATTACTTTTACGATTAATGTTTAAATTACTTAGTATTAAGTCTTTATGACTTGAAGAGGTAGATATGTACCTCCTTTTGACATTGCAAAGATATAAAATATTTCTGAAAGTAATTACTTTTGGATAACTTTTTTATCGTTAAAAAATATTAAGTCGCTGATAATCAGGAGGAAACGAAAAAGTTTTGGAAAACTTTGACAAATTTCTGTTTCCCGAAACGTTTAAGTTGTTATCAATCAGCGTGTTGCGCATTTTGTGCGCTTGTGTGCGTTTCCAGCTTGTTGTCTGTGTGCCGTGGCAGGGGGTGGAAATGAAAATCGCCGCAACGCCCGTGTATAGGGCATTGCGGCGATTCGGGGGTAATTATTTTGCTTGTCGCTTATAGTCGAGCGCAGCTCCGATGGCGGTGCAGAATTCCGAGTATTTCGGTATTCTGAACCTCACTCCGTAGAGTTTCTCCATGGCTGGGAACACCTCGCGGCATTGCGGCAGCAGGGTGAGGTTGCCTATGAGCACGAAATCCTTGATGCCCGATTCGAGCGATGAGAGGATGGTAGCCGAACCTATCGACTGCAGCACCATCCAGATGAGTCCCATGGCGATGTCTTCGCGCGAAGCGTTGGCCTTGGCGTTGCTGAAGAGCGATGCGGTGGCGTTCATCGGGAGTCCGGGCAGAGGCTTGGCGCTGATGTCGCCTATCAGCAGGTTTATCTTGCTCACGTCGCCGTCCTTGGCGAGGTTGATAATCTGCTTGATGTCATCGGTCTTGAGCATGATGCGGCTCAGTCCTGCCAGGGTTCCGCCGCCTATGCCGATGCCTCCGATGTGCCTTATCTCGTTGTCATCGCATTTTACGAGCGATGTACCGGTTCCCATGCTCACCACAATCATGCGGTCGAGCTTGCTCTCGTATCGGGCGCCCAGTCCGTCGGCCACGAACTCCTCGCTCTTCGAGGTAGGCAGTCCGTAGATGGGCTCGTCGATATAGGCTGAACCTACGCCTGTGAGCATCACCTGTTCTACATCGCTCAGCGCAATCTTGTTGTCGTGAAGATACTTGCCGAAGGCTCCGTAGAGCGAGGTGATAGGGTCGGTGGCCTTGATGCGGATGGGGCTTACCACCACGCCGCTTTCATCGATGCCCACAATCTTGGTCGTAGAGATGCCTACGTCGATTCCTATAACAATCTTTTTCATTCCTTTATATATATAATAATGTGTATTTTCTCAGAAGATGCCCCTCTAGAGCACGCCCATTTTGCAGAAGGTGATGAGCACGGCGTAGCCCACTAGTATGCTCAGGATGCCCACCGTGAGTCCTGCCTTCACCATGTCGCTCTGCTGGATGAGTCCGGTAGAGTAGGCGATGGCGTTAGGAGGGGTTGAGATAGGCAGCGACATGGCGCAGCTGGCCGATACCGCTACTCCGATGAGGATGGTAGAGGTGCCGCCGATGGTGTTGAGCTTGTCGCCCATGCCGGCGCATACCACCGTGAGGATTGGGATGAGCAGGGCAGCGGTGGCGGTGTTAGAGATGAAGTTACTCAGGATGAAGCATACCAGTCCGGATACAATCATGATGACCAGCGGATTGAATTCTGCAAACGGAATGCTCTTTACGGCTGCCTCGGCCAGACCGGTGCCGTTCATCGCCAATCCGAGGGCGAATCCGCCTGCCACCATCCAGATGACAGCCCAGTCAATCTCCTTCAGGTCCTTGGCTGTAACCACTCCCGTAAGGGCGAATATGGCGATAGGGAGCATGGCCACGGTGTTGGCGTTGATGCCCAGCTGCTTGCCGAATACCCAGAGCACGATGGTTGCGAGGAAGGTGACGGCCACTACCGTGGTGCGCCAGTTGTGCTGCATGTTGCCCTCGATGTTGAGCTCGATGGTCTTGGCAGAGAACGGGAACATCTTGCGGATGATGACCCATGCCATCAGGAGCATGATGAGCACCATAGGGGCCATAATCAGCATCCAGTCGCCGAAGCTGATGCCCAGGTTGAGTCCCGCAGGATCGTTCAGCACCTTGAAGGCGAAGGCGTTAGGAGGGGTTCCGATAGGGGTACCCATACCGCCCAGGTTGGCTCCGATAGGAATGGCCATGGTGAGCGCCACGCGGCCCTTGCCCGAAGGCGGCAATGATTTGAACACCGGTGTGAGGAAGGTGAGCATCATGGCGGCGGTGGCTGTATTTGAGATGAACATCGAGAAGATGCCGGTGATGAGCATGAAGCCCAGCAGCACGTTCTCAGAACGCTTGCCGAATGGCGCAATCAGGGCCTTCGCCATCATCACGTCGAGTCCGCTCTTGGTAGCGGCTATGGCGAGTACGAAACCGCCCAGGAAGAGGATGATGGTAGGGTCGGCGAAGCACGCCATCACACCCTGATAGTCGAGCAGCTTGCCCATCTCTGCCTCCGAGCCTTGCATGATTTTAAAGGCGGAGTCGCTGACGAAGAACAGCAGCACGAAGATGATCACTACGCTGGTTGCCCATGCCGGTATGGCCTCGGTGAGCCAGAGCATCACGGCCATGACGAAGATGGCGATGACGCGCTGCTGCACGATGGTTAGCCCATCAATGCCGAAGCTGTCGATGGGCAGGTTCCAGACGATAACGGTAAGCAGAGCCGTTATAAGAAACAGCAATGCTTTCTTGCGATTAAAATCGCCATTCAATACTTTCTTTACAGTTTCTTGCATTATCTTTCTGTCTTAAGGATTATTTTCTTGCAAAAATACGTGTTTTTTTTTTATTTAGCAAGTTTTTTTGCAGAAATAGTGAAAAAAATGCCGAAAAATGTTGTTGTTTCAAGAAAAAATGCTATATTTGCAGTGGATTTACCGATAGCGGCTATCGGTGATTCTGAAAACTTGGAGCACCCGGAAGGGTGATTCAGCAAACCTAATATTGTCTAATCAATTAAAAGGAGATAAGGAAATGAACAAGTCTGTAGTATTTATCATCATCCTGCTCGTGATAGTTCTATCTATCATCGTATCGCAGTACTTCCACAAGCGCCACCATGAATATAAGATGGCAGACATCGAGAAGGCTATCCGCAAGGCTTATCCTAAGGGTATAGGCTCGATAAGCAAGGAAGAACTGGTAACAGCTGTGAAGAAATACTTCCACTGTTCGGCGAAGGAGGCTCATTATATAATAGGTGTAGCCCGCCGCAAGAAGCTGGTTGATATCGCTGCAGAATATGTTACTATAATGTTTTGAAATAAGATAAGAACATTATATACGTTTTAGCCGTGAGGCTAGGATTCGATTTAGTTTGAAAAAAAGTATTATTTATTTGAGGCACAAAGGATTGTTAGCGACATGCTGATTTCGAAGGGGTTATGTGTGGGTTAGCATGTTGTGTTCGGGACGTCTGGCAAATTGCCTTCTATCTAAATTGCCAGACAAAGTTTACCCTCCCTAGGACTTTTTAAGACCTGGGGAGGGTTTTAGTTTTCAGGCTCAGCACCTTTTATTCAAGTCCATCGCCGCCGGTTTCGCTTCCGGTTCCGCCAGTAGAATCGCCGCCCGATGGGGTGTCGCCTCCGGATGGATTATCGCCGTCGGATGGGGTAGTAGGAGACGTATCGGTAGAGGTAACCTGCTTCACCACCTTGCCGTTTCTATCGTAGCAGGTGATGTTGACGGAAGTCTCTTCGAGTTCCTTCTTGATGTCGGTGTTAGGCACGAAGATGATGTATCGGCGGGTGATGAGGTTGGCGCTCACCTTGTTCACATCCTCTACGGCGGTAGAGTTAAGACCGAATCGGAGGCTGCCCAGTCCTGGCACAGCCACGCTGTGGCCCTCGGTGGCCCATGCAGTAATCACTTCGCCGATGGCCGACCATCCGGCGTTGATCACCGCTTTAGGCAATCCGCTGCGAACGGCGGCTTCTTCTATCACCTTCGTGGCGTTGAGCTGGCTGTAGAGATCAGCCTGCATCACGAATGCCCACTTTTGCTTACCTTTTTCGAACGCTACGTTGCGCTCAATTGCTTTTACTTTAATACCCATAATTCAAATCTTTTTTTTAATGGTTAAACAAATCAGTTTACATGCAGCTGGTAACGCCGAGCGTAGTGCCTACGGCAGTAAGTACGGCGATAATCACCTGCAAGATAGTTTTCCAAACTTCCTTTTTCATTTTCTTTTTTCCTTTCTTTTTTTTAAATGGTTCAACAATCAGTTTTTTTAGTGGTTAATTCAGCCTATCTCTGAACGACAGTGCAAAGATATAACATTTTTCTCTGAAAAACAATAGTTGTCCCGAATCACGTGCATCCTTGTCCCGGCGTATCGCCAACTGCGTCCCGATGCACCGCCCGTTGCGTCCCGACGTATCGCCCGTTGCGTCAGGACGTGGCTGGCGGCGCGTCGCCACGCAGTTTTAGGGGCATCGGGCGCACAGTTACTTGCTATGTGGGTTAGCTGGTGGATAGAAGGAAAGGCAAAAATGTGAATGTGAATGTGAATTTGAAATGTTTTTCAATGTTACCTGAAGGAGAAGCGTATAATCGTGTTTAAGTAATAGTAGCCATTATAATAGGTTCATATTATATATATAATAAGGTACGCGCGCGAGGACTGAATTTCATTCACAATATCCAATAAAAGGAATGGATGGAACAACCCGATACATTGATTTACATTTCAAATTCACATTCACTTTCACATTTTGTTTTGATGGCTTTATGAAAAAAAGACAATTTAATAAAAAATAATTTAGAATTTATTTGTTTATTCGGGGAAAAAGTATTACTTTTGTAGATGCTATGAAAAATAACTTTCATGGTATAACTTAAATCGCAAGCTAATGACTGGACGAATCCAAAACAGCACCGAAAAGACTTCTTACGTTGTCTTCAAGTTTGATTTCTGCAAAAACCGGAATCTATCAAGTATCGAGGGTACTCTACCCTTGGAATTTCCCGAAATGCCATCGCCTGAAAAATATCAGGAGTGTCAGACTGGTTTCGAGAAGGTAATGGACAGTTTGCTGAAAAGCAAGAAAATGACTTTAGTGGAATCACGGAAGTATGAGGAAGACGTTATTCACGACAACCGAATATTGGGATTTCGCGAAGGTGTGGCTGTGCTGGATGTATGCGCAGACAAGAAAGAATTTTATTGGAGTGATTTTAAGGAGAATGAAATTCACAACCAGCCTTTCTGCAAGGTGATTATTGATAATCGCCCCAACAAAGGATTCCTTTTTGTGGAAGAATCCAGAATCTTCGGCGGCAAAAGAGGGCAGGACAAGGTGGTGGCTCTTCTGCGTGATAATATCAACAGGGTGGCGAATCAATATGGCTGGAATATGGTGATTTCTGCCAAGTTGCCACCTGGTGATTTCTTTGATGCCGTGGCTGAGAGAATCAAGGCTGGCTGCAGACCAAAGGCTGTGGTGTTTTCTTTTCCTCGCCATCAGTCTCTCAGCGATGCGCCATATTCCTTAGTCCTGCAATTGCAGATGCAGCATTCATTCATGGAGTGTCTCAATGCCAGTAAGTATCAAGTACAATATGGTACAGATAAAGGTGAGCAGTTGCGCTTGGATAAGGCAAACAGAGACGTTGCCATGTTGGTGAACCTGTGCAGCAAGGAAGATTACGGCATCAAGGTATACTATTGGAAAGGTCCGTGCACCTCTTCCCGTTCGCTGAAACGAACCAAGGTGAAAATCTCCGATGCAGAGATTTCTGCCCTGGTTATAGGAGATGCTGTCTGTTGCGATTGTCATGGGAATTCTCAGTTTGCCTTGATCAATTCTCTTGATGTGATTCTTGATGATTTAAATGGTTACGACGATGAGGTTATTTAAGATGAAGACCAGACAGATGGTAGATAAATCTTTTTCGCAACACATGATTTATCAGGTTTTCAGAGCCATCACCCATGATATCTTCAATGATAAGACGTGGTTTCCTACGTCCAGATGTTCATGCGAGGATATTTTTTATGAGGTATTCTGCATCGTAGACAAAATGATGTTTTCGCATACCGATACCGAGAGCCGCCTTGCCTTTGTGGAAGGAATAGGGCAATATGAGAAAAACTATGTTGACGAGGATGAGTATGCTACAGCTCAGGACGAGCGGCAGAGAATCGTATTTGTCATCCTGTATATGGCAGCTGTGATACTTCAGATGATGCCTTTGGAGTCGAAAGTGTTTCAATTTTGCTCAATGATTATGGGGCAATGGAGAGGCTACGTAACTCAGGAGTTTTCTCAGCGGTGCCTCGGAGCAGTCGTGAAGAACCATGAGGTGGTTGAGCGGCTGGCAGCCAATATCGGTTATTATGGCGAGGATGGTTTCTTCGTTTCATCTCAGATTAATGAACTGATGCGCCAGAACAATGATGAAGATTATCTGCACGGATTCGAACCTGAACAGAAGAGGACATTAGAATTGGAAGTGACAGACGATGAGCATCAGGAAAACGGCGGGCAGGAAAAAACGGAAGAAGATAATGAGAAGGAATGGGGCGACTTGAGCCAGGAAGAAAGAGTAAAGCGAGCCTTGCAGAAGATGATAGACGAGAAGGTTATTCCTTTGAAGAAAGATTATGCCCTGATTATGGTGGCGCTCTCTGATATCAAAGATTTTGAAGGCAAATTTGATAATGGCGCATCTTTCTGCAAGTATCTTACAGAGCAGTTGGGTCTGCCTTCCAATCTGACCAATGGCGGTGCCATCTCCAAGCGTTTCTCCAAGATGCGTGGCGAATTTCCCAACTGGAGTTTTGATGATGTAAGTGATCCTAACGCCCGGCAGAAACTCATCAATATCGCCAAACGTTTTGTTTCCATCTACCGTAAGGGGCAGTAGGAAGCGGGGAAATGATTGCTGCTTGTGAGTGTTGGCAAGTTTTAGATAGAATGTTAAAAACGTAAAATAGAGCAAGTTTTAGGCATATTCTACGTTTAATATCAGAATAGGGTTAATAAACAAATTTGGATATGAAGTATTTTGTAAAAAAATCAGTCTTACTACTGTTGGTAGTCTTGGCTTTTTGTGCGTGTGACAACAGCAATGACAATGGTGAAGTTATTCAGCCAAATCCACATCCACAGTCATGGAAAACTGTCGTCAATTATACTGGCGAAGTAGAGTTTGTGGTGGATGCGCCACAAATTCGTGAGGATATAGAGCAGGATTTGAAGGCAAACCCTCCTTTTGGAGGAAGCAAGAAATATCAGTTTATCATAAAAAGCCACTCGACGCTTTCTCCTTTATATATGCTATATGCGGTGAATCCTGAGGACGATAAGTCTGCTGACGGATATATACTGGACATCGCTGGTAAAGTGGAGTATAAGGACAATTATAGATTGTTCCCTGTCACATCTGGACTAGGTTGGTATAAGGAGAATATTGTGCCTGTCGACACAAAGGATGGCAAGCCTGTTGCAACATACGATGTATTTATACAGACTATTCCTACTTCTACGGTTGGTAGCAAGATGTATTTCTGCGAAGACCTTACGGAGAAATATCGCCAGAAGTTCCCTAATGAAGACATTCATGCCGTGGTTCGCCGTTTGGTTCTTTCTTATGTCAGTGGGGGTGATAATATAAATGAATAGAAACATATCTGAACAGAAGATTTTTTAGAAATAATACAGTATCAGCACTTTTTGCTTCGTTTGCAAGCAAAGAGTGCTTTTTTTATGCCTTCAGATGAGCCCGAGGCTTAGCGGAAGGCTTAGTTGCCGGCGATGAGGCTTAGTAGGAGGCGAACCGGCAGGACGCCTATTGCCGGGGAGGCTTTTTTTCCTTACTTTTGCATACAGAAATAATCAATGATTGGGATTATGGAAAAAGGAAAGAAAATACCTCCACAGGAAGCGTCTCAGACTAATCCAGTGGCAAAGCCTGAGGATACCAAGGGCGGAATCAATAACAAGGTATCATCTGGGTTGATAGGAAAAAAGCTGGCTGAACAGGCTGAAGAGAATGAAGAGATGCCCATGCATCACCTGATTGCCGATAAGGATTATCCGTCGGGCATCAGAGAATGGATGATCACTTCGCCTTCTGACCTCAAGTATCCTACGCTGGTGGTGGCTGCTGCCATGCTCAGCGTTTATCTTACACGTGTCAGAATACAGTATGTGTATGATAATCAGGGAGAAAAATCGGCCATCGTGTTGCAGGTCATCGTAGAGGGCGAGCAGTCGAGTGGAAAGTCGTTTGCCAGATACATCATGCGTACCCTGATGAAACCTTTCATCGAGCGCGACAGCGAAATGAGAGCCAAGGAGCAGGAGTATGCTGCCCTGAAGCGACGCCAGGGAAAGAAGGATGGCAAGCTGCCGCCCGAACCGAAGACCGACATCACCATCCTGCCCGAAACCGTATCGCTCACCATGTTTATCAAGCGATGCGATGCAGCAGTCAAGCTCTATGGTGCTCCGAAGACGCTCTTCGAATTTGCCGATGAGATTTCTGCCATCGTGCATTCTGCCAAGCGCCAGTTTGCCGACCTCTCGCAGGTTATCAAGACGGCTTACGATCTGGGCAGCGTATATGGTCAGGATTTCATGAGCGAATCCAGCTATAGTGCCATGGTAGATGCCTTGCTGTCGTTCGTATTCTGCGGCACCCAGAGTGCGGTGAGCAGATATATGAACAAGGCTGCCATTGAGGGCGGTGCTGTAACCCGAACCATCTTATGCCCGCTCATCAGTCATCTGGGTGACAATCCACCTCAGTTTCAGGCGTTGACCGATACGCAGCGTAATGAGCTGGAGAATACGTTGGATAAGCTCTTCGGGTTGTGCTATGAGGAAGATGGAAAATTCCATCAGGAGATAGAGGAAGATATGAGCTGGCTCTACAAGACGGTGGTAAAATGGTGTAACGACTGCCGTCAGCAGGTGGTGAAAACCATGTCCAAGTCGATGGATGTCTTCTACAAGCGCAGTTCGGTTTCAGCCTTCCGCATCGCTGCCCTCATGCAAGTGCTATACAAAGTGGAAGGGAAGAAGAGCGAGAAGGAAATCCGGAAACTGGTTAGGCAGACCTATCTGGCTTGTGCCGACCGCATCTTGCAGAATATGTTGCAGCGGTGGGGCAAGGCTTTCGAGCAGATTTCTGCCGAGGGCGAAGGAGAGCCTTATCATACTGTAGACTATTTCAGCGAGTTGCCGCAGGAATTCTCTTATCAGTTCCTGGAGGAATTTCTGAAGCAGAAGGAGCTCAAGACGCCTGCCCGTAACATGGTGTGCAACTGGCGCAGATGGGGATGGCTCGAAAAACCAGCAAAGGGCGAGGATAGAAAGGTGCTTAGAAAGACGCAGCAGAAAGGCACTATTGGTGATGGTAATATTAAAAAAGACAATTAGAAGATGGCAGAATATATAGATTCAAATACGCTCTCTAAACTTAGAGCTATCAGCATCCTGGAGGTTGCTGATGAATTGGGAATGGGTTTGCGGTATCATAATGCCCTTTGTATCAGTCATAATGATACCCATCCGAGTTTGCATTTCTGGACTTCCACCAACACTTGTCATTGCTTTGCATGCGGGTGGGGTGGAGATAATATCGACCTGGTGATGAAACGGGAGAGTCTCTCTTTTTCGGAGGCTTGCCAATGGCTGTGCAGAAGATTCAATATCAGCACCGGTAATCATTCTGCGGGAAACCGTAAGGATGTGCTTCATCGGGATAAAGCTGTTGCTGAGCATAGAAAATCTGAATGTGATACGGACAGACTCAATCTCAGAGGCGAGTTTCAGCATAAGCCTGACGTAGATTATCTGATGCGTATGCTCATGGGTAAGAAACTGACAGATAAAGCCAAGGATTTCCTGTTCTATCAGAGAAAGTTGCGCCCGGAATATATCTATTGGTGTAGAGTGGTGAGCACAGATTTCTCCATTGCTGGCTATCGCTTTGGTGGAAAGTTTTTTGATGGTCCTTCCCTGTTGATTCCCTATTATGACGTTCATGGCAATCTGCTGACGGTTCAGAGCAGATATCTGGGAGATAAGACTGAAGAAAAACCGCGGTTTAAGTTTGCACCAGGTAGCAAGCCGATGGTATATGGGATGCAGATCTTGCCGCAGGTGACAGAAAAAGAGCCATTGGTTATTACCGAGGGATGTACCGACTGCTGGAGCGCTATGTCTATGGGTTACAAGGCAATAGCCATCCCGAGTGCTACGCTTTGTAATGAAGAATGTCGCAATCTTTTAGCGGGAAGGAATCTTCACATGTGGCCTGATCAGGACAAACCGGGCCTCGGTCTTTATATGAAACTGAAGGAAATGTTCCCTCAGCTGGTGTACCATCAGTTGCCGGAAGGTTGCAAGGATTTGTCTGATTATTACCAGTCGTTTTACGTTCAGAAAATGTGAAAGTGAATGTGAATTTCAAATGTTTTTCTATTGTTGTTTTTAAGTTGTTGCGTGTTATGATGAAGTTGTTTTTAAATCGTTTACGTAGAGATCATGGCGCCATTGTTGGTCGCCTTAGTCAGGAAGTGGTTAATCGCCAGGGTATCATTGTAGGCCATCAGTACATTTGTGATACGATGGAGCGCGAGGGTGGCTGTCTGGAGTCGGGTGAATATCACATCATGGTGGCTAAATGCAAATGCTTCGCCCGCCAGATGCTTTTCCTCGAACCGATAAGGGATGATTCTTCTTCATCTTCCTCTCTTCCTCTCCCCGAAACCTGCAAGCGTTGCCGCATGGAGCGCAAGAGTCATGAGTTCGGGTGTCTGGAAGAGCTTTATGCCCTTCCTTGTCCCATGATGCAGCCGGGCAATGGTCCGTTCCGTCTGCGCCAGGGTGGCATCCTCATCGGAGAGGCTCATGCTCCCGGCTTCGTACTCAAGAGTCAGGAACGCTTCCTCCAGCTCTTCGACCGGGTGAAGAAGGCGATGGTCAGGGGCAGCGAGGTAGTGGTAGTGATAGAATAGAAAATGGGGGGTAAGGGACATCTTGGCAAGAAAAACTGCATTTTCTCGGTTTCCCAGAAGTTTCATTGCGTAAAAATCATCATATTATTTTCAATTATTCTTAGTCCTTATAATCTACTCTGATCACGATGACGCGGATGGTCTGGATAACCTCTCTTGCAGCCACATTTCTGTGCTGGATTATGACAGCAGGTATGCGCACCGGCGACCATCAATGTACTGAATAAAAGGGCTATGCCACAGATAATCTTCTTCATTTTGACTTATTAAATTGTAGTGTTAGTTAAATTTGAGGGCAAAAGTACAAAGAATATTCGAGAAAACAAACGGAAAATGGAGATTTCTTCGTATCTTTGCACACATATTTTGTAAGATTATGAAGAAACTGTATATTCTTTTGTGTGGGGCAACGGCGGCTCTGCTGATGGCGGCATGCCAGGGAGGAAAGACGGCTGCTGCTGATGCGGAGGCTGGCGATACCCTGGAGATGAAGTACGCCAAGTTGCTCACCATCGTGAAGCATGGTGATGGGGAAGAGAGTTCCGATGCTGCAGAAGGCATTGATTATCAGTATGCTGAGGCTATCATCGCCAACCCCTGGAAGGCGGGAACGATGCTGCATCGCTACATCCTGATTCCGAAGGGAGAGGAGGGGGATAAGACGGTGGCGATGCTTGCCAGAAGGCACAGCACGGGGGCGAGATGCACTACCGATACCGTGCGCACGCCGGTGGAGAGGAGTGCCGTTTTCATCGCTCCCCATTGCCAGCTGATGTACGAAATGGGCTGCCAGCAGGCCATCCGTGGTGTCTGCGATCTCGATTACATCAATATTCCGGATGTAAAGAAGAGGGCTGCTCTTTCCGGGAATACTTCTGCTCAGAATCCTATCGAGGATTGCGGTTCGAGCATGGCACCCGACATCGAGCGCATCATCGCCCTGAAACCCGAAGCCATCCTACTTTCGCCTTTCGAGAACAGCGGAGGATATGGCAAGCTCGACAAGCTGCACGTGCCCATCATCGAGGCTGCCGACTATATGGAGTCTTCGCCACTGGGCAGGGCGGAATGGATGAAATTCTACGGCATGCTCTTTAAAAACGACGGGAATGCACCGAAGACCGCTCTTGCTGCATCTTGCGAACCAAAGGCAGATTCGCTCTTTGCGAAGATAGAAAAGGAATATCTGAAGCTGAAAGCTGAGGCAGCCGGGTATCCGAAGGGCCTCTCTATCCTGACCGAAAGAAAGACGGGAAATGTATGGTATGTGCCTGGAGGTCAGAGTACTATCGGTATTCTGCTGAAGGATGCCAACGCCCGTTATATCTTCGAGGACGATGAACACAGCGGAAGTCTGGCGATGAGTCCGGAGCAAATCTTGGCGAAGGGAAAGCAGGTGGATGTATGGGCGTTCAAGTATTTCGGTGGTGCCCCTCTGTCGCAGGCTCAACTGCTTCAGGAATATGACGGCTACAAGGCTCTTGCTGCCTTCAGCCGGGGTAATATCTATCAGGTAGATACCTCTACGGTACCTTATTTCGAGCTTACGAGTTTCCATCCCGAACTGCTACTCAGAGAGTTCATCATCCTGGCTCATGGCGAGCGGTTCGGCAAATTGAGATTCTATAAGAAATAGGGCTTTAATCAGAGATTTTACAAGAAATAGTTTTAGTGAATGAAAACCATCGTTTTAGGGGCAATCGCCATTATCATACTGTTTTTCGCCAACCTGGCATGGGGGAGTGTAAACATCCCATGGCAGGACGTGGGCGCGATTATTTCGGGCTCTCAGACTGACGAAACCTACCGCTATATTCTGTTGGAATCGCGACTGCCGGCGGCGATTGCCGCTTTGTTTTCGGGCGCGGCCCTCGCCACGAGCGGCTTGCTCCTGCAGACTGCCTTCCGCAATCCTCTGGCGGGTCCTGACGTATTCGGTATCAGCAGCGGAGCCGGACTGGCGGTAGCCATCGTGATGCTTGCCTTTGGCGGCAATATTGCCCTGGATGATTTAGGGGTAGGTTTTCTGGGCGATGCCGGCAACTATGCCATCGGCGGTTTCCTGGCTATCCTCATCGCAGCCTTTATTGGGGCTATGGTGGTGATGGGCATCATCACCTTCTTTTCTGCCATTGTGCGCAGCTATACGGTACTGCTCATCATCGGACTGATGGTGGGTTATCTTGCCAGCAGCGCCATCTCTTTGCTCAATTTCTTCAGCACGGCAGAGGGCGTGAAATCGTATATGGTTTGGGGCATGGGCAGCTTTGGCAATGTTTCGAGCCAGCAGATAATGTTCTTCATCCCGTTGGCCCTCATTGCCCTGGCTGCGTCTCTGCTCCTTGTAAAACCGCTGAACGCCATGCTGTTAGGCGAACAGTATGCCGAGAATCTGGGCTTCAATATCAGGCGTCTGCGCATCGTTCTGCTCATCATCACCGGTCTTCTTACGGCTGTGGTTACCGCCTTCTGTGGTCCCATCGCCTTCATCGGTCTGGCAACGCCGCATATCGCCCGCCTCATCATCGGCACGGAGAATCATCGCCGTCTGTTGCCTGTCACGATGCTGATGGGTGCAGCCATTGCCCTTCTCTGCAATCTCTTCTGCACCCTTCCGTCGGACGGTGGCATCATCCCGCTGAATGCCGTCACCCCGCTGTTCGGCGCTCCCGTCATCATCTATGTTTTGGTGAAAAAGCGCATCTAATTGCATATAAAAAAGCGTTTCTAGTTCAAAGAGATGAACCAGAAACGCTTTCTTTGTTATACTATGTTTTACTTGCGGAAGTTCTGTTACTTATTCACGACATTAATCGGATTGCCCTCGAGGAATGCCTTTACGTTGGCGGCTACCTGCTTGTTGAGGCGCTCGCGAGCCTCGTAGGTGGCCCAGGCAATATGAGGGGTGAGGTAAGCATTAGGCTCGCCGAAGAGCGGATTCTCCTTTGATGGCGGCTCCTGAGCCATTACGTCGGCACAGTAGGCACCCAGACTGC
>ENA-UERX01001015-UERX01001015.1-human-gut-metagenome-genome-assembly--contig:-NODE-1015-length-18866-cov-5.661877_pt1 | contig 18866 bp, 17 predicted proteins | sample MGYA00242992_ERZ507993 | MGnify/ENA primary metagenome ERZ507993 (study PRJEB26167, sample SAMN06115487) | human gut metagenome | host: Homo sapiens | place: China:Chongqing | collected 2015-04-10... | reverse complement strand
ACCCCGGCCAGCAGCACCGACACTGTTCTCATCTGTTTCTCATTAAATAGATACTTCATTTCAATCCTGTTTTTTTTGTTTTTTACTTTCCGCCAGTTGCTTGATAGCCAGTTCGATATTCCCCCCTAATTTCTCCGCCAACTGCATCACTTCCAGTTTCTCCGTTTCCTCCGTCGTATAAGTCAAATACTCCTGCATCGACACCTCCGTGGCATAGACCGCCGACTGCACGCCGCCCAGCCCGAACCACACCTCCTTATACTTCCTCGATGCCGCATTTGCCATATTGATAGAGAGGATTTGCGCCTTCTCCTTGTCCGTCAGCCCCAGCAACTCCTGAATTTTCGAGAACTTGTTCATGTACTTGCGTTGGTCGAGCAGAATCTTGCAATCCGAGTTATTGATAATACTCTCCTTGACAATAGGCGAAGAAATAATGTCGTCCACCTCTTGCGTTACCGTCACCGCCTCCCCGAAAAACTTTCGGACAGTCTTGTACAGATAGCGCATATATTCCGCCATCCCTTCCCGTGTCAGTGCCTTCCATGCCTCCTCGATGATTATCATCTTTCTTACCCCTTTCAATCGGCGTAACTTATTGATAAACATCTCCATAATAATAATAGTAGTCACCGGAAAAAGGATGGGATGATCCTTGATCGAATCGATTTCGAATACCACGAACCGCTTGTCCAGCAAGTCTAACTGCTTGTCCGAGTTCAGCAGAAAATCATACTCGCCGCCCTTGTGGTACGGTTCCAGTACATTCAGGAAATTGGTGATGTCGAACTCCTTGTCGCGTACCCCCTTCGCATCCAGTATCGCCCGGTAGTCCGTGTCCACAAACTCGTAGAAAGTGTCGAAAGACGGCACAAGGCTGTCATCATACTTGATCCGGTCAATGAACAAGGCGACCGCATTGGACAGCGCCACCTCTTCCGAGCGGGACGCCGGTTCATTGTCCTTCTTCCAGAGCGTCAGGAGCAATGTCTTGATAGATTCCTTTTTCTCCACGTCAAACACCTTGTCCTGCGTAAAGAAGGGATTGAAACTGATCGGGCTTTCCTCCGTATAGGTGAAATACACCCCGTCGTCCCCGTGCGTCTTTCTCCGTATCATCTCGCACAGCCCCGAATACGAATTACCCGTATCCACCAGCACGATGTGCGTCCCCTGTTCCCAATACTGCCTCACTAAGTGGTTCATAAAGAATGACTTCCCGCTGCCCGAACCGCCCAACACGAATTTATTCCGGTTTGTGATAATTCCCGTCTTCATCGGCAAGTCCGAAATATCCACATGAATCGGCTTCCCGCTGATCCGGTCAGCCATCTTTATCCCGAACGCACTCGGCGAACTCTTGTAATTTGTTTCCTCGATAAAGAAACAGAGAGCCGGTTCGATGAATGTATAGAAACTTTCCTCTTCCGGAAAGTCCCCCGCATTTCCCGGCATCGCCGCCCAATACAGCGTAGCCGCGTCCACCGTGTTATGCCTCGGTTTACATTCCATCAGCGCCAACTGACTGCCCACATCGTTGCGGATATTCTTCAGTTCCTCCGCATCATCCGACCACGCCATCACATTGCAGTGGCAGCGTACCGACGTCAGCGAGTAACTATGCGCCTCGTTCAGATAGAGGTCTATCCATTCCTTGTTAATCTGGTTCGACCGGCTGTAGCGGGAGAGCGACTGCATGTTTCGTGCCGTCTTCTCGAACTTCTTCAGGTTCTCGTTGCTGTCATCAATAAAAATATATTGGTTCACAATATGGTTGCACGACAACAGCAGCCCGATGGGAGCCGCAAAGCACAACCGGCAGTCCGAGCGGTCAGTCGATAACTTCTCGTATCGCATGTCCGTACCCACCTTTCCCGGCACATCATCCACGTCCGAGAGCGTATGCACACACAGTTTCTTGTCGCCGATGCGCAGCCCGTCCGTTCCTAACTCCATATCTTCCAGTGTCGTCGTATCTTCCAGCGAGAGCGAGAAATACTTCTCGATCAGTCCCGCACCCTTGTCCGTGCCCACGATTTCATCCGTTCCCAACCGTACCAGCCGGACAAGTCCCGAATCGTTCACGATCTGTTCGAACTGTCCCACCGCTTCCAGAAAGCGCGTAGTCATCTCCTTGTTCACCTCTTTCGGCACGATAAACCCGCGGCACAGCGATGAAAAATTACTTTGCATCCTTGCCCGTTCCTTCGTCGTTTTCGTCAGGAACAGATAACACCCGTGATTGAGGAACGGACGTTCATTGAAGTGCATCTCGTAACAACGGGAAAGGAAACTAAGGCTATCCTTATCCGTTTTCGGCTGGTAATTCTCCTTGATAAACCAGTCCTGCTTGTGTACCACCGAATAGTTCGGCAATACCTTGATTGCTTTCGCCCATGTGGAATGTATCGTTTCATATTCCGGTGTGGTGACCGTGAACAACTCCGGCAGTTCCACCCGGAAGGCGACGGTAATATCCGCATCCTTGCTGATGATGCAGTCCCGTTCCACCGCAAGCAACGGGAACTTGCTTTCTATCGTGGCAGCTTTTAGTACATTTCTCATTTTCTTCTCTTTTTGAATAGTTTTCGGGGAGTGATCCTGTTAATCAGGAAGCGGGGATGCTGCCGGGACGAGAGCAGTTTCATCAGTCCGTGTTCGCCGTATTTCTCATTCAGCGCAAATGTAGCCCATACCAGTACCGAAGCCGTGACAACACCGAACCCGATGCAAATCCACTGGTTGATACCCACCATATACAGGATGATGAACACTACAAATACCGCGAGCAATCCGGCAGCGAACAGGAACAGATATTGCGCTTTCAGTCCCTTAAATTCAGCACTTTTCCCAATCCCCTTGTTTAGTTCAAATTCCATTCTTTATTTTTATATATTGTACGCGTACATTATATAAATTACAAGAAGAACGACCTCAAAATAGTAGCCGCCACAATCAGGAAAATACAAGCTCCAAACCACGAAGCGGCAACTTTACTCGTATCGGGATCGCCCGACGAAAATTTGTTATATACTTTTACCCCGCCAATCAATCCGCAGACCGCTCCGATAGCGTACACCAGTTTCGTCCCCGGATCAAAATATCCCGTTATCAGGTTCGTTGCCTCCGTTATCCCCGCTTGTCCGTTACCTTGCGCATAAGTAGCGCCCACAGCCACAAACAGAGCAGTGGCAGCTAAAAAAAATTTCTTTGTATTCATAAACACTTGTTTTTAATGGATACAGGGCTGGATAACCCCGCATCCGGTTATTAATAATTGGTTACACAATATCATATATATTGAAGTCTTCCGGAACCTCCCCGTCAGCCTCATTGCCGTTATCATCCGTTCCGTCGGACTGTTCCTGCCGGTAGTTCTCCATGTGCAGGTTTATCAGTTCCGTCACCCTTTCCGCCCGTTGCGGGTGGTTGGCAACCAACTGCTCGAACATATCCGTATGTTGCAGTTCCGTCAGTGTCCTTCCGGCTTCCTGTTCCTCCTGTTCGCTCACCGTTTCCTTTGCCTTTCCCAGCACTTTCACGGCAGCGCACATATCCTCAAAACTCACCCCCGAAGCCATTGCCCCCGGCTCGCTGCATCCTTGCAGTTCCTCGTCTTCCTCCTCATAGTCCAGCGACACATCAATATCCATCGGTGCATTGTCTTCACCTTCCGGCGGTGCATCGTTAAATACATCATCCAGTTCTTCGTCAGGCACTTGTAACGGGTATTTTTCCGGTTCGGCGACAAAAGTATCATCTTTTTCAACTCCTTTTTCGCTTTCATTTTCCGTGGCTTCGAGTGGCTTCAAAGTGGCATCGAGTGGCACCGTTACCGGAAGTACAAAATGGCTTTTCCCCAGAATCCCGACTACCGGTGCATCCTTTCGGGGCAATATCGCAGCAGCGTTCCGCGCCGCCTTCCGTCGCTTCCATTTCTCATAGTGCAGATAGACCGCAGCCCATAGCACATACAGGATGGCAAGCCCGAACAGCAGTATAAGTTCCACATCCTTGCTCATAGCAGATCCTCCCTCTTTTGCCGGTACAGTTCGTTAATCTCTTCCTTGTGCCTTTCCAGATGTTCCGCCAGTACTGTATCTATATAGCCGCCCACCGTTATATCCTTGTCCGCTATCACATGCACCAGTCGGGAGATGACCGCATGAATCTGTCCGCTGATATACACGCACTGCCGTGTTTTCAGCTCGTTCCGTTTCAGGAACTTTTCGCCGTACTCCGACAGTCCCCGTTTCTTTCCCTTTCCCGTTTCCCGGTTCTCCTTCGCCCGTTCCACCGCTTGCAGTGTTCCGCCCGTTTGTTGCGGTTCCGTCGTCTTGAACGACGAGATGATGAAGTTCTCATCAATCTCGTCCAGATTGACGTCCTCTTTCAGTTTCTTCGCCATACGCATCCTTATTGAATCAGTTCCAGTATCTCATCAATAATCTCGTTCAGGTTGCTGCCCCTCACCAGCGCCTTGTCCGCCGGAAAGATAGTCGAGCGGAACAGCGCCTTGTGCCCGGCGGACAACTCCCGCCGAAACCGCTTGCTGTCCGGCAGGAAAGTTTTCAGTACCGACAAACCCAAGTCACGGATCACCTCCTCATACACATCGTACAGTTCCGACTTCTCCCGTCCGTCCACCATGTTCCAGAGCAGGTGCATCCCCTTGATTTTCGACTTCCCAGTAGTAATCAGCGTATCGTTCAGCACCACCACGAAGCGGAGCGTGCTCTCCATCACCACCCGGTCAGCCGATATAGGGGAGAAGATATAGTCCATCCGTGCCAGCGTGCGCACCACACCGCCGTTATTGATAGTCCCCGGCAGGTCAAAGAAGATAAAGTCAAAGTCCGTGTCCGCCAGTTCCGCGGCTCTTGTCACCGCATCCTCCGGTGTGCTCTCAATGACCGGGTACGCCTTCTTTTTCAGTCGTTGCACCTGCTCGTATGCCATCCGCTTGTAGTACGGGTCGTCCATTGCCATTTTCAGGTCACGTTCCCGCATCTCCACGATGCTATGTTGCGGATAGTCACAGTCCACCACGGCAACGTTATAATCCATTACATAGTGCAGATAACTCGCCACCAATACGGTCAGCGTTGTTTTACCGGCTCCTCCCTTTTGGGTGGAGAAAGCGATGTACTTCGGTTCCTTTTTCATACGTTCAATTTTTAAATCGTTCATTATTCAATTCATTATCTCAATACTTCCTTATCTCTTTACGCCACCCTTTCCCTGTTTCCGTATAGCATTGCATCACCACTGTACCGTTTCATCATTTCCATGCGTCCATACGTCAGTACGACAATACTTCACTACATCTTCACGTCAGCACGTCAGTTCATCCTCAATGAAGGACTTCATCCTTTCGTCAATGATAGAAATCATTGCCTCTTTACATCACTGTTTCCGTGCCTCAAAAGAATGGCAGCGCAAATAAACGACTAATAAACCGCCGCTGTATCACTTTGAAAATCAGTGGCATCAACTGGCACCGAAGTGGCACCGAGTGGCACCGTTACGGGTTCTTCCGCCCGTTTCCGTCCCCCTAACTTTGCATCGTTAAGCAGTCCGGGTTGCAACCGCCGCCCTTGCCGTCTGTCGCTAACCCCAATCTGACCGGGTACGGTCAGATTTTTATGTTCACCCGAACATAGCAAGCTGTGTTTTTTGCTGCACGAAACAAGTTCTGCCGCAAAAAACGCTTGCCCCTTTTCCGATGGAGAAAGGGGGACAATTACCTCCGAAGTCGGTAATTGTTGGGGGAAAGTGGTAGGGCGTAGATACTCCGCCGGGCTGTCATTGTACCACTAAAAAATTCAGATGTATGAATGATGAAAAAGAAAAAAGCCGCCGCAAGGGTGGCAGAAGTCCCAAGACCAACCCTGCCGTTTACCGCTACACGGTCAACTTCGATGCTGTCGAACACGCCCGTTTCCTCACACTTTTCGAGCAGTCCGGCTTGCGTTCTATGGCGCAGTTCATTGCCGCCCGTGTCTTCTCCGAAGAATTTCGGGTAGTCCGTACCGACCGTGCCGCGCTCGAATACGTCGCCAAGCTCACTGCATTGTACCAGCAGTTCCGCGCCGTGGGAGTCAATTACAATCAGGCGGTGAAGGAACTCCACGTCCATTTCTCCGAGAAAAAAGCCCTCGCCATGCTTTACCGATTGGAGAAATCCACACTGGAACTGATAGAGTTGAGCCGTAAGATAGTCGAACTATCCAATACCTTCGAGAGCCGATGGTTGCGAAAATAAGTACCGGACAATCCCTTTACGGTGCCCTTGCCTATAACCAGGACAAGGTGGACGAAGGTCATGCCCGTGTGCTTGCCGCCAATCTCGTCCTGCAACCCGAAGACGGGCAGTTCCGCATCGGCGACTGCATGGACGACTTCCGACGGTGGATGCCGTCCCACTACCGGACGGAGAAGCCCGTTATCCACATCTCCCTCAATCCGCACCCCGACGACGTGCTCACCGACGAACAGCTCACAGCCATCGGCGAGGAATACATGCGTAAATTGGGATATGGCGACCAGCCCTACCTGATTTTCAAGCACGAAGACATCGAGCGCAGGCACATCCACATCGTCAGCCTCCGGGTGGACAGCACCGGCAGGAAGATCAACGACAGCAACGAATACCGCCGTAGCAAGGCAATCACCGAAGAGTTGGAGCAGAAGTACAACCTCCATCCGGCAGAAGGGCAGAAGCAGGGCGACGACTGGCAGTTCACCCCCGTGGACAGCAGCAAAGGCAACCTGAAAAAACAAATCGGCAATGTAGTGAAACCCCTCTTGAAGATGTACCGCTTCCAGTCCGTGGGCGAGTTCCGAGCCTTGCTTTCCCTGTACAACATAAGTATGGACGAAGTCAAAGGCGAAGCTGGCGGTCGCCCTTACCACGGCATCGTGTACTCCGCATTGGACAAGGACGGCGAAAAGACCGGCACACCGATCAAATCCTCCGTCCTCGGCAAGACCACCGGCATTGTCGCCATCGAAAAACAGATGCAGCAGTCCTCCACGGCAATCCGGGACAAGCAGCTCAAAGAGCGTACCCGCCGCATCGTTTCCGCCGCCATGCAGCGCACCCGGACAGAGTCCGCTTTCCGCCGGGAACTCTCTGCGCAGGGCATCGACCTCGTATTGCGTCGCAACGAAGACCACCGCATCTATGGCGTTACCTTCATCGACCACCATAGCCGGACAGTCCTGAACGGCTCCCGTCTAGGCAAAGACTTCTCCGCGAATGTCTTCAACGAATATTTCAGCAGCAGCGGAGAGGAACCGCAACCGCAGCAGGAACAGCCAACCGTCACCGGCGGTCATACCGGATGGCAACCGTCGGCAGACAGCCGTACCGATACCACCGCAACATCCGCCGACGGCGGTCTGCTCTCCCTTTTCTCCCCCGACCCCGTACTGCCCGACCGTGAGCCTGCACTTCCTAAGAAGCGCAAGAAGAAGCGTCACCGTTACGGACGTCAGGATTAACCCCATAACATATTGTATCACACTATTAAAATTCAGAAAATATTATGTCACAAGAAGATGATTTAAGAGGATTGGCACGCGTGATGGACTTCATGCGTGCGTTGAGTATTCTGTTCGTAATAATCAATATCTATTGGTACTGTTACCCCGCCATCAAAGAATGGGGGATAAACATCGGAGTGGTGGACAAGATACTACTCAACTTCCACCGCACCGCCGGGCTGTTCACCTGGTCGCTCTACACCAAACTCTTTTGTGTGGTGTTCCTTGCCCTTTCCTGCATCGGCACCAAAGGAGTAAAAGAAGAAAAGATAAAATGGGTGCATATCTGGATAGCCCTCTCCGTGGGCTTTGTGCTCTTCTTTTTCAACTGGTGGTTATTAGACATGCCCGTGTCGTTTGTCGTCCGCACCGCGTTCTATATCCTCACCCTTACCGTCGGCTACCTCTGCCTGTTGGCGGCAGGCATCTGGATCAGCCGCTTGCTGAAGAACAACCTGCTCGATGACGTTTTCAATAATGAAAACGAGAGCTTCATGCAGGAAACCCGGCTCATGGAAAATGAATACTCCGTCAATCTCCGCACCCGCTTCTTCTACAAGAAGAAATGGAACGACGGATGGATCAATGTTGTCAACGTTTTTCGTGCGAGCATCGTATTAGGAACACCGGGCAGCGGCAAGTCCTTCGCCGTGGTCAATTCCTACATCAAACAACAGATTGAAAAAGGCTTCGCGATGTTCATCTACGACTTCAAGTTTCCCGACCTCACCACCATTGCCTACAACCACCTGCTCACCCATCAGGACGGGTACAAGGTCAAGCCGCAGTTCTTCATCATCAACTTCGACGATCCCAGCCGCAGCCACCGGTGCAATCCGCTGAACGCCCGGTTCATGACCGACATCTCCGACGCTTACGAAAGTTCGTACAATATCATGTTGAACCTCAACCGTTCATGGGCGGCAAAGCAGGGCGACTTCTTCGTCGAATCGCCCACCATTCTGTTTGCCGCCATCATCTGGTTCCTCCGCATCTACAAGGACGGGCGCTACTGCACTTTCCCCCATGCCGTCGAGTTCCTCAACAAGCCCTACGAGCAGATTTTCCCCATCATGTCCTCTTATCCTGAATTAGAGAACTACCTCAGTCCCTTCCTCGACGCATGGCTCGCCGGAGCCGCCGACCAGCTCATGGGACAGATAGCATCCGCCAAAATTCCCTTGTCCCGTATGATTTCCCCGGCACTCTATTGGGTCATGTCCGCCGACGAGTTCACCCTTGACATCAACAATCCCGATGCTCCCAAAGTCCTCTGCATCGGCAACAACCCCAACCGGCAGGCAATTTACGGCGCCGCTTTGGGACTGTACAACAGCCGTATCATTAAGTTGGTCAACAAGAAAGGAATGTTGAAGAGTTCCATCATCATCGACGAGCTTCCTACCATTTTCATCAAAGGGTTGGATAACCTCATCGCCACCGCCCGAAGTAACAAAGTCGCCGTACTTTTGGGCTTTCAGGACTTCTCCCAGCTCATCCGCGACTATACCGATAAGGAGGCGAAAGTAATCATCAATACCGTCGGCAATCTCTTTTCCGGGCAGGTTGTCGGTGAAACCGCCAAGACGTTAAGTGAGCGTTTCGGCAAGATATTACAGAAGCGGCAGAGCATGACCATTAACCGCAATGACAAGTCCACCTCCATCTCCACCCAGATGGACAGCATGATACCGCCCAGCAAAATCAGCGGACTCACCCAGGGCATGTTTGTCGGCTCCGTTGCCGACAACTTCTCCGAGCGCATCGAGCAGAAGATTTTCCATTGCGAGATAGTGGTGGATGCCGCCAGGATAGCCGAGGAAGAGAAGAGTTATCAGAAAATCCCCGTTATCACCAACTTTGTCGATGATAACGGAGTGGATCACATGCAGGAGATGGTACAGGCTAATTACAACCAAATCAAAGAAGACGTCCGGCAGATTGTCGCCGATGAATTGGAGCGCATCAAGAACGATCCCGCCCTCTGCCATCTGCTGGAATTGGGTAAGAAGGACTAAACCCCTCAAAACAGCAGGAGGAAAAAGCAAATTACTTTTTCCTCCTGTACAATTTCTCGTCGTCCTTGTCCATCCTTTCCAGCAGAGCGTCCCTCATGCTGTCTATATAGGTGGTTCGGCTCTCCTGCACCCGTTCCCTCATGTTCACATAACAGCCCGACGGGTCTTTGATTTCTATCCCTAACATTTTGCTGAAATGGGCGGCTACCTCTTTGATGGTCACCTTGCCGTCATTGAAATTCTTCAGTGTGTCCGATCCGTAGATAAACTCCATCAGATGGATCACCTTTCCCGTCCATACAATCGGCGGCACTGTTTCTTCTTCCTTTTCCTCCTCCGTTTGACCTTCGTTCCCTTGTGTATTGCCCTTTGCCCATTCGATGGCTGCATCCACAAATGCGATGCCCCCGTTGGCGGACAGCTTGCCGCCCGTCTCCGTCCTCATATCTTCGATATGGATCAGCAGTGTACGCAGGTGGTGCAGGGAAAAGTAGATAAATGTCACATTCTTTTCCTTTATGCAGAACTCATAAATCCGGTGGGTAAAATCACCTAACGCCTCTTCTAATTCCTCGTTGGTGGCATCCCCTTGGTAGAGTAGCCGTATATAGAGTGTTGTCTTAAATTCCTCCATGTATAAAAATATCCGTAAATACCTATTTTGCTTTAAATTGGCTGCAAAGGTACGGATATTCCCATTTCGGCTTGTAACCGAAAATAATCATAAATTCATCATTTCTGTGCATGTTTTTTCCGCAGGTTGGTGGGGCTGTCACCGAGGTTCGTCTTGCAGAAGCGGTAGAATTGCTGGGGCGAGGTGAAGTTGAACTCCTCTATGATGTCATGGAAGGGGATATAAGGGAAGGAGAGCCGGTATAGGATATGTTCCGAGCGTTTCTTCAGCAGCCATTGATAGACCGCCGTCCCGAACTCCTCTTTGAAGATGCGTCGGAAGGTGGTTATCCCGTAGCCGCATAGGTCGGCCAGTTCCTGCGTGTCGTTGGCTTTCATGTAGTGCGCCAGTACGAGGCTCCTGAACGGCACCTCTTCCCCCGTCATCGGGTGGAAGAATGCTTGCAGCTCTTCCGGTGTATAGTAGCGGCTGAACAGCCGTATCAGTTCCTTATGTTTCAGGTACCATAGCTGTATATCCTCCGTGCCGTCCGTCAGATAACGGCAGATGCTTTCCATGAATAGAGTGATAGTCTCATGTGCCGGCAGCTTGCAGCAATAGGTGGTGGGGCTGCCGCCCTCTTCCTTTTTCTTGTGCGTGTACAGATAGTTCAGTATGCAGTTTTCCGGACGACATACCGTATTGTTGAAGGTATGAATCACCGCATCGGTATCTTCCAGTATCTCTCCCTGGCAGTCAGCCATGCGGGGTAAAAATAGGATATCGCCCCCGTGCAGCGTTTCTTCCCGGAACAGGCTGCTCGTAAGATGCACTTCACCTTTCCGGCAGAATACAATATAATTCACGCCCTTGTTCTTATTGCTAAATGTTTCACCGGTTAGATAACATACTAATAGAAAATTACAATTATCCGGTGTCTCATCACATGGTAGTAATAATTTGTTATTTTTGTTCATGGTCACTCATTTTTACCGAAGCCGTAGCATCGGAGTGTAACGGGACATCCTTTATTGCCACCGGCTCGTAAAGGATTGTCGTTTTATCTAAGGTCAATAAAAAACGATTATTAGCCTAATAATATATTTTATATCCTGTTTCAAATGCGTCCCCGGTATTATTAAGGCTCTGCCTTAATAATACCGGGTGGCACATATCTGAATGCTTGGTAACCGGAATACACCGAAAGAGGGTTAGTTCTGACTTCCGGAGACATCAGGTATCGGATGACGTATGGATATTTTCCTTTCAAATTCAGCTAACAAATCATTGAACTTATTTATTAGTTCCGTTTTATCGTCATCGGCAAGAAAAGCATAAGTTATACTGTTCAGAACAAATGATTTTATTTCTTCATACGAGAATCCATAGCGTACTACCGCCAAGGTATATTGTTCGGTGAGCGACGTACGCAAAATACCGGGGTCGTCGGTGGAGATAATCACGGGGACACCTGCCTGATGATAGAGGCTGACCGGGTGTTCCGACCCTTTCACGCCGAGAATAAATTCATTGCTGGTCAGGTTGATTTCTACCGGAATCTTTTCTTTCATTATTGCCAATGTTTCATCACTGTCCGGCTCGAAAGGCAAATCCACACCGTGACCGATACGGTTAGCCCCAGCCCTGTTTATGGCAAGGCTGATGTGATAGGTCAGGTGTTCGGGGCGCATCAGTCCTACGGTTAGTTCCCCAGCATGAAGCGAAGTAAGGACACCGGGGAATTTATCGTTCAGATACTTGAACATTTCCATGTGCAAACGATAATACAGCATCGACTTCTCTCCATTTTCGGCGGCTACGATATTGCATCCTCTCAGCACATTCTTCCCATTTCCATATTCTTTTTGCATGCATGCTTTATGAACGACATAGAGTTGGGCGAATACTTTGAGAGGTTCGCTGCCACGCGAGGTATAGCCTTGATAACGGCATACAAGGTCTGAGGTGTCATATTATCCAGTTCATTTATAAAGTTGATATAGGTTTCAACAGTATTCTCTGCGCTCTTTTCGAATAGATTGAAAACTTCATCCAATGTGTCTTGAACATCTTCATAATTTCCTTCTTTTACATAATCTTTCAGTTGCTTATCATACTTTCCGTAGTCATCTTTCAGAAAACAGTCTTTCGGAACGCTGGGGGAAGTACCCATCACTTCCAGATATTGCACATTCTCCTTCACTGCACGCACTTTCAACTCGTGCATCAGATAGGCAAGGTTTTCCACATCCCCCGTCAGTGCCGAGAGCAGTCCGAACGTGCCGAAGAAGTATTCGTCTGGGCCAAGCGGATATTTGTAGGGCTGGAAGTTGCGGATGCTCCATTTGTCGATAAGTGCCATGCGATGGTTGTGCAGGTCGTCCATGTCTTTGGAAAGCCGGATGGTTTCAATATCCATTGGCTTTTTGGCATAGAGACGGCCCGTTTCCGGATTGACGAACATTCCTTTGCTTGCCGCCAGCTCGAAATAGGTTTCGGCATAAGCCGATCCGGTCAGGTGGTTGTGAACGTCGCCTCCTTTGGGCATGGCGGTGAAGAACTGGCGGAGTGCCACATGGTTGCCTTTGATACTTTCAAAGTATTCCTGCACCTCTTTCGGAGTATTAATCCTATTTTCTATTTTCGTCATAATTGTTTCTTTTTTAAAATTTATAACCTTTTTCAAGAATTGTTGCCCATCCTGTGGCTGTGTGTCCTCCTTTCTTTGGCGGGACGGGGGTTAATAAATCGTTTTATTTCGCAGCTTCCGCACGCAGGCCGCTAAAAGGCCAGCACGGCACGGACTTTATAGGTATCGGCTTTGGGCTTCGTGTTATAGCCGGGGGGGGCAAGATTTACACGCCAGGCAACAGTCCCCGATTCGTTGCTGCTCCAATACTCCCCGATAAGCTCATTACCGGACGCCATAGCAATCTGGGGATTGATTTTATTGAGCATCTGAAGATTCTCGTAATAGTAGGTGGAGCCCTCCTCAGTATAATTTTTAGGCACACCGAAACACAGCGTGGCAAGCTCATTCTTGCCCGGTAAGAACCACCCGCTGCTACCTGCGGGCGCGGGGTGCTCGCCAGCATAAGTGGCTATCGCATTGTAGACAGGAAAGGTGGTGTCGTTATGCCGAGAGCCGTAAAGTGCCATTAAACGGGATTTGCAATAACCGAAATCTGTATCGGATTTCCGTATTTCTTCCCAATCGGCCTGCTCTCCGGGCGTGAAGTCGTTGAATGATAAGGCCCAATCATAAGCATACTCAGCCTCCCCCTGTCCGGTGGCCCACTTCTCCTTCTGAGAGGCATCGTTCATCGCAACGACCATGCCGTGCACACACTCCGGATGGTCGCGCATCAGCAGGCGGTCGCCTTTTAGGCGGCCGGTCTGCGTCCAGTGTATCCCCTCGATTTCGCCCACCCAGAAGACTACGCCGAGACAACTCTTCTGTAGTTCATCATGGAACGGCCTGACATCTTCATTCCCGGGCAGGATGCTGCCGTCCTGCATATAGTAGTCACCCGCCGCTAACGACCGGAACTCTTCTTTTCCCGCCTCATTGTCGCCAACCTTGTGGACGGTATATTTTCCGGGCTGAAGATTTAATTGGGAAGAATAGTCAAAATAGAAAGTCTCCCGATTTCCGTTGTAGTAATACTCATACGGTCCCGGATTAAAGACCTTGGGGCTTTTAGTATTCACCAGCAGGCGGGCCGTACAGGGGTTCTCCTGCCAATATACATTTTTACTGAGCACCGCCGTGTAGCGGTAATAACTCTTAGAAATCTCTTGGCCGTCTATCTTTTCGGTATAGGTATATTTCGTAGCAGGCACCTGAAGGATGAACAGAGACATACGGTGCTCCATCGCGAAGCTGAGCGTGTGGTTGCTATACACGCCACGGGCCGTCATCAGGTCGGAGGCGGTGTATTGGGCGTAGGTATTCTGGTTGGTTTTAACAAGCCAATAATAGACTACAACCTTAAAGAAGTCTTCATCGCCGGGCGATACCTTGCCGCTCATATAGCTATTGTCCCGGTAGGGATAATAGGCATGATAACTCCTGCCGGGTGAGTATAAAAGCTGGGAAGTGCCGGCAGGCAGCGTCCACTTGCCTCCCTGTAGGGTAAGGCAGAGGTTCTCCACCTCCAGGGTTCCGTCCTTCACCACGTAGAGGCCGATGCGGTCGCCTTCGGTGAAGACGGTGCGGTAACCGCGTTCCTGGGCGCGGGTTTGTCCGGTGGCGTACATGCCGCCGTCGCTCACGGTGATGGTGAGGGGGCGGGCATCGGGGTCGGTGCCGGCAGGAGGCAGTTCGTCCAGTGCGTCGGACGTGCATGCCGCCAGCATCAGGATGAGGGCGCAGGCCAGGGATGCTGCCGGGGGAAATATGGAATGATGTTGTTTCATACGGTTTCTTTTTTATTGATGAATTTAGTTGTTACTGTTCTACTCGACCGGCTGCCACGTACCTCCTCCTTCTCCTTCCACGTCGATATTTTCGATACCTTCCGAGGTCACGGTGAGGCGGTACTCGTACATCTTGCCACTGAAGAAGTCCGCTTCGCCTGCGGCGGGGGTGTAGTAGAAGGTCTTTCCTCCGATGACTATTTTCACGAACTTCCGTTTCGACATATCTTGGGGAAGGAGCAGGGCGCGCACGGTGCGTACGTATCCGTCGGCGGCAGGGGTCACTTCGTTGGGGGTGATGCGGTCGATGCGGGGGGTCACTTGAGCTACGGTTCCATTGCTGAAATTGATACTCCCTCCCGTGCACGTGAGGTTTTCAAAGGTTACAGTGGCGCGCTGCAGTTCATCGCCGGTCACGCCGTTGCCCGCTTTGAGGTGTACCACCACTTTGGCTATGACGTGGCGGAAGACGAGGGTCTTATCGGGGGACGTTACGGCGATGCGGAGGTAGGGAGCAGCCATGCAGTCGCTATCCTGATATCCTTCATCTCTCTGGTCGGCCTGTACAGAGAATGAAACAATATTCCTCACCGACGGATATACCCCTTGAATCCCCTTTTCCTCATCCGGGCTTACCCAGTTGGATAGGGATCCATTCATAATCAGCTTTCCATCGGAATCGACGGAGGAGTATACATCCTGAGCCGGCCCGGAGAAGCTAGAGCTAATCCACAGCCTCACATCTTCTCCCCCTTCCCACCTGTTTTCGGTGGTAGCCCGTGTCTGGGCGTTGGCGGAGGAATATCCCTCTACGGCGGCGTAGAGTTCCAGCGGCACGCCGCCTTCGGGCCATGCCGCGTCGTCATCGCCTGTGCAGGCAGCCAAAACCAAGGCTGCCCACAGGTACATTATATATATTGGTATGTTCGTCTTCTTCATTTTTTTCTTTATATTTATTGTTTACGGATTACTCCTGAAATGCAGAACCTTCTACGGGTGCGCCTATGGTTTCCCAGTTCTTGATGTCGGTGTCCAGCGTCAGGCCGTAATAGTCCACGGTTATCTTATAGATGTACCGCTTGCCGCTTTGCAGCTCCAAGGCATCTCCGGCGGGGATTTTGTAGACGAAGTTCGTATTGTCCGCCAGCTTCACGCGGATAAAGACGGTGCCTGCGGTTAGTTCCTGGGGCACCACGATGGCTTCGGCGTACTGGAGATTGGTGGCGTCAAAGTCTGTCGTCACCACCGTGGGGATGGTAATCGGAGTGGCGGGGTTGGGGTCGGCGGCGAGGGCTATCATCGCCTGGCGTTCGGCCTCGTTACTCATGTCGGCGGCTTTCTTGGGGGTGAAGGTGGCCTTCAGGGCGGTGTTCTCCAGGGTCACGATGGCACCGGAGAGGTCGGGGGCGCCGTTGCCGCGCTTCAGCACTACTTCTACTTTAGATAGCAAATGGTAGAAAGTGAGGGTCACGTTAGAGGCGGTGGGGGCCACGTTCCGCTTGGTGGAATAGAGCAGGTCGGAGGCGGCGTAGGCGGTTTTCGTGGTCTGGTCGGCCTTCACTTCGTGGGACACCGATGCGGGGAAGGCTTCTCCTGCCGGGGCAGGGTTGGCATGGATGGCATAGATGTTCACGGGGTCGGGCGAGATGTAGTACATGTCGCTGGCGTAGGTGAAGCCGCCGGTGCCGTCGGCGGTGAGCAGGTTGTTCTGGTAGAGGGGGAGGTTGTTGTTGTCGTCCACCCAGGCAGATACTTGCAGGCCTGCGCCAAGCTGTGTGTCGAGGCCGTAGGAACGGGTCTGGGAGGTGATGCCGCTGGTGAGGCGGATTTCGCCGTTCCAGTTGTCGGTGGTTGCTTCGTTGTCGTTGTTACAGGCGGCAAGCGCAAGGGCTGCTGCGGCAATGATTGATAAGTTTCTAAGTTTCATAATCTTACATTCTTAGTATTATTGATTCAATTGTTCGTTTCCATTCCGGCCGAGCCGTTTTCACCGTCTTCGCCATTGCCCGGCGTCCAGTCGGTAATGGTGGCGGAGAAGTCCGCTTCCGTAGGTGTTTCCACTATTTTCCCGCCCAAGGCGAGTGGCTTATGCTTGTCGGCGTTGAAGGTGGCAAGCTCCGTGGTGAGGTCACTGTCGAGAGTGACCGGCTTTGGACTGTCTCCTGCAAAGTAGAGTTTGGCATCCAGCTTCTGCTGCACACCCGCCACGCCGAGCAGGCGCACCGTGGCCGCCCATTTTCCGGCATTGGCTCCTTCCGTTACTTTCGCAAACACCAGTGCCACGTTCAGCGGCGTACCATGCGTGCCGTTATCCATATCCAGCGTCGAGGCAACCCCCGAAAGGTAGCCTTCGATTCGCTCTATCCTGTCCGTGGTACTGCCCGTCGGCTCGATGAAGAGCGTCAGTTGGCGTACTTGCTGCTGCATCGCAACGGTAAGGGTGTGGTCGGTGTCCGCTTCTATCGTAGTTTCCGTCACGCCCGTAAACAACCAGCCCGGCATCTCCTGCACGAAGGGACCCGCTCCGTCCACGTTACCCGAAGCCCCGGCGACGGTTGCCACGCTGCCGCTCACGGTGATGTGCTCCGGCGTGTTGTAAACACGCAAGTGGCAAACACCCGGCTCAAAAAGGCGGTCGAGCGTGTTGGTGGCATCGCTCACGGTAGCCATGTATTCACCGGATGCCACCGTGTAGTTTGCCGGTATATCCACGCCCGTCGTGCGTCGCGTCCAGTCTGTTGTCAGGATGATTTGCCCTTTGTCAGGATGCGGAGTATTGTAAATCGGGTCTTTCACATCGCAACCCGCAAGGAGGAGGACTGCCGCCCAGACACAAAGTAATGTAATCGAATTTTTCATATATCGTATTTTTATAGTTCTACTTATTTGCTGCCAAGCGTCCACACCAGGCTGATGCCAGCCTGTGTCGGCCCCCAGAGGTTCTTTGCTCTGTTCCGTTCCTTATATACACGTATGCCATCGGTCATGCCGAAACTGTCATATTCGGAACGGGTGTAGCCCAGACCGAGGTTGAAGTCGATGGAGAAGTCGCGGGACAGGTAAAGCTGGTAGCCCGCGGTCAATCCCGCATTCCACAGCTTGCCCTGATAGCCGGTATCCTTTGAAACGATACCGCCCAACATATACTTATGTATATTATATTCCCCATAGCTGCCCGATACCCCTGCATAGAAACGCTTTTTAGCCAAAAGGTACCAGCGCACTTCGGGGCTGACGAGCCACATTTTCTGCACTTTGCAGTGATTGCCGCCCCACCACGAGAGGCTGCCGTCCAGCTTCACGCTTAAATCACGATTCACCCGCCATTCCACGCCGAGCGTGGGAAGCAGAAAAGCGTCATACAATACGTTGGTGCGGACGGCAAAACGGTAGAGTTGATTCGATTCTACCGACAATCGCTCCATAGAGATTGTGGAATATTGTCTCACATCCATTATGGAGTCGGATTGTTTCTCAAAGACGGATTTTTCTTTTTGCTCTACGGACACTAATGTTTGTTTATGTTTGGGTTCCTCGCGTTTTTCTTCAACTTTAGCAGATGGCGATTTCACAACGGCTTTCGTCGGAATGCGGAGCGTTACCACTACTACATCCTTACTGTTATGGTACGCACGCGCATAATTGGCAGTAATGAAATCCGCTTCTTTCAGCCCTTTCTGCGTGATAAGTTCCGACTTTACCCGATTGGCGCGGGCGAATGCCGCGTTCAGGTTCTCTTTTGCGGTGGGCAGTGAGGCGCAATAGCCATCTACATAAACGGGCATTCTACCTGCCGTAATCTCCGCCCTGTGTTTGTCAACCAGCATGTAGAGCCGTTCCAATTCCGCCTCGTTATCTTTGAGGGAAAACATTTCCTCACCCGGAAGAAAGCGGAAAATGACCACTTTATCCGGTGTCTTTTGTTTATCCGGTGCCTCTTGCGCATAAGCTCCTGTTCCGGACAATAAAGCCATCAGAAGCAAGGCCAGTAGTTTTTCTTGTAATTGTTTCATAAAGTTCATTTGTTATATGTATATTAAATGAAATAGGTTATCTCTATCCGCGATATCTGTCTCTTACAGTCAGTCGTGCAGCCATCGTTTTTTTCTCCTGCCATGGAAGATTTAACAGCTTCCGACAGTTCTGCTTTAATCACCTTTTCCATCATTTCTTTTTCTATGCGTGTTCGTTCCAATTGTTTAGCTAAACAGTCCTGCTCACGGATGCCTTTCGCTATATAATAATTGCATTTCTCCTCCTCTCTACCA
>ENA-UERX01000996-UERX01000996.1-human-gut-metagenome-genome-assembly--contig:-NODE-996-length-19082-cov-107.434570_pt1 | contig 19082 bp, 10 predicted proteins | sample MGYA00242992_ERZ507993 | MGnify/ENA primary metagenome ERZ507993 (study PRJEB26167, sample SAMN06115487) | human gut metagenome | host: Homo sapiens | place: China:Chongqing | collected 2015-04-10... | reverse complement strand
TTACCCAGAATATCGCTCACGAATTGAAGACTCCTGTAGCAAGTATTCAGGGTTATCTGGAAACGATACTCGACAATCCGCATATCAACGAAGAGATGAAGTCGCAGTTTCTGCAGCGCTGTTATGCCCAGAGCGAACGCCTCACCTCTCTGCTCCGCGACATCTCTACCCTGAACCGGTTGGATGACGGTTCGGATATGATAGATTTCGAGGTGGTAGACATTACGCAGATGGTGAGTGAAATAGCCCATGAGACGGCGCTGGAAAGAGAGTCGCACCAGATGACTTTCGAGAATCTTCTTCCCGACCAGCATATTATCGTGAAGGGTAACCGCAGTCTGCTCTATAGTGTGTTCCGCAATCTTACCGACAATGCCATAGCTTATGCCGGCGAAGGACGTAAGATAACGTTGAGTGCCAAGGAGCAGGGCAATAAGTGGCATTTCATCTTCTGTGATAATGGTCAGGGAGTTCCTGCCGAGCATCTCTCCCGTCTTTTTGAGCGTTTCTATCGGGTAGATAAGGGACGCAGCCGCAAGATGGGTGGCACCGGTTTGGGGCTTGCCATCGTCAAGAATGCCGTTCTCCTGCATGGCGGAACCATCCGTGTGAGCAATCAGCAGGAAGGCGGCTTGAAGTTTGAATTTACGCTTAAGAAATAAAAATGTTTTTTGAATAAAATATCTAAGCGGAAAATATCAATAATCAAGTGGCTGATAAAGGTACTTAAGTAATAAATATAGGTAAAGAAAGGCAAGACTTCTGAGAAACTTCTGAATGAGGTTCTACAGAAACCTTGCCTTTTTTGTGTTTTAGAACATTTTTGTTTTCTTTTTGTAAACTTTGCTTAAATCTATTGTTTCTGACTTTTTTCTATTAAAAGTGTAGACAATATTTCTAAATGTTGACGAAAATCAAGAAAAACTAACTTTTTTCTATAGAAATATCGATAAAGTTTGCATTAATCCAATACTTTTTCTTACCTTTGCACCCGTAAAGCAACGAGAGAGGCTTAAAAAATGTAAGAAGAGAAAAAATAAATATATAAAGTTATATAAGAGTTGTTTAATTATTTAGAGAAGATTTTATGGAAAAAAGATTGCTTTTCTTGTTAGTCAATCTCTTCCTTTTTGTGGGGGGGGTATTGGCTCAAACGAAAGTAACAGGTACCGTAGTTTCTCAGGAAGATGGTGAACCTGTCATCGGTGCATCTGTCGTAGTCGCCGGAGCGGCACGTACAGGTACCGTCACCGATATTGACGGTCACTTCTCTTTGGAGGTACCTGCTGGTAAAAAACTTGTAGTTAGCTACATCGGTATGCAGAGCCAGACCTTGACTCCAGCCGCCAAGATGACTATCCGCCTGAAGGCAGATAGCAAGAGCTTGGGCGAGGTGGTTGTAACGGGTATGCAGAAGATGGATAAGCGTTTGTTTACTGGTGCTACTACAAAAATTTCTGGCGACAAGACAAAGCTGGATGGTGTCGCAGACATCAGTCGTGCCTTGGAAGGTAAAGCGGCCGGTGTGTCTGTGCAGAACGTCTCAGGTACTTTCGGTACAGCTCCAAAGATTCGTGTGCGTGGCGCTACTTCTATTTATGGTAGCTCAAAACCTCTTTGGGTGGTAGATGGTGTTATCATGGAGGACGTAACTGAGGTTGATGCTGATGATTTGTCTTCTGGTAACGCTGAGACCCTTATATCTTCAGCCATAGCAGGTCTGAATGCTGATGATATTGAAAGTTTCCAGATTTTGAAGGATGGTTCTGCTACCTCTATTTATGGTGCACGTGCCATGGCTGGTGTCATCGTTGTTACAACCAAGAAAGGTAAAGCTGGTACAAACCGCATCAGCTATACTGGTGAATTCACTATGCGTTTGAAGCCAAGCTACCGCAATTTCAATATCATGAATTCTCAGGATCAGATGGGTGTATATCGTGAGATGTACAACGATGGTTATTTCTCTTTTGAAAAGAGTTTTCGTGCTTCTAACAGTGGTGTCTTTGGCAAGATGTATCACCTGATGAATACATATGATTCGAAGACGGGAACTTTTGGATTGCCTAATACAGAGGAGGCGATGAATAGCTATCTCCAGAAGGCTGAATACCAAAATACCGACTGGTTTGACTTACTCTTCAATAATAGTATCTCCCAGAATCATTCCGTCAGCATGTCTACTGGTACCGATAAGGCTCAGTATTATACATCTTTCAGTGTGATGAACGATCCAGGATGGTCTAAGCAGAGCAAGGTACAGCGTTATACAGCCAATGTAAATGCTCTTTACAATATTTCGAAGAAATTGTCTTTCAATGCCATAGCTAATGCTTCCTATCGTAAGCAGCGCGCTCCTGGTACTACTTCACAGTCTGTAAATAATGTGACAGGTGAGGTGTCTCGTGATTTTGATATCAACCCATATTCTTATGCGTTGAACACTTCTCGTACCATGGATCCTAATGAACTCTATGTGCGTAACTATGCTCCGTTCAATATTTTCCGTGAATTGGAAAACAACTATTTGAGTTTGGATGTGGTTGACATGAAATTCCAGGGCGAATTGAAATATAAGCCAATCTCTAAAGTAGAACTCGCAGTATTGGGCGCTTACAAGTATTCTACAACGACCAATGCCGCTACCATTACTGACCAGAGTAATCAGGCTTGGGCCTATCGTGCGATGGATGATGCTACGATGCGTGATGCAAACCCATGGCTGTATACCGATCCAGACAAGGCAAACTCTTTGCCATTCTCTGTATTGGAAAAGGGTGGTTTTTATCGTGAGACCAAATATAAGATGAATAGCTGGGACTTCCGTGCCACAGCTAGCTATAATGATGTATACAACAAAGACCATATCGTGAACTTATTCGGTGGTTTGGAAATCAATTCACTCGACCGTAGCCGTTCTTATTTTAATGGCGTTGGCATGCAGTATGATATGGGGTATCTCCCTGCTTTCAACTATAACTTCTTCAAGCAGTTGGAGGAGGAGAATGGTCAATATTATAGTTTGGATAATTCATATCAGCGTGAGGCTTCTTTCTTTGGTACTGCCACCTATTCTTATAAGGGTCGCTACACAATTAATGGTACCATTCGTTATGAGGGTTCCAATAAGTTGGGTAAGAGTCGTTCAGCTCGTTGGTTGCCTACTTGGAACGTGTCTGGAGCATGGAATGCTCATGAGGAGAGTTGGTTTACTAAGTTAAATCCAGTTCTTTCTCATCTTACATTAAAAGCATCATATTCATTGACAGCTGATCGAGGTCCTGCTTCCGTTTCTAACTCGTTGGTAGTGATACAGAGTTACAACCCTTGGCGTCCATTTGCCGGTGACAAGGAGACTGGACTTGAGATTTATCGCTTGGGTAATGATGATTTGACCTATGAAAAGAAGCATGAGTTGAACCTCGGTTTGGATATGGGCTTTTTGAATAACCGCATTAATGTGACTTTCGATTGGTATCGCCGCAACAATTATGATTTGATTGGTCCTAAGCGTACCATGGGTATTGGTGGTGAGATCTATAAATATGCCAATGTGGCAAGTATGCGTTCACATGGTGAGGAGTTGACTATTTCCACTCGCAACATTGAGACCAAGGATTTTAAATGGAGTACCGACTTCATTTTCTCTCACTCAAAGAATACTGTAACCGACTTGGATTCACGTGCTAACATCATGCAGATGATTACAGGTACCGGTTTCACAATGAATGGCTATCCTGTTCGCTCTTTGTTCTCTATTGATTTCAAGGGATTGAACAATAAGGGTCTGCCTATCGTTGTGAATCAGGATGGCGAGGAGACAAGCTATGGTGGCGATCTCTACTTCCAGTCAACTACAACAGATTACTTGAAGTATGAAGGTCCAACAGACCCAACCATTAACGGCAGTTTCGGAAACACCTTCTCTTATAAGGGTTTAAAACTGAATGTGTTCATTACATACGCTGCAGGAAATAAAGTACGTCTTGATCCAGCTTTCAGTTCTTCATACTCAGACATGACTGCCATGCCAAAGGAATTTATAAATCGTTGGACTCAAGCCGGTGATGAAGCTTATACGGATGTGCCAGTCATAGCAGACCAGCGCATGAAGCAGAATGACAATTATATTGGTTATCTTTATAATGCATATAACTATTCTACGGCTCGCGTAGCTAAGGGTGATTTCATTCGCATGAAGGAGATTTCTTTGGCTTATGATTTCCCAGGCAAGTGGGTTCAGGCCCTTCGCTTGAACAGCGTAAATTTGAAACTTCAGGCTACTAACTTGTTCTTGATTTATTCAGACAAGAAGTTGCACGGACAGGATCCTGAGTTTTTCAACACTGGTGGTGTGGCAACCCCAATGCCACGTCAGTTTACATTGACATTAAGAGTAGGACTTTAAAGAAAGAGAGATAATTATGAAAAAGAATAAATTATATATAGCATCGGTGGCTTTTGCGGCATTGTCATTGGTCACATCATGCGACAGCTTCCTGGACAAGTTGCCAGATGATCGTGCCGAGGTAAATACCGAGGAAAAGGTGACCTCTCTGCTTGTGTCTGCTTATCCAACAGCAAGCAGCAATCTGATATTGGAATGGAGCTCAGATAATTATGCAGACAATGGAAAGCAGTATAGTACCAATCAGGATATAGAGCAGGTTTATCGTTTTCAGCCACTTACAGCTCAAACAAATGATAGCCCAAAGAGTTTGTGGAATGGTTATTATTCTGCAATTGCAGCAGCCAACCAGGCTTTGGCTTCCATCGATGAGATGGGTAATCCGGCATCGCTAAAGGCGCAGAGAGCTGAGGCTTTGCTCTGTCGTGCCTATAGCATGTATCGTCTTGCTACAACTTTCTGTATGACTTATAATCCAGATAATGCAGAGAAGTGCATGGGACTTCCTTATCCAACAAAGCCTGAGACAACTGTAAGCCCTGATTATAAGCGTGGTACACTGAAGCAACTTTATGAGCAGATTGATGCAGATATTGAGGCTGCCTTGCCTGATGTGAGCGATGATATCTATACCCAGCCTAAGTATCATTTCAATCAGAAGGCTGCGTATGCTTTTGCTGCTCGTTTCAACCTGTACTATATGAACTATGACAAAGTGATAACATATGCTAGCAAGGTGCTTGGAGCAAATCCAGCCTCTTTGTTGCGCAACTATGTGCCTTTTATGTCTTTGTCTAATTCAGAGGATATAGAGAATCGGTATATTTCTTCATCAGAGAACGCCAATCTCTTGTTGATGACGGCATTTAGTCAAATTGGTAGAAATATCAGTGGTAATGAAGCGCGTTTTTGTCACAATCAAAATGTAGGTCAGTATGAAACGATTTGGGCTAAGATGCCATGGGGAAGTGGATCCAGAGACAATACTCTCTACCAGTCAAACTTGTTGTTTGGCAATGCCCGTATTCTTATCTTCCCAAAGATGTTTGAACATTTTGAGTTTATCGACAAGATAAACCAAACTGGATATCTTCATGTTGTAGATGCTGTGTTCACTACTGATGAAACCCTTCTTTGTCGTGCTGAGGCTTATGCCATGAAGAAGGATTATGATAATGCGGTGAAAGATATCAATACTTGGATTGTGTCGCATACTATGACTGCGAATGGTACGGCAAAACGCCCAACAATGACAGTTGAAAGTATCAAGACTTTTATCGAAAGCTTGCCGTATGCACCTGTTACACCAAAATCCAATTTGGAGCATAGCATTCGTAAGACATTCCATCCACAGGGATTCACGGTTGAGGCTGGTACCCAAGAGGATATTTTGCAATTCATCTTACAGATGCGTCGACTGGAGACCCTGTATCAAGGTCTTCGTTTCCTTGATATCAAGCGCTATGGCATTGAGTTCAGCCATGATGTTGACGAAGAGTCTCCTATTGTATTCAAGGCTGGTGACTTGCGAGGTGCGATTCAATTGCCAGATGATGTAATTGAGGCAGGATTACCTGCAAATCCAAGAGAAGATTTAAACCAAATGTGCAGAGAATACCAACAGGTATTATCAATGAGCGAAGAAGAAGTATTCGCCATGTACGAAGAAAGCAAAACTGAGTGTGTAGCTTCTTTCGAGGTAGAGATTGACTATTGGGAAAATTATTTCGGATATAAGTATTAACACATAAAACATAAGTAGTATGAGCACAAAATTTAGAAGTCAGATGAAAGAGGTCATGAGTTTAGCATGGCAGTTTGTTCGCAAGAACGGTTATTCAATGAGTGAAGCGTTAAAATGCGCATGGGCTAATTTGAAGTTGAAAGGTGAGATGAAAAAGAAGATAGTAGAGTTTTATTTCAAAAAGACTGACGGCACGTTACGTCAAGCCTTTGGCACTCTCAAAGAGAATCTTATCGGTGAGGTGAAAGGTACAGGTAGAAAGCCGAATGACAATCTGCAAGTGTACTGGGACACAGAGAAAGAAGAGTATAGATGTTTCAAGAAGTGTAACCTTATAAAGATAGCATGACTATGAAAAAGAAAAGTATGGCAACGATAGAAATAGAATGTTCAAATCCGTATTCAATACCAGTGTTTGAGGACTTTTTGGATGAAGTACAAAAGCGGTTTGATATTGAAAAGAATGCAAAGAATGAAGCATATTCTTTTATCATACAGATGGGGCTGTTAGACGAATTTAGAGAGTTCTCTCAGCATTATAAAGGCGTAAATCATCATGCTACATGTATTGATATGCTTGCTGTATAATTCTTAACACGATTATCCAAAGGCAGTCTTCGCACGACTTTAAAGGCTGCCTTATAAATTCCATAGTTATGAACCTCAAAGCAAGACCGCCGCCTTTAAGGCTATTCAACGAGAATCTGAGAACATAGTCATTAATTAAAACAGCAAGAAATGAGTAAACGATTTGCTATTGCCGTTTTACCCAAAAAGAAGCAACAGGGGGGGGTAAAGTACGGTTTAAAGATTGAAAAGCCCTCTGCATTGGGCAATGTGTATGGGTTGACCGAAGAAGAACTGAAAGAGCTTCGTGGATTGATAGACAATGTATTGACTAAATGATTATGAAACAGATAAAAATCAGACCACCGCCAAAAACTTTACGACAATGAAACGATTGTCGTGTTATGGTAAAGTGAAAATCTCTCTCTTACACGATTATATAATAAGTTTGCAAACAGAAACAACGCAGCTATCCTCACGGCTGAAAAATATAACCCCGCCATTGGTAAGAAGTGAGGAGCTTGCCTTTGGTGGGGTCTAATTTTTAAAACTGTGTAAAAGTATGAATAATATTCAGATTTTCCAAAATGAGCAGTTCGGAAAAGTAAGAATCGCGATGAATGAGAGTAATGAGCCTTTGTTTTGTTTGGCAGATGTTGCAAAAGCCCTTGGGTATAGCAGACCTGCCGATGCTGTAAATCAACACTGTAAAGGGGTCGTTATTTTGCCGACCCCCACAAATGGCGGTGTACAAGACATAAAGTACGGCAAGGAAAGCGAGGTTTATCGTTTGACTATGAAATCTAAATTGCCGGATGCCGAAAAGTTCCAAGATTGGGTTTGTGATGAAGTTTTGCCCTCAATCCGCAAACATGGTGCATACATGACCAGCGATACACTTGAAAAGGCTTTGACCTCACCCGATTTTCTGATTCAGCTTGCAACCAACTTGAAAGAAGAAAAACAGAAGCGTATCGAAGCCGAACAGAAGATTCAGAAAGATGCACCTAAAGTCCTTTTTGCCGATGCCGTTTCAACTTCTCAACGTTCTTGCTTGGTTGCTGAATTAGCAAAGATACTGCAACAAAATGGAGTGAATATCGGTCAGAACCGTTTGTTTAGCTGGATGCGCGAGAATGGTTATCTTTGCCAAAAGGGTGACTACTACAATCAGCCAACGCAGAAAGCTATGAAATTGGGGCTTTTTGAATTGAAGAAAACCACCATCACCAAGCCGGACGGCTCTGTATTGGTCACTACTACTACCAAAGTGACTGGTAAGGGGCAAATTTACTTCGTAGAAAAGTTCTTAGGTAAAGATGCTGCTTAAATAATAATGCGCACCTCGTTAAGTCGGGGTGCGCTATTTATATAAACTAAAATCATTTTATATATGGCAAAACTTATATTTCGCATACAGTCAGACTGGGAAGAAGTTGTAAGACTTCGTAATGAAATTGCAAAATTAAAGCAGGAGTTAATGAGCATGGATGGCACGCAGTCTCCTGCTGCTTTCAAGGCTTTGAATGCCCAACTTGCTGCATCCAACCAAAGATTGGATGAGTTGGTGACTAATGCAGCCAAAGCTGGAGCAGAGATGGATACGGGATTCAAAAGGAAAATCTTCGATGCTTCTCAGGTAGTGAATGGATTGTCGGAAAAAATAACATTTCAACGTGGAACTATCCAACAATTGAAAAATGAGTTAGCAGGATTAAAAGACAAGTATCGTGAAGCATTAAAACAGGATGGTGATACTTCTTCCTTAGAAGCTAAAATAAGGTCTACAAATGAAAAATTGAAAGAGCAAAAAAGTTCTTTATTTAACCTCACCCAGGAACAGGCTAACGCTCGATTGTCAGTAAAGAAATTACGGGATGAGTATGAACTTTATAAGAATGATGGGAAACAAGTAGTAGAAACTAACGAAGGTATCGCTATTTCTTGGAAGAAAGCATTGGCGGTTATTGGTGGTGCTGGAGTATTAAAGGCATTAGGTTCTGAAATAATTCGTGTTCGTGGAGAATTTCAATCCATGCAGACCGCTATTGAGACTATGGTTGGAAAGGATATGGCAGGGCAACTGATTCCGCAAATCAAGGAGCTGGCTAAGATTTCTCCACTTACTATGTCAGATATGGTTGGAGCAGAAAAGATGATGCTTGGATTTAACATACAAGCAGAAGACACTATCAAATACTTGAAAGCCATTAGTGATATTTCTATGGGGGAATCCAATAAGTTCAATTCGCTGACTTTGGCATTTTCACAGATGTCAGCAGCGGGTAAACTTATGGGGCAGGATTTGAATCAAATGATAAACGCTGGATTCAACCCGTTACAGATTATCTCCGAAAAGACCGGAAAATCTATCGCAACTTTGAAAGATGAAATGTCCAAAGGTGCTGTTTCCGCTGAAATGGTTCAACAGGCATTCATTGATGCAACTTCCGCAGGTGGTAAGTTCTATAATATGTCTGAGAATGCTTCAAAGACTATCAATGGTCAGTTGTCTATGATGCAGGATGCTTTGGATTCCGTGTTTAACGAATTGGGAACTAAGTCGGAAAGTGTTATCATGGACGGTATTCAAATGACAACTTCGTTGATTCAGAATTATGAAACAGTAGGTAAGGTCTTGGCTGGATTAGTGGTTACTTATGGTACATACCGGACCGCAGTGATGCTTGTTACTGCTGCCGAAAGTAAACATACTCTTGTGGAGATTGGACTTACCAATGCCCGTTTATTAGCAAGAAAGGCGCAGTTAGCTTTAAACGCTGCAATGCTTACCAATCCTTATGTGTTGTTGGCTACTGCTGTAGTAGGACTTGGAGTTGCAATGTTGGCTTTCCGCGATTCGGCAACAGAAACAGAAAAGGCACAGAGAAGGTTTAATGAACAGCAAGAAGAAGCTAAAAAGCAAGAAGAAGAACACAAACAGAAGATTGATTCCCTCGTACAAAGTTCTCGTGATATAGCGTTGTCGGATTTACAAAGAGGTCGAAGTTTAGCGGAGTTAAGAAAAGAATACCCTAAGATATTCGCTCAATATGACATCGAAACCATTAAGTTGGCTGATATACTTAAACTAAAGCAACAGATAGCAGAAGAAGATGCAAAACGTGCTGGAGAAAAGCAAACCAAGGAACTTTCTAACATTGAATCTGAAATCAAATATTACGAGAATCTGCTGAAAACTCTTTCCGGTCAGCAAGGCGTTGATGGATATGTGAAGAAACTAAAAGAATTGCGTGCTATGCGTGATGTCATGCTGCAAGAAAAAGGCAAAGGCATCTCCGAACAGTTCATTTCCAATCTTAAAGATGTTAATACTAATGAGTTTGACCGCTACATCTCTGAGTTGGAGAAGCGTATCAGAGGAAAGGGGGAAAATGGAACTGTGAAACTTCGTTTGCCTATTGATATTAAGGGTACTTTGTCTGATGAAGCAATCTATAATGTGAAAGACATAAAAACACTTATAGATACAGCAAAATCAGTCAAGCAAACCCGAATTGATTCAGAGAAGAATAAAACCACCTACAAGCAGGATTATGAGAAAGCGAAGAAAGACTGGGATGATGCTAAGAAGAAACTTTCTGAAATAGAAAAGGATAAATCCAAGTTTACTTCAAAGCAGTATGAAGAGGCTAAGAAACGGGCGGAAACAACTGAAAAAGCCTATAAAAATTTGGGCGGCATTACCGGAAGCTCATTAACCAAACAGGAGAATCAAACCGAGAAACTTCGTAAGCAGACTGATAAATATAATGTTCTCCTTGAGAAACAAGCGTTGGAACAAAAACGCAATGCCGAGGATTTGCAAATGAGAGTTGATGAAGCCCGAATCAAAGCTATGGATGAAGGCTCTGCCAAGACCATTGCCGAAATGGAACTCAACTTCGAGAAGGAGATGCAGGCTATTGACCGTCAAAAAGAGGATGCTTTGCGGAAGAAAGTTGAGGATGCTCGCGCTGCATGGGAAGCTAATCCGAAGAATAAAGGCAAGTCTTTTGATGCCACTGATATAAAGCTGTCTGGTGATGAGCAAAACTATTATGATGAACTATACAAGATAGCCATTATCAATAATGAAAAAGCATACAAGGATTTGGCAGAGCAATATTTGTCTTATACGGATGAACGTCTTGCCATTGAAAAAAAGTTTAACGATGATATTGCTGTATTGCAGGAAGCCCGTAAGAAAGCGGAAGCCAAAGGTGATGCCAGTGAAATAGCCAAAATAGACCGAAGCGTTGAGAAGCGTACAGAAGTCAAGAATGAAGATATATTCAAACTTGATGCTGAACAATTCAAGAAAAATATGAATTGGGAACAAGTCTTTGGTAATCTTGACAAGGTTTCTACTGATACTTTGAAAAAGTTGAAAGTTAATCTTAAAGACTTTATATCATCTCAAAAGGATTTATCTCCTGAAAACCTTAAAGAACTGGTAGATGCTATCGAAAGGATTGATGATAAGGTTTCAGAACGCAATCCTTTTGAAGCTATATCTGTTTCCTTTAAATCCCTTAAAGATGCCACTGATGCTCAACGTGAAGCGCAGGAAGCGTATAACAAAACGCTCAAAGAAGGTACAGACGAAGAAAAGAAGAATGCAAAGGCTACTCTTGAAAGCGCAAAAAACAACAAACAGAAAGCGATATCGGAAGCTACTACCGTTTTACATCATGGCGTTGATGAGATAGGTCAATATGTCGATGCCGGTAATCAAGTTATCGGTATCATGGAAACGCTTGGTACAAAAACACCTGAATGGTTGGAGGGAACAATGTCCGGGTTTGGCGAGATGTTGGATGGACTTGGAAGTATAGACCTTATGAAACCCATGTCTATTGTTACCGGCGGGTTGCAAACGATAAAAGGGGCTTTAACAAGTATCACATCATTAGGTGGGGCAATTAATTGGAGTGGAAGCAATGCAAAGGAGGTACAGGATTCCATTAATCGTCTTGCCGACCGTAACGAGACGCTACAGACTTCTATCGAATCATTGACAGATGAGATAAAGGCAAGCAAAGGAACGAAATCCGTAGCTGCGTATAGAAGTGCTTATGAATACCAGAAAGAGCAGAACTCCAATTATCTGAATATTGCCCGTGAACAGGCAGGTTACCATAATTCACATAAGAGCTGGCAATACTACATGAGATGGTCTGCCGAAGACTTGAAATGGATTCAACAGAACATAAACAAGAATTTTACCGGAACTTCTTCATTATGGGAGCTGACACCTGAAGAGATGGAAAAACTCCGTAGTAATGTTGATATATGGACAAAGATGCAGAATGCCGGGAAAGGTGGTTATGGTGAACGTGTAACCGATAAACTTGATGATTATATTGAGCAGGCCGGCAAACTGGAGGAGTTGACCGATAATCTTTATGAGGGTCTGACCGGAATGTCATTCGATTCCATGTATGACAGTTTTGTAAGCAGTCTGATGGACATGGAGAAGAGTGCTGAGGATGTTGCTGATGACATATCCAAATATTTCATGCAGGCAATGCTGTCAAATGCCATCGGTGAACAGTTTAGTGACAAACTGAGAACATGGTATGACAAATTCGGTGAAGCCATGAAAGATGATGGTACACTTGATAATAATGAGCGTAAGGAGCTGATGGATGAATACATGGGTTATGTGGATGAAGCCATGAAGCTTCGTGACGAGCTTGCCGCAGCAACCGGATATGATAAAATTTCGCAAGAATCAACATCGCAGTCAGCTTCATCCAAAGGCTTTCAGGCAATGAGTCAAGATGCCGGCGAAGAGTTGAACGGGCGGTTTACAGCATTGCAGATTGCAGGAGAAGAGATAAAGTTTCAATCTATCATTCAATCTCAATCACTTAATCTACTAACAGTAAAAGCAGATGCTCTACTTTCCATAAATACGGAAACAAGAAATATTGCTGATGATACGCGGGATTTGATAGCGCAATCCTATCTTGAATTGGTACAGATTTCAGAAAATACAGGGGCAATCGTCAAACCTATTCAACAGATGCAAAGAGATATAGCAGAGGTTAAAAAGAATACAGCAAAATTATAGTTTATGAATGAATTATTAATTAATGGCGAAAACGCTTATACAACATGGGGTGTGAGAATGGGAGAGGGGTTTCTTGATGTTATTGGGGCATCATCACCCATGAAAGAATTTATACCGGTTAGAACATGGAAAACGTGTGATAATCAATAATCCTAAAGTCGATGAAAGGGAAATAACTCTTTCGTTTGCTATCGAGGGTAGTTCTCGGTCCGATTATCAATCAAAGAAAAAAGCTTTCTTCGATGAGCTTTATAAAGGCAAGGTTGATATTCAAGTCCCGGCTAATAGTAGCGAGATTTATCATCTGATTTATCTCGGCAAAAGTATCACTTACGCACAGAGTTTAGACCGAACTTTTGGAAAAATTTCAGCCAAGTTCAACGAACCGAATCCGGCAAACAGAACCTAATTCACGACATTGGTTCTATTGTCGTGTATGTGAGTGCTCAAAATTGGGCACTCTTTTTTTTATCCCCGAACTTTGAAGACATGGAACAAATCGACATCAAAGACATATCCGGTGCTATCCTGCTTACTACCCTTCCCAATGAAGGCTGCAAGCGTAAGTTTACTCTTATGAAGGAGGACTACATCACGTTAAAGTTCTCCTTGGAAAATCCTATATATTTCAAACTTGGTTCATACGTGGAGTGCGACTTCGGGCTGTTCGAGGTGTGCGACTTGCAGAAGCCAGTATTCAACACCGATAACGCAGGCTACGACTATGAGTTGCAGCTTGACGCCCACTACTGGAAATGGAAAAACAAAATCTTTAAATATACCCCCGAAGTGTTCGGGCAGGAAGCGTCCTGGAATCTCACCGCTTCACTTGATGTTCAAGCCGGTATAGTCCTTAGAAATTTGAAAGCTCTTGGTTATGCGTATAAAGGTCAGGATTTTGTTTTCTCCATTGACAGCACTGTAGAGAATAAGGCGCTACTGATGACTTATGACAACATCAACATCCTTGACGCCTGTTTTGAGATGGCGAAGAAATGGGATTGCGAATGTTGGGTGACTGAAAACATCATCCATTTCGGACGTTGTGAGTCTGGCGATGCGGTTAACTTTGAAATCGGGGTGAACGTTGTAGAGATGTCACGTTCCGATTCCCAATCGACCTACGCCACCCGAATCTATGCATTCGGCTCAACAAAGAATATCCCATCTGACTACCGCCCCGTTGATGAGACTGTAGTACTGAACGGCGTTGTGCAAAAACGCTTAATGTTGCCCGAAGGAACTCCGTACATAGACGCTTATCCCGATATGACCACCGAGGAAGCCATTGAACAAGTGGTTATCTTCGATGATGTCTATCCCCGAAGGGTCGGCACGATGTCGGACATTACCACCAAGGAATACACTGACAAAGTAGAAAATGCCGACGGGACTACCACTGAAAAGAAGTGGAATGCCTACCGTTTCAAGGATACCGGCATTACCTTCTCAAAGGACTATATCCTTCCCGGTAATGAATTGAAAATCACTTTCCGATCCGGCAAGTTGAATGGTATGGAATTCGCTGTGACATTCGACCCTGAGGGAAAGCCGGAGAAACTGGAGAACGATGGCTGGAACCCTGAGGCACAGCTTTGGGAGATAGTCAGGAATGAGGACTACGGCAGACCGCTTCCGGATGGAGCGCTTATCCCCGAAAATGGTGATACTTACATCTTATCAGGCTGGAATCCCATGAAGATAACTGAAATGGGACTGGTAGCAGAAGCACAGTTGGAATTAAAGGACAAAGCCGATAAGTACGTTGCCAAGTCAAAGATAGACCCTTCTACATATAACTGTAAGATGATGTCGGATGTCGTATACAGTGAGGGCGGAGTGCACAATCTCTACGGCATCGGTCAGAAGGTTAACTTAATCAATAAGGCTTATTTTGACGGAAGGCAGTCAAGGGTTATTGGATACGAGTTTAATCTTGACTATCCTTATGATTCTCCGATTTATACAGTAGGGGAGACGGCAGCCTACTCGCGTATAGGGGACCTCGAAGGCAAGATAGAATCTCTTACCCTGAAAGGTCAGATTTATACAGGCGGTTGGGGTAGTGGGGTTTATCTGATTAAAAGAAATGATTCCACACCGGCTACCGACAATAATGCATTCTCGGCTTTGCGCTCGCTGAAAACTTTTCTTCGTAAAGATAAAGAAGATACCGCCAATGAGCTTATCACATTTTTGAAAGGTCTGCTTGTCGGCAAGAACGGTTCTGGTATTACTGTGCTTGAGAACGGTATGTCACAGTCTGTTGTTGATTATCTGTATGTCAAGGTCAAAGCCGTGTTTGACGAACTTGAGGTCAAGAAAAAGACGTATGTGGGTGGCGAGCAGGTGATTTCCCATGCAGGTATGAAATGCAACCGTGTAGAGGAATTGGATGATGTTTACCGCTGTTATTTTAAGGAAGAGGAAGATGGAATTGAGATAGAGAACCAGTTTACTCCTGGATCTCTTGCCGTTGCCCAGGAGTGCAATATCAAGACAGGCGTTTCTCATCATGTCGGCAACCGCTATTACTGGCGGTTGGTCACAGCGGTGGGTGAGAACTATATAGACTTGTCCAAGGCCGTGTGTGATCCTAATGTCGAGAACGATGTTCCGGTGGCAGGCGATGATATCGTGGGATTGGGTCATAAGACCGATATCACCCGACAGGCGGCGATAATTCTTTCTTCGGTGAACGAAGTTTCTCCGTCCATCATCATGTATCAGGGTATTAATGATTTTACCTTGACTGGGAAAGACGTCATTTCTTTTGATTTTGACAGGTCTACCGGTAAGGCCCGGATGAAGGTGTACGGAGATACATACATTGGTGATAAGGATCGGGGCACTTACATAGAATACACCCAGGACAAAGGTGTGGATATCAAAGGAGTCTTTCATATCGAAAAAGGAACTACAGGCTGGAAGAATGTCGAAGGTTTACCGGAAGAGATACAGTCAGCAGCAGATTTGGCACAAAAAGCTCAGGATGCAATAGACAATGCTGCTGTCGGCAGTGTCAATCTGTTGCGTAACTCCGGGTTTACGGGGGATTATGAAAGTGAGCAACTGTCTTCTTCCGATGAACTTACGCCTGACAAGGAACTATATAGCAAGCAATTAAAGTACTGGACAGGTGTAGCTACCGTATCCGCCGATAATGATGCCGGTTCCAGGTATTCCGCCGCAATCGGCAGCCTGTCACAATCGGTGGCCTTAATTAAAAATGAAAATTATGTTATATCCTTTAAGGCTAAAGGTACGTCTGTGGCTGTTTCGTGTGGTGATTTCAGTGCAACTCAGCCTCTTACGTCCGGTTATCAGAGGTACACATTTAAATTCGCTTTCAATGGTACAGGTGTGTGTATGCTCAGTGGTACCGCAACCGTTTGTGATATTCAGCTAGAGCGTGGGACCATTGCCACAGACTGGAAACCATCCATCTTGGATAACGACAAGGCAACAGCCGGTTTTCAGTCAATCAATTATATCGCCAGCGCGATTAAAGATGGATCTGTGGATATCCTTGGCGGTTTGATATTGGCCAACATGATCCAATTGGGTAATTACAAGGATGGCAAGATGCAGAAGGTTACTGCCGGAGTGAGCGGCATATACAATGATGATGATGATGTGGCGTTTTGGGCGGGTGGCAAACTTGAACAGGCTATTATGACCGTAATGAAGTTCCGTAACGACCCCAATTACCAGCCTACTGATGCGGAGTGGGCGAATATGGCAAATTTTGTTGCCACGCATGGCGGTGATGTATTTTTAAAAGGATATATTTATGCATTAGGAGGATTTTTCCGGGGAAGGGTTGAGACCTCTGTAGATGGTAAGCGAATCGTCATTGACCCCGAAAAAAATACGCTGGAAATGTACACGGCAGAAGGACACGCCACCTTGATCTTAAGGTTTGATAAATCATCGGACGAATGGGAATATGGCGATCTTATCTTGCGGAAGTATGTCAATGATCAACTGGCGCTTGAAACGACTGTATATCCGGAGCGTATCAGAATACAGAATCATGTTGAAAAAACGGATATCCTGTTAAATCCCAACAACGTCTCGTTCTACGGCTCTAAGGGTGAGACATTATTGGTCGGGATGAAATCGGTATATAATGGGGTAAACTTGTCTAAGTATGTGGCGGATATAAGTTGCAGTCATTGGCCCGGTAAGGATGATGTCAGTACCGGACAAGTCTATGTGGATTATGAGACGGTGGAAGGTATTATAACTAATGGGATTTTAAAAGTAAAGAAATAATATGGAACTCAATACAGTCATTAAAACAGGTACCTGGTCTGATGCTGCCGACCGCATCAACAGTAATTTTAGTAAGACTTCCACTGAAGTCGAAAAAATAAAATTAAGCAGCACCCGCAGCAAGGGGCTGTATCCTACTATCGAGGCATTGAAGGCTGCTATACCATCCCCGGTTGTAGGTGATTGGGCTGTAGTAGGTGATACCATACCGGGACCAATCTATCAATGCAAAACAAAAGGCACATGGAGTGCCACAGGCACGACAGGAGGAGGTGGAAGTATAGACCTGTCGGGATACTTAACAGCCGAGGAAATTGACGATGTGACATCAATATAATTTTTAATCTTAAGAAAAATATGAATAAATAATTACATAAGAACAACAACAGCTCAAGTTCTTGCGGAACTTAGGCTATAATATATAGAATTATATGGCTAAAATATACAAGCTCATTAAAGGTGGACAGACTATTTATCCTGCTACAACCACTGATGCAGTTAAACATCCCGGAACAGGCACTTCGATAGACGCACTCATAAACGAGATAAATGTATCCGTGGTCTATCCGACCGGCGGTGTTACTGCCGATAATATCCAAGGCGGTAACAGATATACGTTGGAAACAGCCATAGATAAAGTTCCCGTAGGACTTAGGAGGAATGGATTGAAGGTGTCGTTTGTGGGAGTGACCGGGGAGATCGAAACATGGGAGTATCAAGGCGGAGGTTTTACCAACCGTCAAAAATGGTTTTTTGTGGAAGTTCCGTTTTTTGTTGAAAACAAATTTTATTCCTCTTTTATTAAAGAATTTTACATTGAAGGAACAACAAAAAAACTATTCGTGAAACAAATCAGACGTTCGTCAAGTGGTCAGTCCAATCCTGATACTAAGTATTGGCAGGTTGCAATATGCGATGAAGATGGTAACGTTATAGATTTCTTTTCAAATAATTATGCAGAAGATAACTACCTTGAGTTTAGCGGCTCTATTAACGAAGAAAAGATTACTGTCAAATTAGTTGTTAACTGGTCGGTCTTGCCGGAAAATTCCAATTTTGCAACCAAAGCAAGAATTGAAAAAACAGCTTACAATATAAAGAATTCTCCTTACTTATATGCCCTTTCCCAAAATATAACATTATCTGAAACAATTAACATGCAAAAGATGATGTCTAAGGAGATGGATGTTATAAGAGAAGGTTCGACTGTTATTTCTGATTCCATTCAAAAAGAAAGTGGCTATTTCTTTTTTAAAAAAACGTTTCAATTGCCGTATGTAATGGATAACACAAGTAAACTGTTAATGTACATAGCAGATTCGCAAGGTAGCAAAAAAAATATCCCTGTCACAGGTTTGTACTACACAATAGGATTTAGCGACGGTAGTACCGAATCATTCCAATTCGTGCTGGATGCACCTGTTTGCCTGTATTATAAGAAGCCTATTGCCTCACTTACCGTCTATGTAGGTTTTGACGATTCTCAGGTTTCACAGGATGATAAGCTATTCATAGAAATGCGCGAATTGTCATATAAAATTCAGAATGAGGATATCAATGGAGGCTTATACTTTAATGATTACCTACTTGGTGAAATAATCAAGGAATTTTATTACGTCAGAAAGACAGAGCAGGATAACATCGGTTTAAGGTATTTAAAAATAAGTGACAATACGATTTCGCTTGCCATAGATAAGGATGGTAATCAAGTATCATTTATACGGGAGATGATACCCGCCAGTAAGAGAACACTCGTTAAATTCGTTGAGGATAGTGGAGGTCCCGATGCAGGGGGGTACGGGTACGCTCTATTAGATTTAAATAGCATTAAAGATGGAATGTATTCTTTCAAAAAAAACTGTAAGATGCCATGTTACGATATAACTAACAGTCCTTACATATACGCATACATAACATCTCAGAATATAAACAGAAGCGGTGAAGCCTTGTCGGTAAGAGAGAAATTGCAAGCCCAAGAGAGCGTAAACGATAAGATAGAGTTTTGC
>ENA-UERX01000982-UERX01000982.1-human-gut-metagenome-genome-assembly--contig:-NODE-982-length-19320-cov-13.365795_pt1 | contig 19320 bp, 18 predicted proteins | sample MGYA00242992_ERZ507993 | MGnify/ENA primary metagenome ERZ507993 (study PRJEB26167, sample SAMN06115487) | human gut metagenome | host: Homo sapiens | place: China:Chongqing | collected 2015-04-10... | reverse complement strand
AGAGCGTGGTGCAGGCCGGTGGGGATCAGCAGACGGTTCAGGAAGGCGTAGATGCCAGCGCCGATGCCGTCCATGCCAGCGATGCCGTTGCCGATGGCGACCAGTGCGTCGAAGATGACGGGCCAGACGAACAGCAGAACAACGGACACCAGGATGGAGATCAGGCCGGTAGCGATGGCAACGAAACGCTTGCCGGAGAAGAATGCCAGCCAGTCAGGCAGCTGGGTGTTCTTGAACTTGTTGTAGCAGGCAGCACCCACAACAGCGGCCAGGATGCCGATGAAGGAGTTGCCGGCCACCTTCTGGAAGGCGATGTAGGTAGCGGTGCCCTCTTCCAGGGTACGCACCATGCCCACCACGCCGGGGCTCAGCAGCTGCTGCATCATCAGGTAGCTGACCAGACCGGCCAGACCTGCGGTACCGTCGTTGTCGGCCAGGCCCACAGCGGCACCAATGGCGAACAGCCATGCCATGTTATCGATCAGAGCGCCGCCTGCCTTGACCAGCAGGAAGCCAACGGTGTATGCTGCACCGGAAGTTGCTGCACCGGGAACGCCCATAACGCCCGGAGCGAGGGCATAGCCAAGACCCATCAGGATGCCGCAGATCGGCAGCACGGCGACGGGAAGCATCAGTGCTTTGCCCAGTTTCTGGAGATACTTCATCATAAAGCACATTCCTCCTTAAGAAATGTTTGTGTTTACAGACAGTCTCTGGTTGTAAGCCGTCCATAATTCCGTAATAGAATATTAACATACTTTTGCAAAAAAAGAAAGTCCCTTCCGCGATAAATCTATCAAATTGCGTCAAAAGTCCTTATTTGCGTATTTTGCGTGAACATTTTTTGGTTTTCGTGCACAACCCTCGGCTTTATGTTGAAAAATCTTTTCTTTTCTCCGACATTTTGCCCAAAGGCTTGCATCCCAGACGGGAATCGGGTACTATACTATTATAAGGAACTACAGAATTTTGAAGGAGGTTTTCCCCATGGAATGGACCGATATCCGCCTGACCGTGGCCAAGTCCGACGCCGACAACGCCGAAGCCGTTGCCACCATGATCGCCGAGGGCGGCATCTATATCGAAGATTACAGCGACATCGAGCAGCAGGTGGCCGAGATCGCCCATGTGGACCTGATCGAGCAGGAGCTGCTGGACAAGCCCCGCGACCGGGTCATCATCCACATGTATCTGGAGCCGGGCGCTTCCCCCGTGGAGACCCTGGCCCTGATCTCTGCCCGCATGGAGGCTGCCGGCATCGCCTACACCGTGGAGACCGAGGGGGTGGAGCAGGAGGACTGGCAGAACGGCTGGCGCAAGTATTACCACCCGTTGGAGATCGGCAAGCGGCTGGCCGTGGTGCCCTCCTGGCAGCAGTACGACACCGACCGCGTCAAGCTGGTGCTGGACCCCGGCCTTGCCTTCGGCACCGGCGGCCACGAGACCACCAGCCTGTGCATGGAAGCGCTGGACGAGCGGGTCCAGGGCGGTGAACGGGTGCTGGACATCGGCACCGGCAGCGGCATCCTGGCCATTGCAGCCCTGAAGCTGGGTGCCGCCGTGGCCGAGGGCGTGGACATCGACCCCGTAGCCGTGCGCACCGCCGGGGAAAACGCTGCCCTGAACGGCGTGCAGGATAAGCTGACCGTGCTGGTGGGCGACCTGTCCGACAAGGCCAGCGGCAAATACGACATCATCACCGCCAACATCGTGGCAAACGCCATCCTCAGCCTGGCCCCCGCCGTACCCGGCCTGATGGCCGACGGTGCCACCTTTATTGCCAGCGGCATCATTGACAGCCGCAAGGACGAGGTGATCGCCGGGCTGGAACAGGCCGGCCTTGCCGTCGTGGAAGTGAAGGAGAAGCGCGGCTGGGAGTGCATCGTCTGCAAGAAGGCGTAAGGAGGAACCATGCCGCACCGTTATTTTACCACTGAGATCGCCGACGGCACGGCTGTGCTGCGCGGCACCGATGCCCATCATCTGGCCCGCGTGATGCGTGCCCGCATGGGCGATACTGTCATTCTATGCGACGGCAGCGCCGTGGAATACACCGCCACCATCACCGGCTTCGGGGATGACTGCGTGGAATTCTCGGTAGAGCCGGGCTACCCCAGCGCCGCCGAGCCCAGCGTGGAGGTCACCCTGCTGGCCGGTTACCCCAAACAGGACAAGCTGGAACAGATCATCAAGCACGGCGTGGAACTGGGGGCCGCCCATGTGGTGCCCTTCTTCAGCCGGTATTGCGTGGCCGCCCCCAAAAAAGAGGAGCAGAAGAATGAGCGCTACAACCGCATCGCGCTGGAAGCCGCCAAGCAGTGCGGCCGGGGCGTGCTGCCGGACGTGGCCCTGCCGCTGCCCAACTTCGGAGCCGTGTGCCGCACCTTTGACCAGTACGACCTTGTGCTGTTCTGCTACGAGTGCGGCGGCGCGCCGGTGCGCCAGCTGCTGGCCGAGGCCGCACCCGCCGACGGCAAAAAGCGGAAGATCGCCATCGTGACCGGTGCAGAGGGCGGCTTTGCCGCCGAGGAGGCCGAAATGGCCGCCAAAGCCGGAGCCAAAACGGTTGGCCTTGGCCCCCGCATCCTGCGGTGCGAGACGGCCCCGCTGGCAGTGCTCGCCGCCGTGATGACCCTGACCGGCAATCTGGAATAAGGCCGCCCCTGCCTTTGAGGAGAGAGTGAATGCTTTGAACGAGAAAACTGTTTTTCTGAGCCATCATTCCAGCAAAAGGGAATTAGTGGCGCATGTAGCCAGATACCTTGAGAAAAATGATATCCACGCATGGTATGCCCCCAGGGACATTCGTTCGGGAGAAGAATGGGACGAGGCGATCCATGAGGCGATCCGGACCTGTACGGCAGTAGTACTGCTTTTTTGTGCACAAGCAGACGCAAGCCGCCAAGTAAAACGAGAGTTGTCCCTAGCAGACAAGTACAAAAAACCCGTATTCTGGCTCCGGGTAGAAAAAGTAGAACCCAACAATCTCAGTTACTTTTTGACGGCGACGCAATGGCTGGACTGGTTGGACTCTCGTGATGACACGCTGGAAAAGCTGGTACAGGACTTGCAGGCAGATTTTGCAGAGCAATCCGTGAATTTTGCAGAAAATTCAACGCTGCACCAAGAGCATCCCGTGGAAAAGCCAGGCCGGACAGCAACCTGGGCAAAAGGCGTGCTAGCGTTCCCAACGGATCGGGAAGCAGCGGAATGCGCAGCGTGGGTCTACTTTTTGCTTGCTCACCAGGAACCGGATTCCTCGGTGATCCTGCCGACAGGCCGGAGTGCAACACAAATCTTCCGTGCCATGCTGCGGATTGTGGATCAGTATGACGACTGCCCATTCGGAGAAGCTCCCATTCTATCGGATACAGAGACATTCGGTGTCTGGTCCGAGCACGAAACAAGCCGTACAAACCACATCAATACCATGCTGATCCAGCCATTGCAGCGGAAACACAAAGCACCCTCCAAAGAACAGTTGCACTTGCTGTCTGGCGTATATATGGAAAGCGATCCCCTTCTGAGTGCACAAAAAGTACTTCGTATGTATCCTCCATCTGTTCATGCAGTTTCCCTTTCCCCGGTGGGTGAGATCCTCGCCTATGAAGTCGGCACCTATACGGATGCAGAAGAAATCCTAGATGATGGTCCCCGGATCGTTGAAGTAGGAGAGCACAGTAAAAAGTACATCGACCCCAATCAACCCTCCAAGTCCATCATTACCATCGGGTTGGGCACAGCGTTGTCTGCCTCAACCCTTCTGATCTTGGCCTTTGATATCCAAAAGGCCAATATTTTAAAGCGGATGTTCACCGGTACTGTGACAGCGGGCATTCCGGCAACTTTATTACGGAACCATCCGAATGCATACATTCTGACCACGGAAAAAGTTGCTCACGAGGCACAGATCGACGATCTTGTATCAGACAAAAAAGATGCAAAGGAGGCAGCAAATTGGATTATAACCCAGTGACCAGTAAAACCGCACTGATCTTCGATTTTGATGGAACGATCTGCGGAATCTTCAAAAATTATGATCTGAAGGCAGTGACCACCGACCTGGCAGCAGGACTCCAGTCCATGGGGCTGGAATTTTCTGGAGATCGGGATGCGTTTGATGCATTTGCAGAGGTGCAACGGCAGACAGCTGAGAATCCCACCTTACAAAAAAAAGCACTTTCTTTTGTGCATGGCGTCATCACGCAGGCAGAGAAAGAAGCTGTCCATACTGGCGTTCCTATTCCGGGCGCGCTGGAAATCCTTCCCGATCTGGTGCAAAAAGGTTATCCCCTCGGCATCGTAACGAACAATTCCGAGGAATGTGTCACAGACTATTTGCGGAAAGAACTGCCGGGATTAATGATTCCGGTTATCGGGCGTGTCTGGGACGCCCCGGAGAAGATGAAGCCAAATCCTTGGTTGCTGGAAACCATGCTTCAACTGCTTCATCGCACACCGCAGCAGTGCATTTTTATCGGGGATAACCCACGGGACTATGCCTGTGCCCGTGCGGCAGGCTGTCCTTTTATCGGGATAGCACCGACGGAAAAAAAGAAGAAGTGGTTTCACGAACTTCTTCCTCCAGAACAGATCGTCGGAGATTTCTATGCGCTGGACAGAATGCTGCCCTGAATCAGGTCGGCAGCTGTTGATTTCTCAGTCCACCAGTAAAGAATGGGCCCGGTCACATGATGTGACCGGGCCCATTCTTCTCAAATAGTCACAAATCATTCCAGCTCGGTGTCGTCCGGGTGAGCGTCGGCTTCCAGCAGGGTCTTTTTGGTACGCAGCAGGTTCTGCGGGCTCACCGAGAAGCTGCGCAGGCCCATCTGCAGGTACTGCACCGTGTTCACCGGGTTGCCCACGGCAAGGCCGCAGATGGTCACCGGCACATTGCCGGCCTTTGCCGCCTCCATGACCATGGCGATGAGCTTTTTCATAGCCGTGCTGGCCGGGCGGTAATAGCGCTCGGCGCTGGCCAGCTCCCGGTCGGCGGCGTGGGTGTACTGGGTCAGGTCGTTGGTGCCGATGACCAGAAAATCGCACCCGTGGGCCACGAATTCCTCCGCGGTCAGGCAGGCCGACGGCACGCTGAGCATGACGCCGAAGGGGGTCTTTTCGTTGAAGGGCACGCCCCGCTCCCGCAGGCTCTGGCGGCAGTGCTCCACGATGTGCATGGCGGCGTCCCAGTCCTCCACGTCGGTCACCATGGGGAACATCACACGCAGGGGGCCCCGGGCGGCGGCCCGCAGCAATGCGCAGATCTGCGTTTCAAACTGGCGGGGCTGGCGCAGGCTGTTGCGGATGCCCCGCAGCCCCAGCTTGGAGGACTGCACCCCCTGATAGGCGTCCGCCATGGTGCGGTCGGCGCCAAAATCGAAGGTGCGCACGGTCACAGGGCAGCCCTGTGCCGCTGCAAGGCAGGAAGAATAGAAGTAGAACTGTTCCTGCTCGTCCAGAATGCGGCCGGGCAGCATCATGTAGCTGCTGCGCAGCAGGCCCACGCCCCGGGCACCGGACTGCATGGCGGTGTCGATGTCCTCCGGGCCAAAGCAGTTGGCCAGCAGCTCAAAGGCTGCGCCGTCCCGGGTGTAGCCGGGCTGGCGGCCCAGCACCCGCATTTCTTCGTTTTCACGCTGCAGCTCACAGATGCGGGCCTCTGCCTGCTGGCGGGCCACCGCGTCCGGGTCCAGGATGCATTCGCCCTTGGTGGCATCCAGAATGACCGTGCGGCCGTCGCAATCCTCCAGAAAATCCGCTCCCACCTGCACGATGCCGGGGATGTTCATAGCCCGGGCAATGATGGCGGCATGGCTCTGGCCGCTGCCCTCGGTGGTGACGACGCCCAGGATCATGCCGGAGGGCACACTGAACAGGTCGGTGGGCATCAGGCGGTCGGCGGCAAGGATCACCGGGTGGTCCAGCGCCAGCCACATCCGGGGCCGGTTGCCCAGAATGTTGATCACCCGGCTGGTGGCGTCCAGAATGTCCACGCTGCGCAGCTGCATGTAGGGGTTGTCCTTCATGTTGGCCAGCTGGTCGGCGTAACGCTGGCCCACCTTGTCCATGGCGGCAGCGGCGCTGATGCCTGCCTTGATGCAGAACCGCACCTCGTTCATCATGCCTTCGTCGTCCAGCATCATGCTCTGGAACTGCAGGATGGCCTGCTCGGTGGAAGCGGCCCGCTCTGCCATGGAGTCCAGCTCGCTCTGGGCGGTGCGCACCGCATCTTCCAGCTGGCGCAGCTCCCGTTCCGGGTCAAAGGGCCCGGTGCTGAACGTTTCCACATGGCGTTCCAACCGGCTCACCTGCCCCAGCACAAGGCCCGGGGACGCAGAAACACCTTTACAGATCTTCATGTTCAGTCACCTCCGGCAGTTCCGGCGCGGTCAGGGCCTGCCAGACCAGCGCCTGCAAGAATGTATTGGGCAGCAGGGCTGCCAGCGCCGCCTGGCCCGCGTCCGCGCTGCCTGCAAACAACGGGGCGAACCCGGCCATGCGCGCACGGTCGCATTTGTCCAGAAACGCCTGCCCCAGCGTCCGGGTGGTGTAGTACACCGTGGGGTCTACCCCCACGTCCTCGGCCACGGCTTCCAGCGGGGCAAGCTCGGCGTCCTTCATCCGGGCCAGCAGCAGGGCCGCGTCTGCGGTAAGGGTCACGGGGTATTTCTCCCGCACGGCCTTCTGCACCGCGTCGAACCGTGCCCGGAACGCGGCAGCATCGGCGCTGCTGTCCGGGCCGTTGTCCACGGCATAGGCGCAGCCCCGCACCCGGCCAAAGGCCCGCAGGGTGTCGTAATAACCCAGCTCCACATTGCGGCGGGCGGTATCGGGGTCAAAGTGCAGGATGTCGCCCAGCTCCCAGTAGCTGCGCACCATGGTGGTGGGCAGACCGGTGAGGTTGGGGCGGGTGATGCCCACCCCCTCCAGGTCCACGCACACCAGCTCGTCAGCCCCCATCTTTTTCGCAAGGCCGGTGGGCATGTTGTCGCTGTAGCCGCCGTCCAGGAACTTGACCCCGTCGATATCCCGCGCCCGCAGGGCAGGGAAGCAGGCCGCCGAGGCCATGAGGTAATCCTTCACGCGGCCCTGCGGGATCTCGTCCAGCGTCAGCTCCCGGGGCTTCAGGCCCCGCTGCTCCACCGTGACAAGGCCAAAGCGGATGTTGGCGCGGCGCAGCGCGTCCTCGTCCAGCACCCGTTCCACGATCTCTTCCAGCGGCGAGACGTCCATACCGCCGGCCTTCACCACGCTGCGCAGAAAACTGTGCAGAGCCGACAGGTCGGCGTTTTCTTCGGGCAGCTCCATCACATCCTTGCTGCGGATGGTCAGCCACATATCCCGCGCCACCTCGTACAGGTCCAGCACGAACATGGCACCGTTCAGGCTGCCCACACTGGTGCCGGTGATGATCTGCGGGTGCCAGTCCAGCTCCATCAGAGCCTTCCACACGCCCACCTGATAGCTGCCGCGTGCTCCGCCGCCGGCCAGCACCAGCGCTTTGCACGGAATGGTTTGGTTTTCCATACTGCCTGCCTCCCTGTCTGTCTTTGCTGAAATTATACCATATTTTCCGGAAAATTTCTCCCCGTTTTTTGGTTCCTCACGGCTTTTATACGGCTAAGATCCGTGGTATACTGGGCAGGAATCATCTTGAAGGAGGAACTTTGCCCCATGCGCTGCAAGCAATGGATCTTTGATATGGACGGCACCCTCACCGACAGCATGACCGTGGTGTGGCGGGGTGCCCCGCTGGCGCTGCTGCAGCGCTATGGCCGCACGCCCAAAGCAGACCTGAACGACGTGCTGCTGACCATGGGCATGGCCGACGGTGCCCGCTACCTCATCCGAGAATACGGCCTGCCCCTGACCGAGGCGGAATATTACGACGTGATGCGGGACGTGATCGCCCAGCTGTACGAAACGGTGGACCTGAAGCCCGGTGTGCGCACCCTGCTGGCAAAGCTGCAGGCCGAGGGGGCCCGGCTGTGCCTGTGCTCCAACACCTGGGCCGACCAGTGCCGCACCGTGCTCACCCGGCTGGGCATCGCAGACTATTTTTCCTTCATCGTGGAGGCGCAGGGCGTGCTGCACAAGAGCCGCCCGGAGGTGTTCTTCGAGTGCATGCACCGGCTGGGCGGGGCCGACCCCGCCGCCTGCGCCGTGTGCGAGGACGCCATTTACGCCGCTTCCACGGCCCACAAGGCCGGGTTCACCGTGCTGGGCGTGCAGGACGCCGCCAGTGCCGCCGATGCCCCTGCCATGGCGCAGGTGTGCGACCAGTTCCTGCCGGACTGGACCGCACTGGACTGGACAAAGATCTGAGAAATTTTTCCGCAAAAAACACGCCGGTGTTCCCGCTGTGGGAGCACCGGCGTGCTGTTATTTCAGGCTGTATTTCTGCTGCTGCACCCATTGCTGGAAGGCGTCCCGCACGGCACCCTCCCGCCCGCGGGGGATGGAGATGCGGGCCCCGCTGCGCATGCGCAGCTCCCCGGCAGAAAGCAGGTCCGCCTCGGCCAGATTGACCACATAGGAGCGGTGGGGCTGCAAAAAGCGCCCATCCGCCAGCAGAGGCTGTGCCACCGCAGAAAACGGCACCCGCAGCGACAGGGTGGGCACGTCCTCCCCGCTGGTGAGGTGGAAGTGCACGATGTGGTGGGTGCACTCCAGATATTCGATGCCCGCATAGGGCAGCGCCCGCAGGCCCTCGGCGGTGTTCACCGTGACGGACGGGCCGTATTCCGGCTCGGTGGCGCGGGCCAGCAGGGCCGAAAGCTCCCGCTGGCGCACCGGCAGCAGCAGATATTGCAGCGCATCCACCTTGTAGGCGCTGTAAGCGTGGGCCGTGGTGCGGGCCACAAAGGCCAGCGGGGCCCGGCGGCCCCGGCGGCGCAGCTCCCCGGCAGCCGCCAGCCCCACCGGCGTAGCCGAGCCGGAAAGTTCCAGCAGGTACAGGTCGTACCGCACGCCCTCCCCGTCCTTCCGCAGCAGGGCGTCGGTGTCCGGCAGGTGTTCCACGATGCAGGCGTCCGCCCGCCGGGCAAAAAATTCCATGCACTGGCGTTCCAGCCCGCTGCGCAGGCCCGCGTCCGGGCTGCACACCGCAATGTGAAAGATCACAGGATCCCTCCTCTTCAAACCCGCCCTTGCATTTTGCGCGGTGCGGGGGTATAGTAATCAAAAAACAACAAAGGAGACGCCGCCATGTCAAAGCCCCTTGTCAGCATCATTCTGCCCGTGTACAACGCCCAGAACCACATCGCCCGCTGTCTGGAGAGCATCTGCGCCCAGAGCTGGCAGAACATCGAGGTCATCGTGCTGAACGATGGCTCCAAGGATCAGAGCCTGCCCGTGTGCGAAGCGTTCCGCGCAAAGGACGAGCGCATCGTGCTGGTGGACAAGGCCAACTCCGGCGTGTCCGACACCCGCAACCTGGGCCTGAAGCTGGCCAGCGGCAAGTATGTGCAGTTCGTGGACAGCGACGACTATATCGACCCGGACTTCACCGAGCATCTGGTCACTGCTGCCGAACAGAACAACGCCGACCTGGTCATCGCGCCCTACAAGATGGTGATCCCCGCCGGGGCCAGCAAGCCGGAACAGGTGCTGGACAAGCTCCAGGACGAGCTGGGGGTCATGACCGTGGCCCGGCCCCCGGAGGTACGGGAGTACGGCTTTCTGCCTGCCGGGGTCTACACCCAGGACGAGTTTGCCCGGCATCTGATGGACAAGCCTGCCTCTTATTTTTACGGGGTGCTGTGGAACAAGCTGTACCGCCGGGACCTGCTGGTGGACCACCAGATCCAGTTTACCAGCGAGGTGCGGTGGGCCGAGGACCTGGTGTTCAATATGCAGTACCTGGAGTACGCCAACGTGCTGGTGTCCATCCCGGAGGCAGGGTACTACTATGTCCAGAACCCCCAGAGTATCTGCCACACCCAGATCAACGCCGCCTCTCTGGTGCAGAACAAGATCCAGGTGTTCCACTACTACACCGAGCTGTACACCCGGCTTGGCATCTACGAGGAGGTGCGGCCCCAGCTGTACAAATTCCTGGTGGATATCGCGGAGAGCACTTACCCTTCCGGCCCCTTCAAGGAGGTCATCGACGAGGCCAAGGCCTACTGGAAGGATGCCCGCGAGGACGTGCAGACCCGCACCGCCGAAGCGCGCGAGCGCTGGAACGGCATGCGGGAGGAGCTGCGGGAAACGGCGCAGGAACGCAGTGCCGAGTGGAAGGCCCGGCACGACAGCGACCCCAAAGAATAAGCAAAAACAACAAACGGGAAGCCGCAGGAGCTTGCACGCTCCGGCACGGCTTCCCGCTTTTTTATGCGATGTTCAGCGGCCGGGTGCTCAGCAGCCGATGGCGGCGCACTTCTTGGCCAGCCACTCGCGCTCCTCGTCGTTCAGGCGGGGTGCCAGCTTCTCGAACACCTGACGGTGGTAGTTGTTCAGCCAGTCCAGTTCGTCCTTGGTCAGCACACCGGGCACGATGGGAGAAGTGGCGATGGGCACGAACATGATCGGCTCAAAGCCCAGGAAGGTGCCGTACTGGTTGTCGGCCTTGTGCACGCACACCAGCTCGTTCTCGATGCGGATGCCCACCAGATCGGTCTCATACACGCCGGGCTCGTCGGTCACGATCATGCCCGGGCGCATCAGGGTGGTGTTGCGGCCGTTCAGGGCGTGGGGGCCTTCGTGGACGTTGCCCACAAAGCTGACGCTGTGGCCGGTGCCGCAGCGGTAGTTGATCAGGTGCTGCCACAGCGGTTCACGGGCGATGGTGTCGATCATATGGCAGTCGCAGTAGTCCAGCCAGACCGCCTTGGCGATGTCGATGTGGCACTGCAGGGTCCAGGTGTAGAACTTGCGCTCGTCCTCGGTCAGCTCACCCAGCGGGTAGGTGCGGGTGATGTCGGTGGTGCCGTCCATGTAAGTGGCACCGCTGTCCACCAGCAAAAAGCCCTTGCGCTGGAGCTTTGCGTGGTCCTCCGGGGTGGCGTGGTAGTGCATCATGGCTGCGTTGCCGCCGTAGGCCGCAATGGTGCCAAAGCTTTCCACGATGAACTTATCCGTGGTGCTGCGGTACTTGTGCAGGATCTCGTCCACGGTCAGCTCGGTCAGCTCTTCGCCGGCTTCCAGACGCTTTTCCAGCTCAATCTGGAACCGCACCATAGCCACAGCGTCGCGCAGGTGGGCTTCCTTGTCGTGGGTCAGCTCCACTTCGTTCTTCACGCCTTTCATGGGCAGCAGCGGGTCGGCCAGGTCCTTCACGGTGAGGGCGGCGTTGTTCTCCAGCACCTGATACACGGCATAGTTCACGGTGGCGCTCTCTGCCAGCACGGTCTGGGGCTCGGTCTCAGCGGCCATGAAGTCCAGCACACTGTCGTACTCGGCCAGGGTCACACCGTTGGCTTCCAGTTCCGCCTTTGCCTCCGGGATCACGCGGGCGGTGTGGATGAACAGCACGGCGCGGTCCGGGGTGACATAGCAGTAGGCCATGGCGTAGGGGGTGCACTCGATGTCCATGGCGCGCAGGTTCAGCAGCCAGGCAAGGTTGTCCAGCTTGCCCACCAGCTGGGCGGTGCAGCCCAACTCGGCCAGCTTTGCACGCAGCTGGCCCAGCTTTTCGGCGGGGGAGAAGCCTGCATATTCCTTGGGCAGGATCCAGGCCGGGGTAGCGGGCAGAGCCGGGCGGCCCTCGGTCCACAGCTCATCCTCCAGGAACAGGGTCTTGATGGCGGCGTTCTTGGTTTCCAGCGCCTTCTTCACGCTGTTCACCAGCGCGCAGCTGGCGGTCAGACCGCACAGGCCCAGCTTGCCGCCCTCAGGCACCACCTTGGCGCAGTATTCCTCCACGGTGGGCACGCCCGGCTCACCCATCTTCATCAGCTGGATCTCGGTGCCTGCGATCTCCTTCTCGGCCTGCACAAAGTAACGGCCGTCGGCCCAGACAGCACTCTCGGTCATGGTGACCACGAAGTTGGAGTTTTCACCATGGAAGCCGGAGAAGTAGGTCAGGGAGGTGTAGTGGTCGGGCAGGTACTCGCTGGAGTGGGGGTCGCCCACCGGGATCAGGTACACATCCACACCGTTTGCCTGCATGGCGGCACGCAGAGCGGCCAGCCGTTCGGGAACTGTATTCATGCTCATAGAAAAGCCTTCTTTCTCATATTTGCCGGAAGAACGTCCGGCGGCGGTGGTTTGCTACTGCATATTGTAGCATTCCGGCGCAAAGAATGCAATGCGGGAGTGTCGGCTGTTCCGGACGCAAACACGGTTGCCGTGCTGTCAACAGCCGCCGCAGTGTCGCCTGCATCCTGCGGGGGCTGACCGCCTGCCGGTCGTTGACCGTCCGTTGGCGGGGTCTTGCCGTCCGGGGGCGTCCGTCCCTCTACCGGAGCCTGCCCCTTGCCGAATCGCTGCCCGCCGGGGCCGCCGGTTCCCCTTATTTGTCGTCCAAAACGCGAAAACGCAACCAAATTGCAAAAAATGTTACAATTTTTTCTTGAAAAAGGCCGTTTTCCCATTGACAGGCTTGCTATAATAGAGATGTAAGATTTTACGGGCCAGCGCTCTGCGGCTCTGTCTGCTAACAAAGAAAGAGGCATTCAAACTATGACCAAAATTGATATTTTTTCCGGCTTCTTGGGCGCCGGCAAGACCACTCTGATCAAAAAACTCATCAAGGAGGCCTTTGCCGGCCAGCAGGTCGTTCTGATCGAGAACGAGTTCGGTGAGATCGGCATCGACGGCGGCTTCCTGAAGGAGTCCGGCATCCAGATCAATGAGCTGAACGCCGGCTGCATCTGCTGCTCTCTGGTGGGTGATTTCCGCACCGCCCTGCAGCAGGTGGTGGAGCAGTACCACCCCGACCGCATCGTCATCGAGCCCTCCGGCGTGGGCAAGCTGAGCGACGTGACCCGCGCCGTGGAAGGCGTGGCCGAGCACCTGGATGTGCAGCTGAACAGCTTTGTCACCGTGGCCGATGTGAACAAGGTCAAGATGTATATGAAGAACTTCGGTGAGTTCTACGACGACCAGATCAGCCATGCAAGCTGCATCCTGCTCAGCCGCACCCAGACCGCCAGCGAGGAGAAGATCGCCGCCGCCGTGGCCATGCTGCGCGAGAAGAACCCCACCGCCACCATCGTGACCACCGCATGGGACGAGCTGACCGGTGAGCAGATCCTGAAAGCCATGTCCACCAAGGACGACTTCAAGGCAGAGCTGATCGCCATGGCCGCCAAGGCAAACGAGAAGCACGCCGAGGAGGACGAGGAAGAAGAGCACCACCATCACCATCACGACGACGAGAACGGCGTGTGCAGCTGCGGCCATCACCACCACGATGATGACGAGGACGAGCACGAGCACGAGCATCACCATCACGACCATGACGAGGACGATGACCACGACGAGCATGAGCACCACCATGATCACGATGAGGATCATGACCACGAGGAGCATTGCTGCTGCGGCCACCACCATCACGATGACGACGAGGACGAGCACGAGCATCATCATGAGCACGGCGACCACTGCTGCTGCGGCCATCACCACCATCATCATGACCACGACGCCGATGAGGTGTTCACCAGCTGGGGCGTCGAGACGGCCCGCAAGTTCACCAAGGCCGAAGTGGAGCACGCCCTCACCGAGCTGGACACCGGCAATTACGGCATGATCCTGCGCAGCAAGGGCATCGTGGACGGCGGTGCCGACGGCTGGCTGGAGTTCGACTATGTGCCCGGCGAGTGGGAAGTGCGTGCCCGCGGTGCCGACGTGGGCGGCAAACTGGTGGTCATCGGCTCCAAGCTGAACGAGAAGGCCATTGCAGAGCTGTTCGGCTGCTGAGATGTAAAAGAAGGAGAAACCATCCATTATGGCAAAAGAAATTCCGGTCTACCTGTTTGTGGGCTTTCTGGAAAGCGGCAAGACCAAATTCATTCAGGAGACCTTTGAGGACCCCAACTTCGACTCCGGCGACAAGACCCTGCTGCTGATCTGCGAAGAGGGCGAAGAAGAGTACAGCCCCAAGAAGTTCGCCTTCCCCGGTGTGACCGTCAAGGTGATCGAGGACAAGGCAGAGATGAACCCGCAGAACCTGGCCAAGCTGGAAAAGGAATCCGGTGCAGGCCGCGTGGTCATCGAGTACAACGGCATGTGGCTGCTGCAGGAGCTGGCCGATGCCCTGCCGGAAAACTGGCTGGTGTACCAGTGCATCGCCACCGCCGACGGCACCACCGCCCTGACCTATGCCCGCGACAACTCCATGCGCAGCCTGCTGCTGGACAAGATCGCCCGCAGTGAGCTGATCGTGTTCAACCGCGCCGAAGCCGTGAACAACGACGAGGCCCGGCAGGAGCTGCACAAGCTGGTGCGTCAGGCTTCCCGCAAGTGCGACATCGCCTACGAGTTCAAGGATGGCAGCGTGGCCTATGACGACATCCCCGACCCGCTGCCCTTCGACGTGAACGCCCCGGTCATCGACATCCATGACGACGATTTCGGCATCTGGTACATGGACTGCCAGGACGAGCCCCAGAAGTACACCGGCAAGACGGTCAAATTCCTGGCACAGGTGTGCCAGACCAACCGCGCCGGCAAGAACAGCTTCGTGCCCGGCCGCTTTGCCATGACCTGCTGCGTGCAGGATATCCAGTTCGTGGGCTTCCCCTGCAGCTACGACGGCTACAAGGCTCTGGAGCAGCGCAGCTGGGTGCGGGTGACCGCCAAGGTGAGCTACAAGTTCCACAACATCTACCGCGGCAAGGGCCCGGTGCTGACCGCCATTTCGGTGGAGCCTGCCGAAAAGCCGCTGAATGAAGTCGTAACGTTCTCTTAACGTTCTGATTGATCTGTAAACAGGAGGTTCTGGCATGAAAACACTGTTCCGCATTCTGGGCACGGCCGCTGCCGTGGCCGTCACCGGTGCCGCCATCGTGGCACTGGACAAGATCCTGAACCAGAAAGACCCGCTCCATGTGGAGGAGGTCGAGTTCCCCGAAGAAGCCGAGCAGGACGCCGCCGAGGCCGAAAAGACCGCCGAGGCCTACGCCGAAGCAGAGGCCAAAGCAGCGGACGATGCCGCAGAGCAGCCCGCCGCCCCGGCCGAAGCCGACGCCCCGGAAGCTCCTGCCGAGCCCGCTGCCGAGGCACCCGCCGCAAACGAGCCGGTGACCCTGCCGGACCGGAGCGAAGAGCGCCCGGTGTATGACCCCGAGGCCCCGAACCCCAACCCCGTGGAGGCCGGCCCCGCCGTCGCCCCCAAGGACGAGAACGGCAAGTTCGACGCCACCAAGATTGCTGACGCCAGCGATTTCGGCGACTGGGAAGAGCAGGGCTGCAAGGGCTGATCTCCCGTAACAGCAAAGAGGACGATGCATAACGCATCGTCCTCTTTTTTCATTCGCCTCTTGCCAGCTGCTGCAGCTTTGGCTTGTCCAGCACCTGCACCCCGCCGCGGTACAGCCGCACCCAGCCCTCCTGCGCGAAGTATTTGAGCATCCGGCTCACCACCTCGCGGGCAGAGCCCATGTACTTTGCCATCTGGTCGTGGGTCATGCGCACCTCGTCGCCGCCGGTCTTGGCCAGCTCGTCGGTGAGAAAGATGGCCAGCCGCCGGTCGGCGCTCATGAACAGGATCTGCTGCATCGTCCACATGGTGTCGGAAAAGCGCTCTGCCGTGAGCTGGTAGGCGTAGCAGCGCACATAGACATTCTGCTGCATCAGACGGCGGAAGATGCCCGCGCTGATGCACAGTGCCTCGGTGTCCTCCTCAGCGTCAATGTACAGGTCCACATTCACCGAGTCCATCACGCAAGACGCCGACAGGATGCACACTTCCCCGCCGAACAGGCGGTAGAGGGTCACGTCCCGACCGTCCTCCGACAGCAGATAGGCCCGCAGCTGGCCGGTGCGCAGCAGCAGAATGCCCACACAGCTTTCCAGTGGGCTGTGCACCCGGGCCCCTTTGCGGTAGTGCACCGGGCGGGTGTAGCGGCAGAGCATCTCCTGTTCGTCAGCGGTCAGCTGCGCCCAGAAGGGGAACGCGCAGGCCAGACAATTGCGGTCTTCCGGGGTCTTTTGCATGGCACTCATCCTTTCCGCAGGGCCTTGGCGGCCTCCGTGCCGGCCTGTGCCCCCTCGTATACAGCCTTTGCCACCTGCAGCAGGCCGCCGGTGCAGTCCCCGGCAGCGTACAGGCCGGGCACGGTGGTTCGCATTTTTTCATCCACCACGATGCGGCTGCCCTCCACGGCGGCCCCGATCTTGCGGGCCAGCGCAGTGCTGCCCGCCACGCCCAGCGCCACGAACACACCGGACAGGGCAATCTCCTGCCCGTCGGACAGCTGCACCCCGGTGACCATCTGTTCGCCCAGAACAGCCTCCACCTTCTGCGGGTATACGGTCACCTCCGGCGGGAATTCTGCGGTCAGCGGCATGCCGTTGGTCAGCAGGCTGACGCTTTTCACCACCGGCAGCAGGGCCTGCACCTCGTGCAGGGCATAGGCTCCGCTGCCCAGCACGGCCACATCCTTGCCGCGGTAGAAAAAGGCGTCGCAGACGGCACACCAGCTCACGCCGTGGCCCTCCAGCCCGGCAAGGCCCGGAATGTGCGGCACCGCACGGGAAGCCCCCGTGGCCAGGATCACCGCGTCCGCCGGGTAATCTTCCCCTATGGTTTCTACCGTAAGTTTATCCGTATAGGTCAGCCCCACGGCTTCGGCGGTCACAAACCGCACCCCCAGGCGTTTGGCGTTCTCGATGCTGCGGCGCTCCAGCTCCGCACCGGAAACCGGCTGAGCAAGGCCGTAGTAGTTTTCGATCTTCTCGGCCCGGTCCAACGCACCGGGGCCTTTGGTCAGCACGGTGGTGTCCACCCCCGCGCGGACCGCGTACAGTGCGGCAGACACGCCCGCCGGGCCGGAACCTACGATCACAATGTTGGACATGGTTGGTCCTCCTTTTCAGAGTCACGATTTAAAATGGCCTCCGCTTCGCTCTGGCCATGATCAGAGGAAACATGATTTTTAATTTGCGGATGGGGTCGTAGTGGGCAGCTTCACCACATCCACTGCATCGGAAACTTTTCTTATAGTATACACCTTTTTCCGCAAAACTTCTGTGACCGGGTCGCAAAAAGCAGCCTTTTGCCGCTGCGGGGCACTTTTCAGCCGGAAAAGAGTGTGTTATACTGGGTTTGTTTCTCTGATTTTCTGCCATGGAGGCTTTTTATGACCAAGCAGCGCATTCTTTTCATTACCACCGGCGGCACCATTGCCAGCGTACATACTCCGCAGGGCCTCCGGCCCGTGCTCAGCAGCGACGAGCTGCTGGCCCATCTTCCGGAGCTCAACGACCTGTGCATCCCGGAAACGCTGGCCCTGTGCAGCATCGACAGCACCGACCTCGGCCAGGAACACTGGCTGATGATGGCCCGCGCCATTCAGGAAAACTACGCCCTGTACGATGGTTTCATCATCTGCCACGGCACCGATACGCTGGCCTATTCCGCAGCGGCACTTTCTTACCTCATCCAGAACGCGGACAAGCCCATCATCCTCACCGGTGCCCAGCAGCCCATCTCCAACGAGATCACCGACGCCAAGAAAAACCTGCGCGACAGCGTGATCTGTGCACTGGACCCGGGCAGCCGGGGCGTGATGGTGGTGTTTGGCGGGCACGTCATTGCCGGCACCCGTGCCAAAAAGAACAAGACCATCAGCTACGACGCCTTTGCCTCGGTCAACTTCCCGGAGCTGGCACTGGTGCAGGGCGACCGTCTGGTGCGCTATGTGCCTTCGCCCTGGCCCACCGGCCCGGTGGAGTTCGGCCGCGCCATGAACCCCCGGGTGTTCCTGCTCAAGCTCATCCCCGGCATGGACCCCGGCATGATCCCGGAGATCTTCCGCCTGTACGACTGCGTCATCGTGGAGAGCTTCGGCGTGGGCGGCATCCCGCAGCGGCTCATGGACGCCTTTGCCGAGGGGCTGGGCCACTACGAGCAGACCCACAAGGTGCTCATCCTGACCACGCAGGTGACCTATGAGGGCAGCGACGTGGGCGTGTACGAGGTGGGCAAGCGGGTGAAGAACCGATTCCGCTTCCTGGAAGCCCATGACATGACCATCGAAGCCGTGGTCACCAAGAGCATGTGGCTGCTGGCCCAGAACTGCGACAGCTTCGACCAGCTGCAGCAGCGCTTCTACCGTCAGGTGAATTTTGATACCTTTTACCACTGAGGATAAAGCCGCCGGGCAGGCCAGTGCTTGCCCGGCGGTTTTGCCTGTGCACCCTTGCGCCGGGAGGGCTGCGGTGTTACACTGGACAAAAAGGGAGGCGCATCTTACTATGTGGTTCGTGTTTGCACTGGGCAGTGCCGTGTTTGCGGCCCTTACCTCCATCCTGGCCAAGATCGGCATCCAGGGGGTCAACTCCACCCTGGCCACCGCCATCCGCACGGTGGTGGTGCTGGTCATGAGCTGGGGCATGGTGTTCCTCACCGGGACCCAGGGCGGCGTGGGGGATATCTCTCGCCGCAGCTGGCTGTTTTTGATCCTTTCCGGCCTGGCCACCGGGGCCAGCTGGCTGTGCTATTACCACGCTTTGCAGATCGGGGCCGCCTCCAAGGTGGTTCCGGTGGACAAGCTCAGCGTGGTGATCACCCTGGCTTTGGCCTTTGTGATCCTGAAGGAACCCTTTACCGCCAAAAACCTGGTGGGCTGTGCCCTGATCACCGCCGGCACCCTGTTTATGGTGCTGTAAAGCCGCCCTACCAAAAATGCGCCCGGGATACTCCCGGGCGCATTTTTTATTCCGACAGCCGCTGCCGGGTCTTATTCATCAGGTCCAGCTCCGGCATCAGCTCATCGCTGATCACCGTGAGCATCTGCTCCAGCTTGTCCACGTCCTCTTCCGGGAAGCGCTTGCGCACCCGCTCGATCACGGTGCTCAGGTAGGAGTAGCTGATGTTGTAGTAGTCGATATACTTCTGGGTGGGGCGCAGGTGGTACTCGCGCCGGTCCACGGTGGACTGGATCTTTTCCACATAGCCCTTTTTGACCAGACTGCCGATCTTGTAGGCCGCATTGGGGGTGGAGATCTGCATCATGCGGGAGAACTCCGCAATGGTGGGTTCGCCCATGGCCATGATGCCCTCCATGCAGAAGGACTCCACCGTGGTCAGGGTCGCTTCCCGCGTGGCAAAACGCTGGAATACGTTCTGATAAAAGTGCAGCTTGAATTTGGTGTATACATCCTGAAAAGCCTGTTCCAGCATGGATCGCGCCTCCGCTCGTTCGTTTT
>ENA-UERX01000963-UERX01000963.1-human-gut-metagenome-genome-assembly--contig:-NODE-963-length-19693-cov-11.507800_pt1 | contig 19693 bp, 17 predicted proteins | sample MGYA00242992_ERZ507993 | MGnify/ENA primary metagenome ERZ507993 (study PRJEB26167, sample SAMN06115487) | human gut metagenome | host: Homo sapiens | place: China:Chongqing | collected 2015-04-10... | reverse complement strand
CAGACCGAGCCGGGTGTCAAGGGCAACACTGCCACCAACACCCTGAAGCCCGCTACCGTCGAGACCGGTGCTGAGATTCGTGTGCCCCTGTTCATCAACGAGGGCGACCACATCCGCATTGATACCCGCACGGGCGAGTATATGGAGCGCGTCTGATTTTTTCAGAAGTTACCGGGCAGCGGGCAACCGTTTGCCCGGTTTTTTCAAACAACAAGGAGGGCAATCGTATGGAACTGAGCAAGAAGGCAGCCTATCTGCAGGGCCTTGTGGACGGCCTGGGCGTGGATGAGTCCACCAAGGAAGGCAAGATCATCAAGGCCATGAGCGCACTGCTGGCGGAGATGGCCGAGGCCCTGGAGGGCGTGGACGAGGATCTTTCCCGCGCATACGACCAGATCAACGACCTGAGCGATGAGCTGGAGGATCTGGAAGCCGACCTGTACGAGGACGAAGACGACGAAGACGATGAAGACGACGACGAGGACGAAGATGACGACGATGATGCGGATGACGCCAACGACGATGACATCGCCAGCGAGCCCTTCTATGAGGTGGCCTGCCCCAACTGCGGCGAGACCGTGTATGTGAGCGAGGACGACCTGGACGCCGGTGAAGCCAACTGTGCCCACTGCGGCGTGACCTTTGAGGTGGCGCTGGAAGGCGACGAGGAAGAGCCCGACGAGGATGCTCCCGTGCAGTACGAGGTGACCTGCCCGGACTGCGGCACCACTGCCGTGTTTGAGGAAGAGGAGCTGCTGGAAGGTGAGCCCAAGTGCCCCAACTGCGGCAAGCCCCTGGACTTTGAGGTGACGGAGGAGTAATCTTCCGGTTGTCTGCCCGTGCATAAAACAAAAAGCATCTGCATTTGCGTGCAGATGCTTTTGTTTTTGTGGAAACCCTCTCAGTCATCGCTGTGCGATGCCAGCTCTCCCGAAAGGGAGAGCTTTATTAGCATTTTACGGCGGGATAAGAAGCTCCCCCTCGGGGGAGCTGGCGCGTCAGCGCCTGAGAGGGTTCTATCTTACTGAGCGTTTGCCTTCTGCAGCCAGATGCTGCCGATGTCCAGCGCGTTGTACAGGCCATGCTTGGTGGTCTGCCGTGCCACACGCTCCTGCGGAGCCTTGGTCGTGTCGGTGGAGAGCAGCATCAGATGCACCTTATCGGCCACCTGCTGGTCCCCGACGGGGGTCGTGGTCAGGATCTGGAGATAAAGCACATAAGGGTCGGTCATGCGGCCGTAATACAGCTCGTTGTCCTTGCGGACGAGGGGCTTGCCTTTGTAAGTCAGTTTCGGAGTAAATGCCATCGTGAAAGCCTCCCTGTCGTTTGATTTCACTCCAGTATAACACATTTGCAATAGAGGATGCAAGTATTTGCCGGAGGTTTTGCACACATCGACGGAGCAGCGTACAAAACCGCCCGGTGCTTTTAGCCGGAACCGGCAATGGATTTTTGCGCGTTTTGCCCCTTGCAGGCCCGGCCCGGTATGGTATACTAAGAATGGAAAACGGTGCATCACGCACCAGAAAAAGGAGCGAACAGGATGGCTGATTATCAGGAATACCGGCGGCGGGTGCTGCACCGGCGGTGGCGTCGGCGCTTTATGGCGGCAGGGCTGCTGTTTCTGCTGGTGCTGCTGGGGGCGGTGAGCGTGATGTGGAAGCACCTGCACCGTGACCCGGCCCAGACACGGCAGGACACCATCCTGCAGGAGATCACGGAGGACAACGCCTGGAACACGCTGCAATATGCGTCCGCCCGCCCGCTCACGGTGCAGACGCTGTCTACTGGCACCACGACGGCGCTGGACTTCCGCATGGCGGCGCTGCCCCGCACCGCCCCGGTGGAAAAAAGCTGGTTCTCCCAGGTGAGCTTTGTGGGCGACAGCCTGACCCAGGGCATGCAGATGTACGACACCGGCCTGCCGGGTGCCATGTTCTGCGCCTACCGGGGGGTGGGCCCCAATGCCATCGTCAACGGCACCAGCTGCAAGCGGGCCGACGGCGTAGCCGAAGTGCCGCTGGACGCCCTGACCGCCCAGCAGCCCAAGGCAGTGTATCTGCTGCTGGGCACCAACGTGCTGGGCACGGACAGCGATTACACCAGCTTCCTCACCTATTACCGGCTGATGCTGGATATGATCACCCAGGCGCTGCCGGGTACGCCGGTGTATGTGCAGTCCATCACCCCGGTGCGGCCGGAGGTGGCTGCGAAAAAGGGCCACGAGGGTCTCAACCGCGACCGCCTGTGCCGCATCAACGATGAGCTGGCCGCCGTGGCGCTGGAAAAGAACTGCTATTTCCTCAACCTGTGGGAGGTGCTGGCCGACGAGAACGGCGAGCTGAAGGCCGAATACGCCCAGCCGGACGGCTACCACCTCAAGCCGGAAGGCTACACGGCCTGGGTGGATTACCTGTGCAGCCACACGGCAGGGTGATGCGGTCCGGGCACTGCGGTACAGAATGATGGTGACTGGCCAAACTCTTTGTGTATCATAGGGGGCATCTGTCCAGTCATGGCCGTGCCGGAATAAAGAAACGAAAAAAGGCGGTGCCGCACACATTGTACGGCATCGCCTTGCTTTTTTAATCGGATCAGAACAGGCCGGTGATCTTGCCGTCGGCGTCCACGTCGATGCCCACGGCGGCGGGCTTCTTGGGCAGGCCCGGCATGGTCATGATGCTGCCGCAGATGACCACCACGAAACCGGCACCGGCGGCCAGACGCACCTCACGCACCTCCATGGTAAAGCCGGTGGGGGCACCGGTGAGCTTGGCGTTGTCGCTGAAGCTGTACTGGGTCTTGGCGATGCACACGGGCAGGTCGCCGTAGCCCATCTCGGTCAGCTCGGCCAGCGTCTTGCTGGCGGCAGCACTGTAGTTTACGCCGTCGGCACGGTAGATCTTGGTGGCAATGGCGTTGATCTTGTCCTTCAGGGGCATGTCCAGCGGGTAGGTGTACTGGATGGGACGGTCCTCCATCACTTCCAGTACCTTCTCGGCCAGAGCCTTGCCGCCCTCGCCGCCCTTGGCGAACACCTCGCTCAGCACGCAGGGCACGCCCTGCTCGGCGCACACCTGCTCCACATAGGCCTGCTCTTCCGGGGTATCGGTGGGGAAGGCGTTGATGGCCACCACCACCGGCAGATCAAAGCCATTCTTCAGGTTGTCGATGTGGCGGATCAGGTTGGCGGCACCGGCCTTGACGGCTTCCAGGTTGGGCTGGCTCAGGTCTGCCTTGGCCACGCCGCCGTGGCTCTTGAGGGCGCGCACAGTGGCCACCAGCACGCAGGCGCTGGGTGCGATGCCGGCATAGCGGCACTTGATGTCCAGGAACTTCTCCGCGCCCAGGTCGGCACCGAAACCGGCCTCGGTGATGGTGTAGTCGGCCAGCGACAGGCTCAGCTTGGTGGCCAGCACGCTGTTGCAGCCGTGGGCAATGTTGGCGAAGGGGCCGCCGTGGATGATGGCGGGGTTGTTCTCCAGTGTCTGGACGAGGTTCGGGTCCAGGGCATCCTTCAGCAGGGCGGTCATGGCACCGGCGGCACCGATCTGACCGGCGGTCACCGGCTTGCCGTCGTAGGTGTAGGCACACACGATCCTGGACAGACGCTCCTTCAGGTCGGAGATGCTGGTGGCCAGGCAGAAGATGGCCATCACTTCGCTGGCCACGGTGATATCAAAACCGTCCTCGCGGGGGGTGCCGTTCACCTTGCCGCCCAGGCCGTCCACGATGAAGCGCAGCTGGCGGTCGTTCATATCCATGCAGCGCTTCCAGGTGATGCGGCGGGGGTCGATGTTCAGCGGGTTGCCCTGCTGGATGCTGTTGTCGATCATGGCGGCCAGCAGGTTGTTGGCGGTGCCGATGGCGTGCAGGTCCCCGGTGAAGTGCAGGTTGATGTCCTCCATGGGCACCACCTGTGCGTAGCCGCCGCCGGCTGCGCCGCCCTTGATGCCGAACACGGGGCCCAGGCTGGGCTCGCGCAGGCAGAGCATGGTCTTTTTGCCCAGTGCGTTCATGGCGTCGGCCAGGCCTACGCTGGTGGTGGTCTTGCCCTCACCGGCCGGGGTGGGGCTGATGGCGGTGACAAGGATCAGCTTGCCCTGCTTTTTCGCGTTGTGGATCAGCCGGTGGTTGATCTTGGCCTTGTAGCGGCCGTAGGGGATCACGTCCTCGTCGGCCAGGCCCAGCTGGGCGGCGATCTGGGTGATGGGCTTCATGGTGGCTTCCTGTGCGATCTCAATATCGGTTTTCATCAGACATCCTCCTTGATAGCAAAAAAGGACAGCTTTGCGCAGCAATTGCGCAAGGCTGCCCAGACGGTCGGCATTGACATCCCTGCAGCCCTGCACTGTGGTGCTCCACAACGTTCCGTCAGCAGGGATGCGGTCTCTATGCTGTAAAGATAGCACACCGGCAGGGTGTTTGTCAAGGAAAAACATATACGAACTTGTCGGGGCGAGGCCCCTCCATCTTGCTGCGCAAGACCGTTCTGTCGCTTGAAAGCCCCACTGGGGCTTTCCTTGCTGCGCTGCGCTCGCAAACGCGGAACTTGTCGGGGCGAGGCCCCTCCATCTTGCTGCGCAAGACCGTTCTGTCGCTTGAAAGCCCCACTGGGGCTTTCATTGCTGCGCTGCGCTCGCAAACGCGAATATTTTGCGTTCTACAGCTTTCTGTGCTATAATTAAACTGGATTATTATGAAAACAGAAAGCAGGAATCCCTTTATGCTGCAAAATCCTGAATTGCATTATCTGGACAATGCCGCCACCACCATCGTGGCACCGGAGGTGGCAGACGTCATCGACAAGGCCATGCGGGAGCACTGGGCCAACCCCTCCAGCTTGTATGGCCCCGGTGCCCGCAGCGAGGAAGCACTGAACGCCGCCCGCGCTGCCGTGGCCCGGACCCTGGGCTGCAAGGCAAAGGAGCTGTATTTTACCTCCTGCGGCAGCGAGAGCAACAATCTGGCCCTGCTGGGGGCCGCCCGCACCCGTACCTTTGGTAAGGACATCGTGGTGTCCGGCTTCGAGCACCCCAGCGTCCAGCGCCCGCTGGAAGATCTGGCAAAGCGCGGCTACAACGTGACTGTGGTGAAGCCCCGCGCCGACGGCACGCTGGACATCAACGAGATGCTGGAGCATGTGGGCAAAAACACCATCCTCGTGGCCTGCATGATGGTGAACAACGAGGTGGGTACCCGGAACGATGTGGAGCGTCTGGCGGCCGAGGTCAAGCGCCGCAACAGCCGCACCATCGTGCATGTGGACGCCGTGCAGGCGTGGATGCGGGTGCCCATCAAGCTGGACAACATCGACACTCTGGCGGTGAGCGGCCATAAGATCCACGCGCCCAAGGGCATCGGTGCGCTGTACCTGTCCGACCGGCTGGTGCAGGCGTTCCAGCCGCCGTATCTGGGCGGCGAGCAGGAGCGCGGGCTGCGCCCCGGCACCGAGAACCTGCCTTACGCCATGGGCCTTGCCGCCGCGGCCGCCCGCCTTGCCAAAACCATGAAGAGCCGCGACACCGCCATGCGGGCGCTGAACCAGCGCCTGCGGGACGGGTTGGCGGCCTTCCCGGAAGTGGTGCTCAACAGCCCGGCGGATGCCGTGCCGGAGGTGCTGAACTTCAGTGAAAACTGCATCAAGAGCGAAACGATGTTGGCATTCCTGGCCGAAGCGCAGATCTACGTTTCCTCGGCCAGTGCCTGCGGCCGGGGCCAGCCCAGCCACACGCTGGCGGCTATGGGCCGGGACCCGCTGGCCATCGACACCGCCATCCGGGTGTCCTTCTGCGCCGACAACACCCCGGAGGATGTGGACGCCTTTTTGAACCGCTTTGAGGACGGCATGAAGCACCTGCAGAGGATCCGGAAATAACCCTCTCAGGCGCTAATGCGCCAGCTCCCCCAAAGGGGGAGCTTTTAGTAGTGCCGCAAAGTTCCTCTCTTTGGAAAAGCTCCCCTTTCGGGGGAGCTGGCATCGCGCAGCGATGACTGAGAGGGCTATACAAATAAATCAGGAGATACAACATTTATGCATGAGATCATTCTGGGCTATCAGGGCGAAATGTCCCTGAAAGGCCTCAACCGCAACCAGTTCGAGTCGGCCATGATGAAGATCCTGCGCTACCGGCTCAAGACCGTGGGTAAGTTCAAGGTGTACTGCACCCAGTCCACCTTCTACATGGAGCCGGAGGAAGAGGACGTGGACATGGACCTGGCCTTCGACCGGGTGAGCAAGGTGTTCGGTCTGGCGTCCCTCAGCCGCGCCGTGGTCTGCGACAAGGACTTTGACACCATCTGCCAGACCGCCGAGGAGTACCTCGGTGCCAGCCTGCACGGCATCCGCACCTTCAAGGTGGAGGCTCGCCGTTCCGACAAGAGCTACCCCATGACCAGCCCGGAGCTGATGCGGGAGCTGGGCGCCTACCTGCTGGGTAAGCACAACTACCTCAAGGTGGACGTGCACAACCCGCAGTTCAAGGTCATTGTGGAGATCCGTGATTACGGTGCGTATATTCACGGTCCGAAAGTACCGGGTGAGGGTGGTCTGCCCGTGGGCACCAGCGGCCGCGCCCTGAATATGCTGTCCGGCGGCATCGACAGCCCGGTGGCAGCTTACCGCATGGCAAAGCGCGGTCTGGCCCTGGACCACATTCATTTTGCGTCCCCTCCGTATACTTCGGAGCGTGCAAAACTCAAAGTTAAGGCTCTGGCCCAGCTCACCAGCATCTATACCGGCAGTTCCAACCTGTTTGTGGTGCCCTACACCAAACCGCAGGAATACATCCGGGATAACGCCCCCGATGTGCTGTTCACGGTGCTCATGCGCCGCAGCATGATGCGCATTGCCAACGTCATCGCAAAGCGGCAGGGCTGCGAAGCACTGGTCACCGGCGAGAGCCTGGCTCAGGTGGCCAGCCAGACCGTCAAGGCCCTGCAGTGCACCGACGCCGCACAGGACCTGCCCATCCTGCGGCCCCTTATCGGCATGGACAAGACCGAGATCGTGGAGACGGCCCGCCACATCAATACCTTTGAGACCAGCATCCTGCCCTATGAGGACTGCTGCACCATCTTCACGCCCCCGCACCCGAAGATCCGCCCGGAGCTGGAAGAGATCCTGGAAGCCGAAGCCGCCATGCCGGGCCTTGCCGCACTGGAAGCCGAGGCCGCCGAGAACGCCGAGCGCATCCGCATCCGCATCACCGATCAGGTGGAATTCGAGGGTTGATTTGTCCATGACTGCAGAGATCATCAGTGTCGGCACCGAGCTGCTGCTCGGCAACATTCTCAACACCAATGCCCAGTACCTCAGCCGGGAGCTGGCCGCGCTGGGCATCACGGTCCAGCGGGAGAGCACCATCGGTGACAACCACGGCCGCCTGGCGGATTTTGTCAACGAGGCCAAGCAGCGCTGCGACCTGCTGGTGTTCACCGGCGGGCTGGGGCCCACGGCGGACGACCTGACCAAAGAGACCGTGGCCTCCTGCTACGGCGACACCCTGGCCTTTGACGCGGAAGAGTGGGACAAGATCGTGGCCTACTTTACCCGCACCGGCCGCACGGTCACCCCCAACAACCGCAAGCAGGCCATGGTGCCAGTAAAGGGCCATAAGGTGGTGAACCGCCATGGCACCGCGCCGGGTGCCTGGTTTGAGCAGGACGGCCGCTGCGCCGTGCTGATGCCCGGTGTGCCCCACGAGATGAAGGCCATGTGGCAGGAGGAAGTGCGCCCGCTGCTGCTGGCGCGGCAGAACTGCGCCCTGCACAGTCTGACGCTGCGGGTGCTGGGCGGCGAGAGCAACCTGGAATATCAGGTGCGGGATCTGCTGGAAAATGCAAACCCCACCGCTGCCATCTACTGCAAGACCGGCGAATGCGAGATCCGCATCACCGCCCGGGCCAAAACCGACACGGAAGCCGAAACAATGTGCCGCGCCTATGCCAAAAAGTTCTATGATCTGCTGGGCGATGCGGTGTATGATGAGGATGTGGCCGGGCTGGAAGAAACGGTGGTGCACACCCTGCAACGCAAGGGGCTGACCCTTGCCACAGCAGAGAGCTGCACGGGCGGCATGATCGCCCAGCGCATCACCAATGTGTCCGGTGCAAGCGAGGTGTTCGGCTACGGCTTCGTGACCTACTGGGAGCAGGCTAAGGCAAAGCTGGTGGGGGTGGACCCTGCCGTGATCGAGCGGTACAACGTGGTGTCCGCTCCGGTGGCAGCACAGATGGCGTTGGGCGCGGCACAGGCTGCCGGGGCCGACATCGGCATCAGCGTCACCGGCGTGGCCGGGCCGACCGGCGGCGATGCCGTGCGGCCGGTGGGCACCGTGTATCTGGGTGCTGCCCGCGGTGATACCGTGTATGTGGAAAAGCTGTTCGTTTCCCGGCCGGACCGGGCACTGATCCGTGCCCGCGCCGCGCAGGAAGCACTGGTGCTGGCCCTGCGGCTGGCGCAGGACAAGGTGCCTGCCGCCACAAAGCCGCTGGCCGCCGCCGACTGCCGCGATGCAGCCGCGCTGGAGGCCCTGAACGCCGCCTTTCTCGCAGAATAATACGGTCCCCTGCGGACCGCGGGGGTGAAGAACTTGAGCTGTGAACAAAACGAACCGGTCCGCTGTGTGCTCCGGCTGTTCGGGGCATCGGCGCTGGGGGTACAGCAGGCGGCGTCTGCTTTCCCGCCGGAGTGGTGTGTGACCGCCCAATGCCGCAGCCGGGGCGCGGAAACGCTGATCGCACTGCAGAGCGAGACGGCCGCCGGGCTGGACAAGGCCCGCCGCAGTCTGCACGGCTGCTTTGCGGCTGACTTGTACGGAGAAGGAGATACAGACCTTGCCGCCGCCGTGGTGCAGGCGCTGGAGCACCGCCGTCGGCTGCTGGTGTGCGCGGATGCTGCCGCCGGGGCCCTGATGGAAGCCCGGCTGGAAGCCGTGCCCGGGGCCGAAAAGGTGTTCGACTTTGGCACCCAGAGCTATGCCGACCCCAAGGTGGGGGCACAGATCGCCCGCCGGGCTGCCCGCAGGCAGGACGCTGCCGCCGCATTGGCCCGGGTACAGGCGGCACAGCACCTTGTGGGGGCAGAGCTGTCCGCTGGGTGCTGGGAGCAGGACGGGAAATTTCTGCTGCTGCTGGGCACCCGCAAGGGCTGCTGGCTGCGCACCGTGTACCGGGAGGATGGGCCGGGCCTTTGGCTGCTGGACATGATCCGCCGGGCAGCCTGCGGTCTGCCGCAGGTCCCCGGCACGAGCTGGCAGCACTACCGCGACCCGGTGCCGGAAGCTGTGTCTGCCCCGCCTGCAGCGCAGGCGGAGGTCCGCCCAGCTCCGCCCAAAAAGAAGCGCCGCTGGCTGCGCCGGGTGCTGTTGCTGCTGCTGGTGCTGGCCCTGGCCGCGCTGGCGGCGGGTTGGTGGTTCACCGGCGGTGACCTGACCGCCCTGCCGCAGCTGCTGCGGGAGACCCTGCACGCCGACCGTCTGCCGCACTCCGGCGCAAAACTGATCTGAAACGAACAGGACCCCGGAAGGAAAACCTTCCGGGGTCCTGTTGTTGCAGAGAAAAATTATTCCTTATGGTCTGCCAGCCACCGCAGGGCCAGGTAAGTGTAGGCGGCAGAGCCCTCAAAGAGGACGCTGTCGTCAAAGCGCACCTTGGGGTGGTGCTGGCCGTAGAGATAGCCCTCCTTGGCGTTGCCGGCGGAGAGGAACATGCTCACGGTGGGCACTTCGTGGCTCACAAAGGCGAAGTCCTCACTGCCGCCGCCGGGTTTGCCGCCGGTGAGGAGGGTCATGTCCATGGCACCCTTGCCCAGCAGCTCGGTCATATAGGTCAGGGCGTTCTGAGCCAGGGGCTTGTCCACCACCATGCAGGGGCAGTAATCGCTGAAGGTCACCTCAGCGGTGCAGCGGTAGGCCGTGGCCACACCCTGGGCGATCTCGGTCATGCGCTGATGGATGAGGGCGCTGACCTTCTGTTCCGGGTCGATGGTGCGGATGGTGCCCCACATATCGGCACTGTCCGGGATGACGTTGGACGCCTTGCCGGCCTCGAACCGGCCGGTGGTAAACACGCCGAACCCGGCGGGGTCCAGCTCGCGGCTGTTGATCTCCTGCAGGGCGATGTGGATGTGGGCCGCTGCGGTGATGGGGTCAATGCAGGCGTTGGGCATGGAGCCGTGGCCGCCCTTGCCGTGCACCGTGATGTGGTACTGCTCGCAGCTGGCCATGGTGATGCCGCCGCCCGGCACCAGCACCATACCGGCGGGCAGGGGCATCCCGGCCAGCACGTGGAACATGACCGCAGCGTCCACCTTGGGGTCCTCCAGCAGGCCGTTTTTCAGCATGTCCAGCGAGCCCTGGAAGATCTCCTCGGCGGGCTGGAACTCCAGCTTGACGGTGCCCTCGATCTCGTCCTCATGCTCCTTGAGCAGCTTGGCGGCACCCAGCATCATGGCGGTGTGCATATCATGGCCACAGCCGTGCATCTTGCCGGGCACCTCGGAGGCAAACGCCTCGCCGGACTCCTCCTGCAGGGGCAGAGCGTCCATGTCGCCGCGCAGCAGGATCACCTTGCCGGGCTTTTTGCCGCCCGCCAGCGCAAGCACGCCGCACTTGCCGCAGTCCTGCGGGGCGTAGCCCATTTCGGTCAGGGCTTTCTTGACCAGTGCCTTGGTCTGAGGCAGGTCGAACCCGACTTCCGGGTGACGGTGCAGGGTGCGCCGCCATTCCTGCAGCTGGGGTTCCAGCTGCTTTGCAGCTTCCAACAGCTTTTCCGGTGTGATCATTCCAAATCAGCTCCCTTTCATTTTATCAAAAGTCTCCCAGACCCCTGCCAAAGACAGGAGCCGGGAGACTTTTCAGCTTAATCTTCGTTTGCGTCGGTGGGCAGGCCTTCCGGATGGAACTTGGCGCAGGTGCACTTTTTCCACTTCAGGCCGCTGCCGCAGGGGCAGGGATCGTTGCGGCCGATCTTGATCACCCGCACGGGCTGGCCCTTGGGGGCACCCTTTACGCCGGGGGCACCGTTGCCGGGCACAAAGCCCTCACCGGTGGGCTTGGCAACTTGCTCCCGCTTGGGGGCGGCACCGGCCTGCCGGATCTCGATGGTCAGCAGCATCTTCACGCTGTCCTCGCGGATGGAGTCCACCATCTGGTCGAACATGTCAAAGCCCTCGATGCGGTATTCCACCACGGGGTCCTTCTGGCCGTAGCCGCGCAGAGCGATGCCCTGCCGCAGCTGGTCCATGTTGTCGATGTGGTCCATCCACTGGCGGTCCACGCACTTGAGCAGGCAGATGCGCTCCAGTTCCCGCATCAGGGGCGCACCGTAGCGCACCTCTTTGGCCTGCAGGATCTGCATGCCGCGGTTGTACAGCATGTCGGCAATGCCCTCGCGGGAGATGTTGTCAAAGTCGGCCACGGTGTAGCGGAAGTCGGCGTCCGTGGTCAGCCAGCCCTGATAGTGGCGGCGCAGGGCACCAAAGTCCCAGTCATCCTTCACGTCACCGGCCAGGAACTGACTGCAGCTGGAGTCGATGTTCTCCCGCAGCATGTTGTGCATCTCGGCGCTGATATCCTCGCCATCCAGCACCTTGCGGCGCTGGCCGTAGATGATCTCACGCTGCTGGTTCATCACGTCGTCGTACTTCAGCACGTTCTTGCGGATCTCGAAGTTGCGGCCTTCCAGTTTCTTCTGGGCGCTTTCCAGCGTGTTGGTGATCATGCGGTTCTCGATGGGGGTGTCCTCGTCCAGCTTGAGGGTGTCCATCAGGCTGGAAACGCGGTCGCCGCCGAACAGACGCATCAGGTCGTCCTCCAGGCTCAGGTAGAAGCGGGAAGCGCCGGGGTCGCCCTGACGGCCGGCACGGCCGCGCAGCTGGTTGTCGATGCGGCGGCTCTCGTGGCGCTCGGTGCCGATGATGAACAGGCCGCCGGCGGCGCGCACTTCCTCGGCCTCGGCCTCCACGGCGGGCTTGTACTGGGCGTACAGCTCCTCGAACCGCTTGCGGGCGGCCAGGATGTTGGCGTCCTCGGTGTCACCGTGGCCATTGGCCTCGGCCAGCAGCATCTCCACGGCAGCGGGCTCGGCGTCCTGGGGCTTTTCGGGGCTGAGCAGGTTCTCGCAGAAGTGCTCTTTGCGCATCTGGGCCTTGGCCATGAACTCCACGTTGCCGCCCAGCATGATATCGGTACCACGGCCTGCCATGTTGGTGGCGATGGTAATGGCACCCTTCTTGCCGGCCTGTGCCACGATCTCGGCTTCGCGCTCGTGGTTCTTGGCGTTCAGCACGTTGAAGTCGCGGGTGTGCTTCTGCAGCATCTTTGCCAGCGTCTCGCTCTTTTCCACGCTCACGGTGCCTACCAGCACGGGCTGGCCGTTCTTGTGGCACTCCAGCACCTGCTCGATGACGGCGCGGTATTTGCCGTTCACCGTCTTATAGATGGCGTCCGGATAGTCGATGCGCTGCTTGGGGCGGTTGGTGGGCACGGTGACGATGTTCAGGCCGTAGATCTCGGTGAACTCGGTGGCCTCGGTCTTGGCCGTACCGGTCATGCCGGACAGCTTTTTGTACATGCGGAAGTAGTTCTGGAAGGTGATGGTGGCCAGCGTCTTGCTCTCGGCGGCGATCTTCACGCCCTCCTTGGCCTCAATGGCCTGATGCAGGCCCTCGTTGTAGCGGCGGCCGATCATCAGGCGGCCGGTGAACTCGTCCACGATGATGACCTCGCCGTTCTTCACCACATAGTCGATGTCCTTCTGCATGACACCGTAGGCCTTGATGGCCTGGTCGATGTGGTGGGCCAGGGTCATGTTCTCGGCGGCGGCCAGGTTCTCGATGTGGAAGTAGGCCTCAGCCTTCTTGATGCCGCTGGCCGTCAGGGTGCAGGTCTTGTGCTTTTCGTCCACAACGTAATCGCCGTCGGCCTGCTCGTCGGTGGAGACTTTATCTTCCAGCTCCACCACCACGCTCTTGCGCAGAGTGCGGGCAAAGCGGTCCACCTGGGTGTACAGGCTGGAGGAGTCCTCGCCCTTGCCGGAGATGATCAGTGGGGTACGGGCCTCGTCGATCAGGATGGAGTCCACCTCATCGACGATGGCAAAGGCGTGGCCGCGCTGCACCATGTTGGCCTTGTAGGTCACCATATTGTCGCGTAGGTAGTCAAAGCCGAACTCGTTGTTGGTGCCGTAGGTGATGTCGGCGGCATAGGCGGCACGGCGGGCGTCGCCGTCCATGCCCTGTGCGATCAGGCCCACGCTCAGGCCCAGCCAACGGTACAGCTTGCCCATCCACTCGCTGTCGCGCTTGGCCAGGTAGTCGTTCACGGTCACCACATGCACGCCCTCGCCGGTCAGGGCGTTGAGGTAGGCGGGCAGGGTGGCCACCAGCGTTTTGCCTTCGCCGGTCTGCATCTCGGCGATGTCGCCGCGGTGCAGGGCAATGCCGCCGGTGATCTGCACCGGGAAATGCTTCATGCCCAGCACACGCCAGGCGGCTTCGCGGCACACGGCAAAGGCGTCGGGCAGGATGTCGTCCAGCGTTTTGCCGTCGGCCAGCTGCTGCTTAAAAGCAGGGGTCTGGGCCTGCAGCTCTGCGTCCGAAAGGGCCGCATACTTGGGCTCCAGTGCCAGCACCTGCTTGACAATGGGATTGACCTTTTTCAGCTCCCGGTCGGAGAAGCTGCCAAAGAGTTTTTCAACAAGGGACATTCGTTACACCTCATACAATAGAATCAGGACGCACACACGTCCGGAAAGGCACATCAATACAATCTATATGATACACCAAAGCAGCAGGGGCGTCAAATCTGCAAGGCTAGTTTAGCCGCTTTTTGCATGAACTTTCTGTAAAAAGATGCTGCCGGGGCGTTCATAAACGCAAAAACCACCCGAGATGCAGCCATCACAGGTGGTCGGTTTTGCATTATAAGCTCTCCAGCAGATCCGGCAGCAGGGCCAGGTCGTCGATGACATGGGGGCAGGCAGCTTCCAGCAGCGCGCGGGACTGGTGCCCGCCGGTGTACAGCACACACTTGGCGCCAATGGCGGCGGCCACTTCGGCATCATGCTGGGTGTCGCCGATCATCACGCAGTGGGCCGGGTCGATGCCGGTGCGGCGCAGATAGTCGGTGCCAAGCTGCACCTTGCTCACGCCGTAGATGTCCGCAAGGCCGAGCAACTCGGTAAAAAAGCCCTGCAGACCCCGCGCGGCTACCTGCTCGATCAGGTAGTCCCGGCGGGAGGCGGAAAGTACAGCCTGTTTCCAGCCGCGGCGGGCCAGCTCGGTGAGGGTGTCCACGGCGTGGGCCATCACCGGGCAGGCGTCCACCCCGGCATTGTAGTGCGCCATAAAGTGCTCTGCCAGCATGGGGTAGGGGTGCCGGGAAAAGTCAAACCCGGCAAGGCGGTAGTAGTCCTCAATGGGGAAGCGGAACAGCTCCCGGTACTGGGCCAGATCGTACCGCTGCGGGTAGCCGTGGTTTTCCAGCATCCAGTTCAGGCACCCGTGGGTAAAATCCACATCGTCCATCAGGGTGCCGTTCCAGTCCCAGAAAATCATACCATTTGGCTGCATGGGGCCCTCCTGCGGCAAAGCCGCTTATTCCGCCCCAAAGATCTTGCTCAGAGCGGTGTTGCTTTCAATGATCTTCACCAGCAGCACGCCCAGAACGGTGCAGCTGATCAGCTCGCCGATGCCAACGGAGATGCCGTTGGTGATGCAGGCCAGCCAGATCGGGGCGCTGGAAGAGGGGTCCGGGAACATGACGGCGATCTCGATGCCGATGATCACAGCGTTGAACAGCACCGGGGGCAGGCTGGCAGCCAAGGCCAGGCCCTTGAAGCGGATGTTCCGCAGCCGGTAGGTGACCAGGCAGGCCAGCAGGGTGGCCAGAGTGCCAAAGATCACGTCCACGATGGTGGAGCCCAGCAGGTTTGCCAAAAAGCAGCCCAGCACCACACCCAGGATGTACTCGGTGCCAAACACGGGCAGCAGGCACAGGGCCTCGGCCACGCGCACCTGCACAGCCCCGTAGGAAAGGGGCTGCAGTGCCAGGCACAGCACCACATAGATGGCAGCCACCACGCCGCAGCGTGCCAGTTTACGGACGGAAGAATTCTGATTCATAACAATACTCCAGCGGTTTGATTTTGACCGCACAGGGCCGCCAGCCCCTGTGGGTTTGGCCCGGCATGGTTCGAGACACACCGGGGAGCCTAAAATCCTAAGTTGCTCTAAAGGAGCTGCGCAAAAAAGCACAGCAAAGGGGAGTATAGCATAAATTGGCACGAAATGCAACAAAAAATGCCATTGCATCATGCAATGGCATTGAAATGTTACCCTCTGGGGTGGCCGGTGTACACCAGAGCCACGGTGTCGGGGCCGGTGTTGGCCGACACCACGCCGCCCAGCTCAAACACCACCAGCGGAGCCTTGCCAAAGGCCTTGCGGCAGGCCTTTTCCAGGTCCTCGGCCTGCTTGATGTTGGTGTGGCCGATCATATAGTCGAAGTTCTCCACGCCGTCGGCGCGCTTTTTGCACAGCTCGATCATAGCGGGCACGACCTTGTCGTCGCCGCGCACCTTGCTCTCCACCTTGGTCTTGCCGTCGATCAGGGTAATGATGGGGCGCACGCCCATCAGCTCGCCCATGACGGCAGCCGCAGCGGAGATGCGGCCGCTCTTTTTCATCTGCTTCAGGCTGTAGGGTCCCAGGATGATCTCCATGCAGTTCATCTGCTTTTCAAACTCCTGGATCACATGGCTGATCTCGGCACCGTTCTTCAGCTTGCGGGCCATCTCGCACAGATACCAGCCGAACACCATAGAATAGGTGTGAGGATCCAGCAGGTGGATCTTCATGTGGTGCTCCGGGCGCTCTTCCCGCAGCATGCCCTGTGCCATCAGGGCGTTGTTGTAGGTGGAACTGCCGGACTTGTTGATGGGCACATGGATCACATCGGTATAGCCCTCGTCCACATACTGGCAGTATTTTTCACAGAACTGGATGGGCGTGATGGCGGCGGTGGAGGGCACCCCCTTGGCCAGACGCATCTTGTCGTAGAACTCGGTGTTGGTGCAGCTCTCCCGCTCCACATAATCCACATCGTCCAGCAGGATGTGGAAACTCATGATGTCGATGCCGTATTTCTCGGCCATCTCCTGCGGGATGTCGCAGGAGGAATCGGTCAGGATCGCGATCTTGCTCATAGTAACCTCATTTCCATTCGTAGTCTCGTAAATGTCCGTGGTCCAGAAGCTCCGGGAAATCCCACTGGCGCAGCACCTCGTACACGCCCACGGCCACGCTGTTGGACAGGTTCAGGCTGCGGCAGGTGTCCCGCATGGGCATGCGGATGCAGTGTTCCTGATTGGCGGCCAGCAGGGCTTCCGGCAGGCCGGCGTCCTCCCGCCCGAACACGAGGTAAGCCCCGTCCGGGTAGGCCACATCGGTGTAGCGCTGGGGTGCCTTGGTGGTGAAGTAGTAGTACGGGCCGCTGTTCTTTGCAAAGAAGTCATCCAGCCCGTCATAGTAGCTGATGTCCAGATAATGCCAGTAGTCCAGCCCGGCGTGCTTGAGTTTTTTGTCGTCGATGGCAAAGCCCATGGGCCCCACCAGATGCAGACGGCAGGCGGTGCAGGCGCAGGTACGGGCCACGTTGCCGGTGTTCTGAGGGATGCGCGGCTCCACCAGAACGATGTTCAAAGTTGGTTTTTCACTCATCTGCGGTCCTCCGTTAAAAGTCCCGGGGCGGGCACAGGCGGGGCAGCAGCGGCTCGAACCAGACGCCGAAGCGGGTGTCCTGCCCGGCGGGGGTGTTCTGGATGGCCAGCGACACGAACTCGGCGGCGTTGTCGGCGGCAGCACTCAGGGCGTTGCCCTGGATCAGGGAGCCGATGAGCACCGCACCGTACAGGTCGCCCGTGCCGGGGAAGCTGCGGTCGATGTGCAGCTTCTTGACCACAAAGCGGTCAGAGCCGCTGCCGGCGCAGCCGATGTACTTGCCCAGCGGCAGGCCGGTGACCACAGCACTGGGGGCCAGAGCCGTCAGCTCGTCGGCCAGTGCCTGGGCGGCTGCGTCATCCAGCGGATCATCCACGGGAGTACGCTGCAGCAAAAGCTGCGCCTCGGTGTAGTTGGGCAGGATCAGGTTGGCCGACCGGCACAGCTGCCGGATGCGGCTGATGAGTTCCGGGGTCACGGTGGCATAGGCCTTGCCGTTGTCGCCCATCACGGGGTCCACCACCTTGTGGGCCGACGGCCACAGAGCAAAGGCTTTTTCGGCCAGTGCCACCTGCGCTTCGCCGCCCAGGTAGCCGGTATAAATGCAGTCAAAATCCAGGCCCAGTGCATGATAATGCTCCAGAGCGGCCTCGCCGTAGGCACAGCCGTCCAGACGGGCCGGGGTGCCCAGCCCGCCGGTATGGGTGGAAAGCACCACCGTGGGCAGAGCCACAGGCTGCAGCCCCATGACCGACAGCACCGGCAGGATCACCGCCAGACTGCAGCGGCCCACGCCGGACAGATCATGGATGCAGAGGATCTTTTTGGGTTCAACAGGTTTTATCAAATAAGGAACCTCCTTACTTTGTACGGGTCCAATGCAGGCAGAATGCCGCCAAAAGGCAGAACTGCCTGAAACACCATGCTACAGTATACCACAACTTTCTGTACAAAAAAAGCGTATAGTGGATTCTTTACAGGAAATACTACCGCCAAGGGCCCGCACAGCGGGCAGGGAAAGGAGTGTTTGCAATGAAACAGCAGGCAAATCAGGGAGCGTCCGGTATGCTGCTGGGCATGGCGGCCGGGGCGGCACTGGGGGCCGTGGGCGTAATGGCGGCCACCCAGAACCAGCGGCAGCTGCGCCGTACCACCCGCAAGGTGATGAAGGGCGCAGAGAACGCTGTGCTGCAGCTGGACCGCATGGTCGGCGACTTTGTGGAAAAGCACATGGACAGCTGAACCAAAAACAACGCCGTTCCCACTGCGGGAACGGCGTTGTGCATATGCGGGGAAACCTTACTTATTCCAGATGCACATCCGGGCAGAGGTGTTGATCTCGCCCAGCAGACTCAGGTCCATCTGGATGTTGCAGGTCACGGTGAGGGCCTTGTTCACATCGCTGCCGGTCAGCACCGAGGCGGGCAGGTTCTTGATGGTGAGCACGCCGGTGTCCTTGGTCACATCGCCGGTCACGGTGCCGTTGTAGGTCACATCGCCGATGGTCAGGCCGGTCAGGTAGCCGGTGACGCCCATCTTGGACACCTGCTGGATGGGCAGGGTCAGGGTGTAGGTGCCGTTGGACTGGCGGGTGAGGGAAGCCTCCCGGCTGGTGTCGATGCCGGAATTGGCCATGGACTCCTTGTCGGAGCCGGTTTTCCAGAACTTGACGCCCACCCGGAGCTTGGAGGCAGCCCCGGCGCTCAGCGCCAGAGTGCACAGCAGCAGCACCGAGAGCAGGACCGTACCGGCACGCTTGAGAGAAGTTGTCATAAAATATCAGCCTTTCCTGCCGCAGGAAGCGGCAATGACAGAATAACATGGTTTATCACCGCAAATATAGCAGACTTCGGCAGAATTGTCAATGCGGGCTGTGAATGCTTCACAAAAATATTGCACATTCACGAAGAAGCGGAGCGCATCCCACAAAAAAGCCGCCTCCCGGAAACGGGAGACGGCAGAAATGCTCAGACGGGAAGCGGCTTACAGCTCAAAGTCGGGGTCGTCCTTCAGCACATGGATGTTGCTCATGAAGGCGCTCTGCTCGGGGTCGGTGAAGGGAGCTTCCTTGACGTACTTGTTCAGCTGGACGGCAGTACGGGCCGGGTCGGCAATGGTGCCGGCACCGCCGATGCAGCCGCCGGGGCAGCCCATGCCTTCCAGCAGATAGCCGTTGTACTTGCCGGCCTTGGCCAGCATCAGCAGCTTCTTGCACTCGGCCAGACCCTGTGCGGATGCGATCTTCACATCCATGTCGGGGTGCCACTCCTTGATCTTGTCGGCAACGGCCTTGGCCACGCCGCCGGACTGGGCAAAGCCGCGGCCTGCAGCGGAAGCGTGGATCAGATCCTGCTCGGCGGGGTCCACTTCCAGCGAAGCCAGATCCAGGTCCTTGGCCTCAATGATGCCGGCCAGCTCCTCAAAGGTCAGCACGAAGTCCACGTCGGAACGCACGGTGCGGCGGGAGGCCTCCAGCTTCTTGGCGGCGCAGGGTCCGATGAAGCACATACGGGCTTCCGGGTCGGCCTGCTTCATCATGCGGGCAGTGAACACCATGGGGGTCATGGTCATGGAGATGTTCTTGGCCAGATCCGGGAACGCGGTCTTGGCCATCATGCTCCAGGCCGGGCAGCAGGAAGTTGCCATGAAGTTCAGCTTTTCAGGCACTTCCTTCAGGAAGTCGTGGGCCTCGTCCACGGTGCACAGGTCGGCACCGATGGCCACCTCCACCACGTCGCAGAAGCCGACGGCCTTCAGGGCCGCCTTGAGCTTGCCGGTGGAAGCCAGACCCGGGAACTGGTTGATGAAAGCGGGAGCCACCAGCGCGTAGATGCGGTCGCCGCGGTTGAAGCCCTGGATCAGCTGATAGATCTGGCCCTTGTCGGCAATGGCACCGAAGGGGCAGTTGACCAGACACTGGCCGCAGGAAACGCACTTGCTGTAATCGATCTCGGCACGGCCCAGCTCATC
>ENA-UERX01000958-UERX01000958.1-human-gut-metagenome-genome-assembly--contig:-NODE-958-length-19874-cov-4.711219_pt1 | contig 19874 bp, 21 predicted proteins | sample MGYA00242992_ERZ507993 | MGnify/ENA primary metagenome ERZ507993 (study PRJEB26167, sample SAMN06115487) | human gut metagenome | host: Homo sapiens | place: China:Chongqing | collected 2015-04-10... | reverse complement strand
ATTTCGTTCAGTTGAGAACGAGTAAGAGCGCTACTTTGCAGATGAAGAAACTGCCATCGGCTAACGGCGATTCGCTGATAGTGATTGAATAGGGGATCTCATGCTGGACAAAATCGTGATTGCCAATCGTGGCGAAATCGCGCTGCGTATTCTGCGCGCCTGCCGGGAGCTTAACATCCGCTCGGTAGCCGTTCACTCTACTGCCGACCGCGAGTTAAAACACGTGCTGCTGGCCGATGAAAGCGTCTGTATTGGTCCTCCGTCATCCGCCAAAAGCTATCTCAATATTCCGGCGGTAATTTCGGCAGCTGAAGTGACGGGCGCGGCGGCCATTCATCCCGGTTACGGTTTTCTCGCAGAAAATGCGGATTTTGCCGAACAGGTGGAACGCTCAGGATTTGTGTTTATCGGCCCGAAAGCGGAAACCATTCGCCTGATGGGGGATAAGGTCTCGGCTATTCAGGCAATGAAGCAAGCTGGAGTACCGTGCGTACCGGGTTCCGATGGCCCGCTGGACGATAACCATGAGAAGAATCGCCGGCTGGCAGCCGGGATCGGTTACCCGATTATCGTCAAAGCCTCCGGAGGCGGCGGTGGGCGCGGGATGCGGGTTGTTCGCGAAGAGAAAGAGCTGGCGCAGGCCATTGACATGACGCGCGCCGAGGCAAAGGCAGCGTTCAACAATGATATGGTCTACATGGAAAAGTATCTGGAGAATCCACGCCATATCGAAATCCAGATTCTGGCCGATGGGCAAGGGCAGGCGATATATCTTGCCGAACGCGATTGCTCAATGCAGCGTCGCCACCAGAAGGTGGTGGAGGAGGCCCCTGCGCCGGGGATCACCGCGGAAATCCGCCAGGCTATCGGCGAGCGCTGTGCCAAAGCCTGTCTGGACATCGGCTATCGCGGTGCCGGTACCTTTGAATTTCTCTATCAGCAGGGTGAGTTTTATTTTATCGAAATGAATACCCGCATTCAGGTGGAGCATCCGGTGACGGAAATGATCACCGGCATTGACCTGATTAAAGAGCAGTTGAGGATTGCCTCCGGATTGCCTCTCTCCATCAGCCAGCAGCAGGTGAGCCTACGCGGTCATGCAATTGAATGCCGTATTAACGCCGAAGACCCACATACCTTCATGCCCAGCCCCGGCAAAATTACCCGTTTTCATGCGCCAGGTGGCTTCGGCGTACGCTGGGAATCTCATATCTACGCAGGTTACTGCGTCCCACCGTACTACGACTCAATGATTGGCAAATTGATCGTCATCGGCGACAGCCGGAATGAGGCCATTGCGAGAATGGAACATGCCCTGAGCGAACTGGTGATCGATGGCATCAAAACCAACGCTGAACTACAGCGGCGGATCATGGCGGATGACCATTTTCGCGCTGGCGGCTGCAACATCCATTATCTGGAAAAGAAACTGGAGCTCAATCGCTGAACTTAGCCCCAAAGCCGCCTCCGGGCGGCTTTCTTCATTTATCGCTATCAATATCACTACAGGAAAACCGGAGGTAAGTTGTGTCTGCACTCTCTTATGTGACGGGTGAGAGCCATTGTGCCTGGGCTATATATCTCTCCCAGGTGGAACGCGTTCTGCCGCTGCCCGGCGATCTCAATCGCTGGGCCAATACTCTGCGCCACCCGGAAAGGGCGCTGATTGTCGATGTTCCTCTGGAAATGGATGACGGGACGATTCGCCATTTTGAAGGCTTTCGGGTTCAGCATAATCTCTCTCGCGGACCCGGCAAAGGGGGCGTGCGCTATCACCCCGACGTCAGCCTGCAGGAGGTGATGGCGCTGGCGGCGTGGATGACCGTGAAATGCGCGGCGCTCAATCTGCCGTTCGGCGGGGCGAAAGGCGGTGTGCGCGTCGACCCGTCGACGCTATCCGACAGAGAGCTGGAGCGTTTGACCCGGCGCTACACTTGTGAAATCAGCAGAGTAATCGGCCCTCGGCAGGATATTCCGGCGCCGGACGTCGGCACTAACGCCCAGGTCATGGCCTGGATGATGGATACCTGGTCACGCAACGCCGGAACAGCCGCGACCGGCGTGGTGACGGGGAAACCGGTCCACCTCGGCGGATCGCTGGGGCGGGTACAGGCGACCGGGCGCGGCGTGTTTATCACCGGCTGTCACATTGCGGAAAAAATGGGACTCCCCGTGGCGCAAAGCCGGGTTGCGGTGCAGGGTTTTGGCAATGTGGGTAGCGTCAGCGCCGGGCTGTTTCATGCTGCTGGCGCGCGGGTGGTGGCTGTACAGGATCATCGTGCGACGTTGTATCAGCATAACGGGCTCGATATCCCGGCACTGCAGGCGTGGCAACAGGAGCACGGCACAATAGCTGGTTTCCCCGGTGCCGATAACGTGACGGAAGAGGCTTTCTGGCGTCTCGAGTACGAGATACTGATTCCGGCAGCCCTGGAGGGGCAAATTAGCGCGGAACTCGCGGCTGGGCTGCGCTGCCGCCTCATTCTGGAGGGTGCCAATGGTCCTACGCTGCCGGAGGCTGACGACGTGCTGGCTGAGCGGGGGATCGTGCTGGTTCCAGACGTTATTGCCAACGCCGGCGGGGTAACGGTCAGCTATTTCGAGTGGGTGCAGGATCTCTCCAGCCTTTTCTGGAGCGAAGAGGAGATCGACGCTCGGCTGGATACCATTATGCGCCACGCTATCGAAAGCGTCTGGCAAAAAGCGCAGGCGCTGGCAATCCCCCTGCGTACCGCCGCCTGGGCCCTGGCCTGCGAACGGATCCTACAGGCAAGTAAAGACCGCGGGCTGTATTCCTGAGGCGTGGCGATGAAAAGCCCTGCGTTGTCGGCGCGGGGCCATAGGTAGAGTCAGAAAGCGTCAGGAAGAGGCGCGCGCGATATGCGCCCGCCGTTGCCGCTGGTCACACCACAGGGTGAATATCCCCGCCAGCGCTACGATCCCTGCGCCGATCAGCGTTGAAGAACCGGGCAGGCTGTTTAAGAACAGATAACCGATGACCATCGACCAGACCAGCGTGGTGTAGTCAAACGGCGCCAGTAGCGAAGCGTCGGTAAACCGCAGGCTCAGCGTGACCAGAATCTGTGCCATGCCGCCGAAGAAGCCGCAGCCCACCAGCAACAGCAACTGACTCGGCGTAGGACGTACCCAGCCGAACAGGCTGGTTGCCAGACCAATCAGGGTGGTCATCAGCGAGAAGTAAAAGACGATGGCGCCAGGTTTTTCAATGCCGTTGAGAAAACGGATCTGAATGTTGGAGGTGGCGGTGCAAAGAGCGGCAAGCAGGGCGAACGCGACGCCGAGAGCCATCCCGGACTGCAGATGGCCGCCAGCGAACAGAGAACCGCTGGCGGTTAAACTGGCGGAGAGCATAAACAGAATGCCGGAAAAACCGACGATAACCCCCAGCCAACGGGAAAAACGTACCCGCTCTTTCAGCAGCAGGGCCGCCATGATGACGGTTAAGAGCGGAGCAGCGTAGCTCAGTGCGGTGGCGTCGGCGAGAGAAATCGATACCAGCGCCAGATAGTTGAAGTACATCCCACCGGTACCGGAAAAGCCGCGAATCAGATGGCCGAAAATATTTTTGGTCTTGATACTGGCCAGCACGTTGCCCTGAATTTTTAACCAGATAAGCAGGGGAAACATAGCAATAAAAGAGCGAAAGAAGATCACCTCGCCGGTGGGAATCGCCCCCTGCAATCCTTTGACGCAGGCCAGCATTAATGTAGCGCATAGCGCGGAGAGTATTTTTAGATAAATCCCAAGTCGGGCATTCATGTGACTACCTTTGGTTAACGGTCGCGGAGGGACGCGGCGTGGGTGTCGCGCATGGCGTAACAGTAGAGGGCGCTCGGGGCAGGCAGATAAGATAATTTTGTTCTGTGAGGATAACTTTTGCTTATCTCCCGGCGCCGGCGCCGTCATATAAATCACCTATCTCGCAACAGCGTTTCCCTCTTACCCATCACCGAAACAATGTCGATATAGTCGCGATAAGTGGTTAGCCATACCGGCGAAACGGGAAACCTTTTACCGGGTGTCGGTACTCTTTTATCCAGACCGAGGAAAACAATAATGAAACTGAAGCGAAATGCGGGTTTAGCGCTGGTTCTGACGCTGGTAGCAGTGTCCGGGGCCGCGCGCGCCGACATGCTGGCGGATATTCATGCGCGCGGTGAGCTGAAGTGCGCGGTCTATTCCGATGTGCCGCCATTTTCTGCCCCGGATCCAAAAACCCGCCAGTTGGTCGGGATGGACGTTGAACTCTGTCATGCGCTGGCAAAACAGATGGGAGTCAAGGCGCAGCTGGTTCCTACTTCCGTGGAAGCGCGTATTGCTATTATCGCCACCGGGCGAGCCGACGTGCTGATCGCCAACCTTGCCTATACCAAAACACGTGGCCGCCAGATTCAGTTCAGTGACCCTTACTACGTCGCGAAAGAGATGCTGTTGGTAAAAGAGGCGAATGCCGATAAAACCCTTGCCGATTTTAAAGGCAAGCGTATCAGCGCCACCAAGGGCACTACCTCTGAACAATCCATCGTGCTGAAGGGCGGCAAACCGGTTACCTTCCAGGACGCGGCGTCGGCGTTCCTTGCCCTTGAACAGAATAAGGTGCTGGGTTTCGTCACCAACACTATGACCGGTATCAAAATGATCGGTCAGGCAAAAAAGGACGGCATTAATCTGGCGATGATTAAAGAGCCGATGGCGCTAGAGCCTATAGGCGTGGGGATGAAGCAGGGCGAACCGCAACTGCTGGCCAGCGTCAATGAAAGCCTGAAGGTAATGGATGACGACGGGACGATCGACAAGATCTGGAATACCTGGATTGGACCGAATACCGAATACAAAATGGTCCGCGAAGAACGGGTACAACCGTTGTCCAGCCTTACGTTCGAACCGCTGGAATAAGTATGACGCCGACATCGAAAACGTTGTTACCCGAGCGCCGCGTTGAAATTCATGCCAGCGCTCCGGCGCGGATTTCCATGATGGGCAGCCGGGCCTGGCTTATCGAAGCGCCGGGTGCCTTTGACCTTCCGGCACAGCGCCGTATCTGGTCTATGGCGCAGAACCTGCAACAGTGGCCGGCGGTGGAATCCCTGATCCCCGGCGTGACCAATTTACTGGTATTGCTCCATGACACACCGGAGGAACCGACGGCAGTGGAGCGCCGGTTACACGAGTACTGGCTGTCCGCGCAGGCGCTCAACCTCGAAGGGCGGCAGATTGATATCCCGGTGTGCTACGGTGGCGAACACGCCACCGATCTCGAGGCGGTATGTCGGCATACTGGTTTTTCCGCCCGGGAAGTTATTCGTCGGCATTCGCAGGGGGTCTATACCGTGGTCGCGCTTGGCAGTGCGCCGGGGTTTGGCTATCTCCATGGTCTGGATCCGCGTCTGGCGACGCCGCGTAAAAAGGTGCCTTCGCTGAATATGCTCAAAGGGACGGTCACTATTGGCGGTCCACAAGCGGGGGTGTCGGTGTTGACCGGACCGAACGGCTGGAATGCAATCGGCTACGCGGAAATTGAGGTATTCAACCCCCACGCCGCCATTCCTGCATTGATGGCGCCAGGCGATATCATCCGTTTTCTGCCTGAGAGAGTCGAACTGTGATTGAGATTGAACAAAGCGGATCGCTAAATACGATTCAGGATTTAGGCCGTCCGGCGTGGCGTCATCTTGGCGTCTCAGTGAGTGGGGTGATGGATCCGCTGGCACTGCGCGCCGGTAACACCCTGCTGGGAAACGAGGAGAATGCGGCGGCCATCGAAGTTCAGATGTTTCCCTTTCGCGTGCGTTTCCTGGCGGACAGCTGGATCGCGCTCACCGGCGCCGATTGCCGGGCAAGGCTCGACGGCGATGAACTACCGGCCTGGTGGGGCTGCGCGGTACGTAAAGGCCAGGTGCTTGAGTTGCGTTTTCCCCGTCGCGGCGCACGCGGCTACTTATGCGTGGCAGGGGGTATTGATGTCCCTCTGGTTCTGGGCTCGCGCAGTACCGCCCTGCGTGGCGGTTTTGGCGGACTCGAGGGGCGGCAACTACAGCGCGGCGACGTGCTGTCCTGTGGTCCCTGGCAGGGGGCGCCACTCCCGGATTCCGGGATTGGCATTGAGCCGCCGGAAGTGGCCTTAAACGCCTTTTTCCCGCGCAACGCACAGGGCGATGTCCAGATCCGAGCTATACCCGCTGGCGAGTATCCGTTGTTTGCCGCTGATGCATCGCGGTTCTGGAGCCAGGCGTGGAAAATTTCGCAGCACAGCAACCGAACCGGCTATCGCCTGGCGGGAGAGCCTATCCTGCCAGCCGAAACGGTTGAAATGCGCTCCTATGGCCTGATACCGGGCATCGTACAGGTTCCGCCAGCCGGCGAACCGATTATCCAGTTAAGCGATGCCAACACCGCGGGAGGCTATCCCAAAATTGCCTGCGTGATTGAAGAAGATCTCTGGCGTCTGGGCCAGCTCCAGGCGGGGCAGTCAATTCAACTGGTACAGGCCGATACGTCCACCGCCATCGCCGTGCGGCAGGAAATTGAACGTTGGCTGCAGCGTTTGCGCGTCAGCATAGCGCCGCTGGTCAAGGTCGTTGGTTTATAAGGAACTCAGCATGAAAATTGATGTGAACTCTGATATGGGAGAAGGTTTTGGCGTCTATCAGCTATGTGATGATTCAGCGCTAATGGATAAGGTCTCTTCTGCCAACATCGCCTGCGGTTTTCACGCGGGGGATCCGGCGATCATGACGCGGATGGTACGCCTGGCGAAAGTGCGCGGCGTGGGGATTGGAGCCCACCCCGGTCTGCCGGATCGCCAGGGCTTCGGGCGCAAAGAGATGGCGTTCTCTGCCGATGAGATCTGCCAGCAGGTGGTATATCAGCTTGGCGCGCTCTCTGCCATTGCCCGCGCCGAGGGGACCCGGGTAGTTCACCTGAGTTTTCACGCGGCAATGGGCAATATGATTAACCGTGACGATGCGCTGGCGCTGCAGGTGATGCAGGCCGTCGCCCGGATCGATTCGCAACTGATTATCTTCTGCCAGCCGGATACTATCATTGAACGAGCGGCGCAGGCTGCCGGATTGCCGACGCTGACGCTGTTTCTCGCCGACCGGGCCTACGACGATCGCGGACAACTTGTCCCGCGCGGTATTGCCGGTTCGCTAATCAAAGAAGAAGCGGCGGTGCGCGCCAGAGTACGTCAGTTTCTCCAGCAGGGAACGGTGACCACTTTTAGCGGCAATACCCTGCCGATACGTGCGCGTTCGATCCTGGTCCATAGCGATACCCCGGGCTCTCTGGCGCTGGCGACGCTGGTTCGTAGTGAGATTGAAGCCTGCGGTGCGACGGTAGCATCCGCGGCGGAGGTGCTGGCGCAGTAAAGCCTTTTCCCGTCACGAGGGGGGCAAATCGCGCCCCTGACCACTACCTGTTCTCCCTTTACGCTATGCGCTCTCGGACCCACGGTCAGTCAAAACCCATTGGCCATCCCGCCAGGTATGAATCCATCCCGGCGCCCCTCTGGAACGATAAAAAATGCCTGCCGGGTCAGACGCCAGGCAGGCATTTCACTCTGCTTCGCGCGTACAGTCTGCGCGCTACAGCTTAACGGCACCCCGCGCAGAAGGCCGCGAGGCGATCGCAACCGGTTTGCAGGCGTTCCATACTGGTGGCGTAAGAAAGACGGAAGTAGGGGCTCATGCCGTAGGCTGCCCCCTGTACCGTCACCACGTGCTGCTCCTCAATAAGCGCCATCACAAAATCGGCGTCGCTGGCGATAAAATGGCCGCTGGCGCTGGTTTTTCCGATAAATGCCTCGATGTTGACGAACAGATAGAAGGCCCCCTGCGGCTTATGGCATCGCAGACCGTGAATACCGGCAAGACGCTCAAGCACGTAATCGCGGCGCTGGCGATAGATTTCCGCCCGTTCTGCCAGCAGATCCTGTGGGCCATCCAGTGCGGCGACGGACCCCGCTTGTGCCAGGGTCGTCACGCCGCCGCTGTTTTGCGTATTGACGTTGCTCATCGCCTTAATCAGCGTCAATGGGCCACCGCAAAAACCCAGCCGCCAGCCGGTCATTGAATAGGCTTTCGAGACGCCGTTCACTGTCAATACGCGATCGTACAGCCGGGGCTCCACCTGTGCCAGGGTCCAGAATTTCACGCCGTCATACAACAGATGCTCATAAATATCGTCGGTCATGATCCAGATATGCGGATGACGCAACAGCGTCTCACCGAGTGCCAGGAGTTCGGCATGGGTGGCGACCGATCCAGTCGGATTGCTGGGATAATTCAGCAGCAGCCATTTGGTCTTCGGCGTGATCGCTGCTTCGACGTCCTGCGGCAGTGGTTTAAAACCGTACTCTTCATGACAGGGTACTGGCACCGGTGTGCCGCCAGCGAATTTAACGATGTCGGCGTAGCTAATCCAGGATGGCATGGGGATGAGTACCTCATCGCCGGGGTTAATGGTCGCCATCATAGCGTTGAAGATAATCTGTCGGGCGCCACCAGCGGTCAGGATCTGGCTGATATCGTAGCGTAGCTCATTGTCGCGCAGGAACTTGCGCTGGATGGCCGCACGCAACGCTGGCGTGCCGTCCGTCGGCGGGTAGCGGGTATCCCCGGCGCATGCTGCGGCATAGGCGGCATCGATCACGTGAGGAGGAGTGGGAAAGTCCGGTTCGCCGGTAGACAGACCAACGACATCGATTCCCTGCGCGGCGAGATCGCGTGCTTTTTGCGTCATGGCGACGGAGGCGGAGACGGTAACATTTTTGAGACGATCGGCTATATCAGGCATGAGGCTGCGGTTCCTGGTTCTAAGGTCAGCAAACCCACACGCGGCGCAGAATAATCCACCGTGTGCGGCGAAGGAGGTTAATACACATCAGCCAGCATAGAGGGGGGCGAAGGTGGCAAGCTAATAGCGCTTTGTTGTGGGGACATAACGCAATGCGATGACCGAAGGAAATCGTCCTCCTGGCATTCCGTTGACAAACAGGTATATGCCGCTGCACTCCGACGGTGCAAAGGCAACGGCGTTGAAGCGTGGGATGCCTGAAAATGGCGGCGCTATTGGCTGCCTGTGGTGCTCTTAGGCTATGGCACCGATCTTGCTTGCCATCAGAGATACGTATTGATGTGGGACTGCTACTATGAATCTTCGCCGCCTGAAATATTTCATTAAAATCGTCGACGTCGGGAGCCTGACGCAGGCCGCTGACATTCTGCATATCGCTCAGCCGGCGCTCAGCCAGCAGCTGGCGACTCTGGAAGGCGAAGTCGATCAGCAGCTATTAATTCGTACCAAACGAGGGGTCACGCCAACCAACGCCGGAAAAATTCTCTATACCCACGCTCAGGCGATTCTGCGCCAATGCGAGCAGGCGCAAAGCGCCATCGACGGTGCAGGCCAGGCCCTGAGCGGTCAGGTTTCTGTCGGGCTGGCGCCGGGCACAGCTGCCCAACTGCTGGCGATCCCGCTGCTGACAGAAGTCCAGCGCCAGCATCCCGGGATTGTGCTCTATTTCAATGAAAATTTTGGCACCACTCTCAGCGAATTGATTATGAGCGGTCGGATGGATATGGCGGTTATCTACGGTGACCGTGATATTCATGGATTGCGTTTTCTACCGCTGATGAAAGAAGAACTTTTTTTCGTCTGTCCGCACGCGCTGGGGGAGTCCCGGCGCGAAATCTCCCTGGCGGAGGTCGCCCGCTACGATCTGTTTCTACCGCGGATTTATAACATTATGCGTAAAGCCGCGGACGACGCCTTTACCCTGGCCGGACTGAGCTACCGGGTGAAGTGCGAGATTGAATCTTTGACCACGCTTAACGCCGCGCTGGCGGCGGATCTCGGCGGCACCATCATGCCGGAGTCCGCGGCGCGCACCATGCTCCAGCCCGCCAATGCCTGGATGGCGAGAATTGTCGAACCCAATGTACTCACTTCGCTCTCGTTCTGTATGTCCGATCATCTGCCGCTTTCACAGCCCGCAGAGGCGGTGAAGGGGATTTTGCTCTCCCTGATGGCGCAGCGGACTGAGGACAACCGGCCGCTAACCCTGGTGGGATAATAAGTCCCCCTTATTGCCTCAAAGCGAAACCCTCTTATCAACCCTTCCGATCCCCGCGCTAGAGTCACTACTCTGGCGCGCGGCACAGCCGTGCTCTGACCCTTGCGCGATGGAATCATGATGGAAAAAGAACTGATAGCTTTTGAGGACGTGCGCCAGCTGGCGCAGAAGATGCATAACGCCGGACTGCGGGAGCTTGAGTGGCGCGGCGCGGACTGGTCGGTTCGCCTGCGCTACCCCAGTGGCAAAACGATGGCCGAACCGCCGCCTCTGCCGCCGCTGGCGGCCGAAATCCGCCCGCTATCGGTGTGTTCCCCGATGCCGGGACGCCTGTTGCTGAGCCATCCCAGCCATGGGGAGGCGTTCGTCAGCGAGGGGCAGCATGTTGCGCCGAACGATATCCTCGCGCTGGTGCAGGTCGGGCCGCTCTATTTGCCGGTGCGCAGCCCGGTGGCCGGGACGCTCAAAAACCTTGTGGCGCCGGCGGGGAGCCGGCTGGAGTACGGCAGCGAGATCGCGCTGCTGCTGCCCACGGATGCCGCTTCCGCGAAGTTATAAGGACCCCTTATCGGGCCAAACTATTTATGTCTTATCCCCGTTGGACATAACTGCATACAGTCAGAAAAACAACGTCAAAGGCAGATCGGTCTGCCGCAACAGGAGAGGCTCATATGCCATTTTCAGATTATAAAGTGGCCCTGGTGACCGGCGCTTCCGCTGGGATGGGGGAAGCGATTGTCGAACGCCTTTGTCAGGAAGGCATTGAGGTTCACGCGGTAGCACGTCGCCATGAACAGCTTGCCGCCCTGGCGGACAGAACTGGCTGCATTCCCCACGCCGTCGACGTCGGCGATCTATCGGCGCTGACCGCACTGTGCCAGGGTCTGCAGGTCGATATTCTGGTGAACAACGCCGGCGTTTCTCATCCGGGATCGATTCTCGATGCCGAGGCCGACTGGGTCAACACCCAGGTGGATGTCAACCTGCGTGCCGTGCTGCACCTGTGTCGTCTGTTGGTACCGGGAATGGTGGCGCGCGACTGCGGTCACGTCATTAATATTACCTCCATCGCTGCGATTTATAACTTCAATGGCAATTCCATCTATCACGCCACCAAAGCAGGAGTGCACGCGCTGTCGCGTCAGCTGCGCGTCGATTGCTATGGCAAGCGGGTACGAATTACCGAAATTTGCCCGGGGCGGGTGGCGACGGAGATATTCGGTAACGTATCCGGCGATCATGAAGAGGCCCGCCGTCGCTTTATCGATGGTTTCGAGCTCCCGGAAGCAAAAGATATCGCCGACTGCGTGGCCTTTGCGCTCGCCGCGCCGGTGGCAGTCAACATCGGCAATATTGAGATCACGCCGACGCTGCAGGTACCCGGTGGGCTATCCACGATGCGTCCTGGTGACCGTGAGTCCTGAATGACGGCAAACGAGGAGGATATATGGCACTCGACTTCAGTAACGTGATGACTGGCCACTACGGCCAGATGATTATTGATGGCACCGTCGTCACTCTGGAACTGGCGTTGGGTGCATGGCTGCTGGCCATGTTTATTGCGCTGGTGCTGGTGATGATCCGTCTGAGCAACAAGCGCTTCGCGCAGCTTTTGGTCGCGGCGTATGTATCCTATCACCGCAATGTACCGACGCTTATTCAGCTGATGATGTGGTATTTCGCGATTCCGACGCTGCTGCCTGAGTCGTTGCAGATGTGGGTCAACGAGATGAATGCGGAGTTTCTGTTCTCGCTGGTCGCGCTGGGATTGTGCCAGGCGGCCTATTTCTCTGAAGACATCCGCAGCGGTCTGCGTGCCATCCCCGAAGGCCAGAATGAAGCGGCGAGGGCGCTGGGAATGGGATATTTGCGCGCCATGTGGCTGGTGATTCTGCCACAAGGGATCCGTAATGCGTTGCCATCGGTGATTAACCACACCGTGCTGCTGTTTAAAAATACCAGCCTTGCAATGGTCATTGGCGTCACCGAGTTGACTTACGTAACGCGCGATATTGAAAACCAGACCTTCCGTACCTTCGAAGCTTATATGGTGGCGACGGTAGGCTACCTGGCCTTCTCTTTGTTGCTGATGGGGATGGGGGCGCTGCTGGCCCGTCGCTTTCAGCGCGCGTATGCGAGGTAATATGTATGTTTGATTTTTTCACGATTCTGCATGATAACGGCCTGTTGTTGCTGATGGGGCAATATCCTGATGGTCCGCTTGGCGGTGTGCTGTGTACCTTGCTGGTGTCGCTGCTGGCAGTGCTGTTCGCCTTCCCGGTCGGCGTGCTGTTGTGCCTCGCTCGCCTCTCTCCGTGGCGCTGGCTGAGCTGGCCGGTCACCTGCTGGATCTATCTGCTACGCGGTATTCCTCTGATGATGGTGGTGTTCTGGACCTATTTCTGCGTGCCGTTGCTGATTGGCCACAATATTAGCGGCTTCAGCACGATGCTGTGTACGCTGGTTATCTACGAGAGCACCTACATCGCTGAAATTGTGCGCGGCGGGATCCAGGCGCTGCCTTCAGGGCAATATGAAGCCTCCCGTGCGCTGGGAATGGGGCATGTGCGGGCTCTGCGCCTGGTGATTCTACCGCAGGCGTTGTACAACGCGCTGCCAAGTCTAGTCAGTCAACTGGTGTCGATTATCAAAGATAGTACCCTCGGCTACGTTATTAACGTTCCGGAGCTGACCTATGCGGCCAACCAGGTCAGTAATCAGCTGCTGACAAAACCGTTCCAGGTCTTTGCCATCGTAGCGCTGAGCTACTACATCATTAATTTTAGCCTGACGTGGCTGGCCAATCGCCTGGAGCTGCGTATTGCCAGCAGGAGGCAACGTGCACAGTCCGCTATGGGAAAGCCGGTCATGCCGCTGGTTCTCGACCCATCACCATCACAAACTCAATAAGGAGCAACCATGCGACCGATGATTCTGTTCAATCAGGTGAATAAATGGTACGGGGAATATCAGGCCCTGACCGACGTCAGCGCCGAAATAAAAAGCGGTGAAGTGGTGGTGGTGTGCGGTCCTTCCGGATCCGGCAAATCGACGTTAATCCGGACGGTCAACCGTCTTGAGCCCATCGAAAAGGGACAGATCCTGTTTGACGGCGTCGATATTCATGGCTCGAGCACCAGGCTGAACCAGCTGCGTACGAGAATCGGCTTTGTCTTCCAGAGTTTCAATCTGTTTCCGCACGTTTCGGTGCTGGAAAATATCATGATGTCGCCAGTGAAAGTTCTCGGCGAGAAGCGTTCGGAAGCCCGACGTCATGCCGGGGAACTGCTGGAAAGGGTGGGACTATCGCACAAGGCCGACGTTTATCCGGCACAGCTTTCCGGCGGCCAGCAGCAGCGGGTGGCTATCGCCCGGGCGCTGGCGATGAAGCCGCCTGTCATGCTGTTTGACGAACCGACATCTGCACTCGACCCGGAGATGGTCGGCGAGGTGCTGAGCGTGATGCGCGGGCTGGCGCAGGAAGGGATGACCATGATGTGCGTGACTCATGAAATGAACTTTGCGCGTGACGTAGCCGATACGATCTGGTTTATGGATCAGGGACAAATACTGGAAAAGGCTGATCCGGATAAATTCTTCACCGCGCCACAACATCCGCGCGCGCGACGTTTCCTCAATGATCTACTGCTCCATTAGGCGTAAATTCACTAATCAAAGAACAGGTAGGAACTTTTCAGCCTTATAACGCCTGATGAATTTCATCGGGCGATTTGTATTGTCGTGGCTGTTGTATTGTACATTTCTACTCTATCGACTTTCTTGCCTGTACCAGAGAACATCGGTAGGCATCCATTTTCGAGGTGCCGCAGATACAGATTCTCGACGGTCGTTCCGATAGCATTCATCCGGGCTCAAGCATTCAAATGGATAAGGATCATTTACCGTTGCTGGAAGACCAAAACCCGGTACGACGAAGCGAGATACTTTCTGGCACTGGAAGAGTGAAAATCTCCCTTACTAATGCCGTAAAAAGCTTGTCGAATGTCTCAGGGCGTGAAGCGGACGTTACTAACTCCAGTGTTGCAACACGTCTCGATATCACCACTCACAGTCTTTACGCCTGGATAAAGAAGTACGGCCCGGATTCTTCCACTCATAATGAACAGTCAGATGCTCAGGCCGAGATCCGCCGTCTTCAGAAAGAGTTGAAGCTGGTTACGGACGAACGGGACATATTAAAAAAAGCCGCGGCGTACTTCGCAAAGCTGTCCGACTGAGGTACGCCTTTATCCGCGACAACAGCCGTTGCTGGCCTGTTCGTTTGCTCTGTCGGGTTCTGGATGTCCATCCGAGTGGATTTTATTTCTGGCTTCAGCAGCCACATTCGCAGCGTCACCAGACAGATCGGATGCTGACCGGGCAAATCAAACAGTTCTGGCTTGAGTCTGGCTGCGTCTATGGTTATCGCAAGATCCATCTCGATCTGCGTGATACCGGACAGCAGTGCGGAGTGAACCGGGTCTGGCGGCTGATGAAGCGTGCCGGAATAAAAGCTCAGGTTGGGTACCGTAGCCCACGAGCACGTAAAGGCGAAGCCAGTATCGTGACACCCAACAGGCTCCAGCGGCAGTTCAATCCGGACTCACCGGATGAGCGTTGGGTGACGGACATAACCTACATCCGAACCCACGAAGGCTGGCTGTATCTGGCCGTGGTGGTTGACCTGTTCTCCCGAAAAGTTATCGGCTGGTCAATGCAACCCCGCATGACAAAAGAGATTGTCCTGAACGCCTTACTTATGGCGGTGTGGAGGCGTAATCCTCAAAAGCAGGTACTGGTTCACTCTGATCAGGGTAGTCAGTACACGAGCCATGAGTGGCAGTCGTTCCTGAAATCACACGGTCTGGAAGGCAGCATGAGTCGTCGCGGTAACTGCCACGACAACGCGGTTGCGGAAAGCTTTTTCCAGCTACTGAAACGCGAACGGATTAAGAAAAGGATCTACGGAACGAGAGACGAAGCCAGAAGCGATATTTTTGATTATATCGAAATGTTTTATAACAGTAAGCGTCGGCATGGTTCGAGCGAGCAGATGCCACCGGCTGAATATGAAAACCTATATTATCAACGGCTCAGAAGTGTCTAGATTATCCGTGGCGATTCATTATTTCATCTCCTTTCTAATCCGAGACGTAAAAGAACACCATCATTTTTTCGGAGAAAATGCACATAGCCTTTCATAAAGTTACATATTGCTGCTTTTTTGTGCACAATTTTTCCCCAGAACCAATCAATAGCTTAAACGAATCTCTTGCACACACTGACAGTAAGGATTTACTGTCGCGTAAACAATATCGTTTCGCTTACACCAGCCTGAGTAAGGAACCCAGCATGCATTTTTATGTGGATGAAACCGGTCATACCGGTCCCAATCTTTTTGACCGCACCCAGCCCGTACTTTCCTACGGCGTGCTTTCCTCACCGGATGACCTGGACAAGGTTGCCGAAGCAGATCTTGCTGCCTTGCGTAAGAAACTGGGGGTACAGCGCCTGCACGCCGCAGAACTGGGCATGCACCGCCTTGATGAGGTGGTTGATACACTGCTTGTCCTGCAGAAGAAGCACCGGATACGGTTTGATATCTGGCAGGTGGTTAAACGGGATCACGCCATTATTTCGTTCTTCGACCAGGTGTTCGATCAGGGATTGAATCCGGTAGTGCCCTGGACTGCTTACTGGACCCCACTGCGGTACCCGCTACTGCTGAACCTGGCAAACCTGTTTGATGATGAACTGGCTGCAAAAGCGTGGCGTGCACGTCACGAAGCCCATGATGAACGTTCCTCATCCCTGTTCAGTGAGGTCTGCAGGGAGTTACTTGCACGGGTGCATACTCTGAGAGATCCCCGTTCGGTTGAACTGATAACCGATGCGTTGTCCTGGGCGATGGTCCACTTTGACGAGCTGGGTTATAACTGCAAAACCGGTAAGGAAAAGCTGCAGATCATGCCTAACATGATAGGGTTCCAGTCAGTGTTGCACGGTATCTGTTCCCGCCTGGGAGCGCCAAACCGAAGAGCCGATATCATTGTGGACCAGCAGTCACAGTTTAATACCACCCAGCGGGAGCTGAGTCAGTTCTATTACCAGATCCGTGAACAGCCCTGGGCACTCGGACCTGGTTTACCGGTTATGGATATGAAGAACATGCCGGCTAAACCGCTGGTCTTCCAGTCGGGAACGCAGAGTGCAGGGCTGGAGCTGGTTGATATTTATCTCTGGATCTTCAAACGATTTATGGAAGGGAAGGAGCTGACCAGACCCCTTGCCCGCCTGGTTTATACGAATCAGAATACTGCCCGCACGGACAGTGTTTCTCTGCAGTCGGTCGCTAAACGATTTAAGGAATTCTTTGAAAAACTGCCGGAGCCAACGGCAGAGATGATGAAAAAGGCGAATGAATACCGGGATCAGGAAGAGGCGAGGCGGTTAGCACATCGGGTGCAAATCCTGCCGTCATCCTGATCCGGCAGGTTGTGTTCGCACTGAGTGGAAGCGGCCGCGAAGGGTTGGTGCGCCTGTCCGGCATCTTCGACCGTTAATCTTCAGACTGGATTTCCCGGATGCTCTTCAAATCAAGGCGGTTTGCACTCCAGACGCCGCTTCCGGTCGCCGCGCCGGTGTCCTTTCTGAAGCGCAGGCCGCACTCACTGACCCACTGGGTGTCCGTTTCCCGCAGCCTGACCTCGCGGGGCCGGTAGCATTCTGTAATGATCCCCACGTGCGTCATTGGCCGCCGTTTTTTCTGCCCGGTGACCTGAGTGGCCGTATCTGACGCACCGGCAACTGTTCCGGCGCGGTACTGAGGAGGGTTCTCCGTGGAGACCAGCAGGGGCATACTGTCAGGTGCCCTGCCCTTTCCTGATGCAGCGAGCAGATCGTCCGCCACCTCCTTAAGCCAGGCATACAGTTTATACGCCTGGTCCGGAATGCCGTCGAACGTCAGTTCACGCGTGCTGAGTTTCCCGCCGTGGGCCCGGACCTTCTGAATAAATCCCGCAATCTGCCCGCCGTACTCAATGGGCTCCGCCACAATCCGGTCGTGATACCCGTCAAACTGATCCAGCGTCAGGTCGATGTACTCCCCGTCCAGGGCGACAATGACGTGGCCGTGTCTGTCAGGACCGTCATCCCACTGCATGCCGATAATATAGGGATGCAGTTTGCTGCCGTCTTCCGTCAGATATTCCGCCAGCGTCTGGCTGGCCAGCTCGCAGCAACCGTCCGGGAAATCCTTCACTACGTCACGCCAGACGGACGGTACCGGCTCGCCGGACCGTTCACGGGCAGCCAGCTCCAGCGCACGACGGAAGGCCTTCACGCGGGCCCGGGTGTCCGCATTCATTTCTTCACCTTCCCGTCCTGGCGGGCCAGGGCCAGCAGTTCGGTCTGAAGCTGACGGCCGTCCTCCCGGGCTTCCTTCAGCTCCGCTTTCGTGTCCTGCAGCTGCGCCGCCAGGTGTTCGCCGGTGGCGGTCAGGCGGGCCACCTGCTCGCGCAGCACCGCCAGCTCGCTTTCCAGCGCGGCCACGTTCGCCAGGGCCTCATCCCGCTCCTGGTCGGCCCGGGCAATGTCGTCGTCGGCCTGCTCGCGCGCCGCCAGGGCTCCGGCTTCAGCCTGTTTTACCGCGGCCTGCCACAGCAGCCCCAGCTGGCCTGTCAGCAGCTGCGCCAGCTCTGCAGGCAGGGGCGTGGCCTGTTCAGCGGCCTGCTCGCGCTGGCGGGCGCGGAACGCGCGCATCACCGGGGAAATGTGGGACAGGGAGCCGCCGCCGAGGTGCTGACGGACCTGCTCGTTGGTCGGGTTCGGGGTGCTGGCGGCGATTGCTTTCCTGAGATCCGAAAAAAGGCAAAGTAGGATCTGTGCTGATTCCTGGTTAAGAGAGATCAAGAAGGCAGGTGATAAAGTAAATTTTTGTCTGAATGGCATACTTCTGGCGCAGGCCAAACTGTCCGCCTTGAGCGAAGAGCGGATATTCAGACCGACTGATAGCTGATTTTGAGTTGCCAAAAAGAGCGCTCCTATTCAGTACAAAAAAGATGGTAATGTTTCATAAAATCTCTTAGACCTTGCAGGAATGGTTTTGAAATGAATGGATCTTGTTTGTGTGGAACAATTGAATTTGAACTTACTCATAAACCAGCAGTGTTTTATCGTTGTCATTGCTCGCTTTGCAGAAAGCAGAGCGGCGTGGGTTACAATCTCGCCACACTAGTGAAAGACAGTGAGTTTCGCTGGATAAAGGGGAAAAACTGCGTTGCTTCATGGTCTAAGCCAACGGGGTACCGTACAGATTTTTGCAATGTATGTGGCTCAACTGTGCCTAACAGTCTGCGAGACGTACCTTATGTCTGGGTTCCTGTTGGTTTAATTGACGAACGTCTTGAAATGGAATGTGCAGGAGACTTCTGCACTGATGATGCAATGCCCTGGGATGAAACCCGCTCACCTAGTGGCCACGCTGGACCTGTCGAGTCGCTTGCCTCGCTTTTAAAGTGCCTGAAACTCAATTCCTGAGCGTCCGCACCCAGCACAAAGCGGACATCAGTATTCAAAAAAATAAAAAAACGATGATTTTATGTATAGCATATGCTATACGTGGTGGTTGTGCTATTCTTGTAAAGCAAATGCTATACAAGAGAGGTGTGTATGAAATCAGATGTTCAACTCAACCTAAGAGCTAAAGAGTCTCAGAGAGCACTCATCGATGCCGCTGCAGAGATCCTTCATAAATCGCGAACCGACTTTATCCTGGAGATGGCCTGCAAGGCTGCGGAGAATGTGATCCTTGATCGCCGTGTTTTCAATTTTAACGACGAACAGTATGCAGAGTTCATCGATATGCTCGATGCACCAGTCGAGGATGAGCCCGCCATTAATAAACTACTGGCAAGGAAACCTCAGTGGGACGTATAACCGCGCCCGAGCCGTTATCCAGCGCTCATCAGCTGGCTGAGTTCGTCAGTGGAGAGACAGTCCTCGATGAATGGCTAAAACAGAGAGGTTTAAAAAATCAAGCTCTTGGCGCTGCCCGAACGTTCGTTGTTTGCAAGACGGGTACGAAGCAAGTAGCTGGTTTTTACTCTTTGGCCACCGGTAGCGTTAACCATACGGAAGCGACAGGTAGTCTTCGGCGTAACATGCCAGATCCTATACCGGTGATTATACTCGCTCGCCTGGCGGTAGATGTCTCATTGCACGGAAAAGGGGTTGGTGCCGATTTACTCCACGATGCAGTTCTACGGTGTTATCGCGTAGCTGAGAACATTGGCGTTCGTGCGATAATGGTTCATGCGCTTACTGAAGAAGCCAAAGGTTTCTATGCTCACCATGGATTTAAGGCATCACAAACTCATGAGAGGACTCTGTTTCTAAAGCTTCCATGACTGGTTGCTGGAATGGGAAAGTAGCTGGTTACCTTCTTAACATATTGATTTTTATGTTATTTGTTTTAATATTTAACTTATGTTGTGTAAAAACTAGGTTCATGGATAATTTTGTGGCTACTGTATTGTTTTTTCGAAGGTTCTAAGTTTCCATGAGTAATTCACTTCATGAACTAAAACTATGTAGCTAGCATTAGCTGACAGTTAGTTCCGGTTCATAAAACCATCTTACATCACATTTTCACAACGAACACATCATAGCATTAGATGGTTATCTGATTGATCTATTGAATAAAAAATTGGTTGCGATAGCATAGATTTTATCAAGGCTTATGTCTCTGAGGGCGGTAGCGTTCTTAATTAAATTATTG
>ENA-UERX01000941-UERX01000941.1-human-gut-metagenome-genome-assembly--contig:-NODE-941-length-20075-cov-58.815382_pt1 | contig 20075 bp, 20 predicted proteins | sample MGYA00242992_ERZ507993 | MGnify/ENA primary metagenome ERZ507993 (study PRJEB26167, sample SAMN06115487) | human gut metagenome | host: Homo sapiens | place: China:Chongqing | collected 2015-04-10... | reverse complement strand
CAGAAGAAGCTGACAAGATAATCCTCAATCTTGAGGAGCAAAACCAACTTTTAAAAATACAGGATGAAAGACAAAGGGCAGTAACAAAGGCGAGAATGGAGGCAGCTAAGGTAACTGATAACCCCAATCAGATAGCCAGAGCTGCTGAGCTTGCAGGTCAGATATATGATTTAACTGAGGCTGAGAAAGCAAGAGAAAAAGCGCAAAATGATTCTCAATCAGCGGCCCAAAAAGCCGCCACAGAGCAGGAGAATATCGCCAACAAACTTGAGCAACTGCGGCAAGAATCATTGCTAACAGCATATAGCACAAGAGAGCTAAGTCGAGAGCAAGCAATACTACAGGCACAACAATCATTAGGAAAAGGCGCCACAGAGGAGCAAATAAGGCTCGCTGGAGAGTACAAGGCTAAGGCATGGGATAATGCCAACGCGATAAAGGCTCAGGCAGAGGCGGAGAAACAAAGGGTCGAAGCTGTAAAAGGATTCGCTGCATTAAAATCGCAGACATCACCAATGTTTGCCGTTGAAACAAACTATCAGAAGGATTTAGCAGCGCTTAATGCTTACGCAGTAGCTTACCCGCAAAAGATAGCGGAGGTTGAGCAGGCCAGAGCAGCAATTGAGGAGCAATACCGCCAGCAGCGCCTTGATGCCATGTGGCAGGAGTGGAGTCAGCAGAATGCGGCTACGCAGGCGGCTGCTGCTGCATTTGATGCTTTTGGACAAACTGCAAGTAATGCCTTAACTGGCATCCTGACTGGTTCAATGTCTGTTAGCGAGGCGCTACAGTCAATTGGCAGCACTGTGTTAAACGCCGTGATTAACTCATTCGTTCAGATGGGCGTGGAGTGGCTTAAATCAGTAATCATGGGACAGGCAGGAATGGCAGCAGCATCTGCCGCAACCGCCGCTCAGGCGGCAGGAATAGCAGCGGCTATGGCGCCAGCAGCAGCGATGACCTCGCTTGCTACATCTGGAGCTAACGCAATCCCAGCTCAGGCTGGTATTGCTTCTACGGTTGGTGTGGCTAAAGCAATGTCTGTTGCCGGGGCATTAAAGAATGGTGGCCCTGCGCAGGCTGGATCAATGTACAGAGTTGGCGAGAACAACCTACCTGAGATATTCCAGGCTTCAAATGGACATCAATACATGATTCCTGGAGATTCAGGGAGGGTTATCAGCAACAAAGACCTTACCGGCAGCGGCGGTGGTATTGTGATTAATAATAATGTCATCAATAACAGCAGCGGAGCAACAGCATCATCAACAGCGAGAGATAATGGTGACGGGTCTGTTACAATTGAGACGATTGTGGCAGATATCGAGGCTGGAGGCCCGATCTCAAACGCGATTACCAGTCACACCACTGCAACCAGAAGGGCAACAGAATAATGGCTATAGCTTACCCATCATGGCTTCCGCTGGCGCAGCGGGCCAGCAAGAACATGACGACTCAAACCCCATTCCGCAGCGATCAGCCTGCGGTTGGGGCGCCAATATTTCAAAAGTTAACTACCGATGTTGCAGTAACATGGAGTTTGACGTGGGTTTTTACTCTGGAGCAAGACCGGGCTTTCATGCAGTGGTTAAGGAGTCCCAAGTATCTCAATAAATGCAACGAATGGTTTACAATGGATGTTGATCTTGGGGGTAGTGGAAGACAAAACCAGACATTGCATTTTACTGACTATCCAGTTCAAACCAGCATCAATGGTGGCGTCGTAACATGGACAGGAAACGTGATAGCAAAAACGTTAAATAATAGTGATGATGGCTCTGATGATATTATCGTTGAATATCCACCAAGCCAAAGATTGTGGCTCGATGAAATTGTTAACAGAGACTGGCCGGAGTATCCATAATGCCAACATTGCGTGAATACCAGTCGAAAAGACCAAACTGGAAACTGTATGACACCATAACCTTTTATCATTCTTCATTTGGTTATGTCCGGCTAGTTGGCAATGAGTTTTCTGATATTGTACTTGGCGGTCATACTTACCAGCCAGTGCGCATGGATGTAACCAGAAGCCAGCAATCGAACACACCGGTAATCAATGCCACGCTGAAGTTTGCGCGACTGGCTAATGACTTTAAGCAATATTTAAAGTTATGGTCAGGTTCTGGACGCATTGAGCCTATCACTGCGTTATACCAGCGTTTTGACGAGACCGACAAAGACACACCATTAAAACCATATACGCTTTATGTGAACGATGTGACGCTTGATCAGTCTGATGTAACTGTCTCCATCTCCATAAAAAACCCAATTAATGGCAACGTGGCAAAACTTTATGACATCACAGAATTTCCCGGACTGCGTACCGTTTGACGATTTTGAAAGGATGATGCTTGGAAAGCCATACGTCGACAGATGTTGTCACGTTGATGCAGTGGACTGCTGGGGTTTGGTGGTGCTGTTCTATCGCCTTTGCATGAATGTTAATGTCCATCATGATAATTCATATTCAAGTGGCGGCGATTTTGTCACTTGTTTCAATGGAGAAGTTTCATTCTGGAAAGATACCGAACAGCCAAAAGCTGGCGATGTGGTGGTTGCCTATAGAGGGAGTCATCCGGTACATGTCGCGCTATGGTGGGGGCGTGATAAAATACTGCATGCGCGAGAGAAAACGGCAGTCAAGACAGACCGCCTTAAAACACTCGAAAAATTATCAACAAAATTAAGGTTCCTGACTTATGCCGGTTATTCACATTCAGAAGATGCCAGGTGTTCCAAAAGAGACGGGTAATGTCCCTGCTGGCACTAATCTGTGGAGATGGCTGGAGAATTCCGGCCTTCCATCTGATATCAGGATTGCACTGAATGGCCGCATTTTTGGCCCTGATGATGAATTGTCGATATCGTTAAAGCAAAACGATATTGTTAACATTTACTGTCAGCCTCGCGGCGCCATTGGCGACCTTATCAGCACGATACTCAAGCCTGTAACTAAGGTTCTTTCTTTTCTGCTGCCAAAAGCATCAACGCCATCAACCAGCACCGGCACGACTGTTGAATCACCCAATAACAGCCTGAAATCGCAAACCAATATTGCGCGAAACGGAGAGGCAAGACCTGACAACTTCGGTCAGGTAAGGGCATTTCCAGACCTGATTCAGGAATCGCTTTTTGAATACATTGACGATCTGAAGTACGTCACCGAGTTCATGAATTTTGGCCTTGGGAAATATACCATTTCATCGGTTCGCTATGCGGAAACTAACCTTGGCTCTCTGCCAGGCGCCACTCATGTCATCTACAATCCAGGTGATGTGATTGGACAAATCATTGAGCCTTATCAGTTCGACGGGCTTGATGGTCAGGAGGTTCCAGGGCTAAACGAATCGGATACAACTCCTGTTGAGTCTGCAACAACAACATCTGTTACCAGCGGTGATTATGCTGGCGGTCAGCTGTTAATGGTCATACCAAAAAATACTGATTTTGATTACTTTATGGGGCTATCTTTGCCACACTCAGTAACATTAACAATAAATATTACTTACAATACAACATCTGGCCCTGTAACAAAAAATATCGAACTCAGCGGCAACATCATTTCAGCTGAGGAAACTGAGACAGGCGTCATTCCTGATATTCAGTATTTTTATAATTTCACCTTCAATAACCTGACTGGCGCAAATCTTGGCAACCTGACAGGTGCAACCATCAACAACACTTATTTCCAGATTGTGGATAATGAGGCGCTTGTTGTTGGCCCATATGTTGGAGCTGTGGAATCAACACAGGTTTGGGTTCACGTTCAGTCTGAGCTTGGGCCCACCAGTGGTACGGCAGATTATCTGATCAAGGTATGGGCAGTTGATGATAATGGGGATGCCATTCCAGGAACCGAGGAGCAGCTTGCAGACAGTATTGACAACCCATTCAATCAGACAACCAAAGCCTATTATCGCACGTATAAGTTAACTCCTGCTTATGGGCTGGCTAAGTATGCTATCAGCATTGAAAGGACAAACAACTCAAACTCTGGCAACCGCGTAACGTTGCAGGCGGCGCATGCCATCAACATCCGCGAGAATGTAGTTTATCCTGATGACACCCTTGTTAAAGTCACGGTGAAGGCTACGCTTCAGCCCACATCAGTTACTGAGCGCAAATATAATGCGCTGATCACCCGCTGGACTATTGGATACAACAGAACAACCGGGACAGTCGACTATACGTTAACTCCATCAAGAAGTTTTGCAGATTCAGTGCTGCATAACTGGCTTATTACTGCTGGTCAACCTGAAAGCACTATTGACGTGGTAAGACTCTATGAAATAGCTGACGCACTGCCTGATGAGCGTCTTGGGTATTTTGATTACACATTTGACGATGAGGATAAATCGATCGGTGAACGAATTCAGACCATATGTGATGCAGCGCGTGTAACCGTGTTTTGGGATGATGGCGTCTTGTCTTTCTCAAGGGATGAGCAAAAATCAACTCCTGAAACCGTGTTCAATACCAGAAATACGCAGGCCGATGGCTATAAAATGTCTTATGATATGAATTTGCCAGGGTCATATGATGGCGTAAGTGTTCAGTACCGAGACCCAAACACCAACAAACAGGCTTACGTTTATTATAAAGTTGGCACTTCTGGTATCGAACCGGGAGAGCCAACTAAGCCGAAAAAATTCGACATGCTATATGTTCGAAACCTGTATCAGGCAACAGACCGGGCCATGCTTGAGTGCAACCGTCTCATGTACTCACGCCGTGGAATGGAGATAAAAGCGCTTGCTGATGGTGAGTGGGTAAACGTTGGCGATATGATTTCCGTTGTTGACATTTATGATTCTGTACAGCAAACAGGCGTTATCCGTTCAAGGTCTGGAAACGTATTTACCACCAGTGAACAGCTCACGGCGGGAGGCGGCCTGTTTGTAGTTATAACTGGCGCCAATGGAAATGTGTCAGATCGATTGGCTTGTACCGTTACTGGATTGAATACATTCGAGTGCGCATTACCATCTGACTTCGAGTTAAACATTTTTGACGGTGTTAACGTTCAGTCAGAATCAAGATATGCCATCTCAACAGAGGTTGAGCTTGACTCAACTTTATGGACAGTCAGCCAGAAAACTCCAGGTACAGATGGCACAGTGTCTCTTACAGTAACTGAGTACAATGACGCCATGTACGCCTACACCAACCCTGTTGCATGATACAATAGGGCAATCAATGATTACGGAGATTGCAGCCAATGGCTACCACCCCAACTAACAAGCCAGTCCCGTCTAACGACCTGAATGATTTTAGATACAACTGTGAAAAAGTTGACGAGATTGTAAACTCAGGTAGTGAGACGTACACTGATAGATTCGGCGTGGAAAGATATACCATTGATGGGGTAAGAAAAAATCTTATTCCTCTTGGTAAGCAATATATGACACTTTCTGATGCACAGGCTGATATTGCTAATATACCGGTTAACTCTTACACATACGTGCGCGATGCTTCGGGTACATCTCTGGCGCTGGAATATCAAAATGTAGCTGGTACTCTAACAGCAACTGGTCGTGCAATGCCGTCACAACAATCAGTAGACAAAGCATCAAAAGCCGTTGATTCCGGTTTGAATGTTTTGTTTGATCCGCTATTTGAGGTATTGCTATCCAATCCTACCGTGGGAAGCAAAACACACATTGTTAGCGGAACGTTAACCGCGGCTTTGTCGACCAATGCTAAATTAGGCTTCCCGGCTATTGTGGCTGGCCCCGCCGCGGGCGCCATTGCCGCTCGCAGATTATGGCTCGCCGATTGTGCCGTGGCTGTCGGGGATACCATATCTTTAAATGTTATCGCATGGTACGCCAACGCTGGTGGGCGCGTTGCTTTTGTTTTTCGTAATGCGTCTGGTACTGCTATAGGGACACAGGATTTATTATACGCCACCGGAACAGGGTTCAATCGGTATTTGCGCACTCTAACAGTCCCATCTGGGGCGGTTATGCTGGATGTGCGTATCGAAAACACCGCTAATGCGGGTACGGTAGAGCTGGACGCAGTGTTTTTGATGTCTGCTACATCCGAAGCACATCCAACTGTGCCTGGTAGACCCGTGGCCCCCTATGCAGTGCCTCTGCAAAACAACGTTGTGACTACTTCTTCAATTCAAAAGGCCGCCGTCACAGTGGATAAAGCATCATTTTTCATTCCAGGAGTTAACCTTTTTGATAAAGCTGCCGTCACATCGGGGTATTACGTTAACTATACGACAGGTAATTTAATCGCTAACTCATCGTATTCTGCTTCTGACTATATTCCCGTAATAGCCGGAGAGAATTACACCCAAAGTTTTTCGCATCAAACCGCGTTCTACGATGCAAACAAAAATTATATTTCTGGCGTTGAAGCGCTAGCCTCTCCATCAACAGCCAGGACTTTAACTATTCCGGTTGGGGCAGCTTATGTACGAATGTCAGTCGCAAATACCGTACTCGATACGATGCAATTCGAAAAAGGTAATGAATCCACAAGTTACCAGCCATATGCATTACAGCTGGACCCGTCTTTAATACCAACTACAGCAGCCCCAGTCGTCGATTATGTAGAGAGAGCCTATCAGCTTCGCGTTACTCGGATGAAATTGGGGCAACTAGAAGCCGGTGTATCGGCCATTCTTAATGTTGGTATTTTTGGCGATTCATGGGGAACATTAACCGAAAGATTCGCGAAACCTTTAGCAAAAGCGATTCGTGCTAAATATGGTAGTGGTCCTGGTGTTGGCTGGGTATCATTCGGCCGTCACAGCACATCCGCATCAATAATTAACGGCAACATTTTCTCAGTCAGCAGCGACCTGCCAACGCAATTCACATGGACAGGATCATGGTTGTTTAGTTATAGCGGCACGAAAAACCCAACCAACTCCAGTCCAGATACTGCTGTTGTTACGTCCTCTACACCAGGGGATGCACTGAAGGCTACGGTCCCTGGCACCTCGGACGGCGGGTGGTCAACTTGCCGCCTTGGGTTTGTCGGTACAAGCGACGGTGTTATTCAATATAACTGGGATGGAGGTGCGTGGACGACGCTCAACGTGCAAGGTAGTGGATTGCTTTTTGTCGATATTAACCCGCCAGCGACCGTAAATGCGTCTAACGTTCTAAATATAGAAAACGTTTCTGGTACAGTTTCGCTTTGCGGATTAAAACCAATAGGAACAGGGGCAGGCGTTAGCGTTCATAAGCTAGGTGCGTCTGGCTCAAGTCTTGCATCATGGTTATCTATGGACGCTACTGATTTTGGCAAGGCTTTAACAGAATTAGCTCTTGATACGGTGATTATTATTACCGGCACAAATGACCAGAGGATAACTGGTGGCGCTACTGCATTTGAGTCTAACCTGCGCTCCTTTATCGCCCGCATCAGGGCGACATTGCCCGGCGCTGATATCCTGTTTGTCATGCCGTGTGAGAACCAAAGAACTGACAACCCGGTATCGATGGCTTCAATGGCCGCCAGAGCCAGAACGGTAGCCGCAGATCTTAATTGCACATTTATAAACCTGCAATACATTTTCGGAGAGAATGCGGCAGATTATGCCTATGGTTCGATACACCCCTGGTTTGCTTCTGACGGTATCCACCCCGCCCCGGGAACTGGAGGGTATTTAATAAAAGATGCAATATATCGTGTAATGACAATGAGATAACAAAAAGGGCCGAATGGCCCTTTCTTCATCAAAACGGAATATCATCATCAAAATCCATCGGCGGCTCGTTTGCCGGTGGTTTTGGTGTGTTTGATGGTTTCATTCAAAAACTATCAATTTGTATGCTCTTGTCATGAGGCTTTTTCAAAGGGTAATGCGTTGCTCTCCAGTCATTGAATGCCATCATGGCTGCTTCCCACCCAAGGCATACGCACACAAAGCACCCTGCTCTTTTACTTGCCTCGAGATAATCAAGCTGACCATCCTCCCATTCACTAAGTGTATGGTCTCTCCTCTTCATCTCAATGACAAGTGATGGGTTCCCAGGGATTATTATATCTGAAGCTCCTTTGTTTAAAGCTCCTTTCTTTTTTAAGTTATTAACTTCGTGCGCTCTTCTCTTCCCCTCGTTTGGGACGTGAAGAACAAGGCGCCCAAAACTGTCAGGATACATTTTCTTCAACTGATTTATGAATGTTACAAGTTCAGCATCTTCTACGGGACATTTTTTATTGCGGTAGTCCTTTTCACCATAAATCTTTAACCACTCAGGGAAAATCATAACTCACCCCAGTACATACCTTTCACATTGTAATATTTGCTGCCTTTATCTTTTCTGAACATGATGGCAGTAGGATATGTAGCATCTTCTCTTCTCGATAGTGCTTCATCTATTTCCAGTACCTCTCCAAAAGATTTAATACTGAAATCCTCCCATTCTCTTCTTTGCCAAGTCTTTTCTGCCATGGGTTTAAAGAATTTGTTAACGAACCATGGCGACTGCTCAATAGCAAACTTAACTACCAACATATCATCACCACTGCTTACATAGTGGCGAGTTATGCTCATCATTGTAACTTTTGATTGCTTGGTTGCATCAGGCGCAGAGTCAAGCCTTGCCGCTTCTTCCTGTAGCTTCTGGTTAGGGTCGATTATTTCTGCTTTACAACTCACGCAGTTACGCGCAGCAATATCATTTTCAAAACCACAATCAGGACATTCTTTGAATGACCATTTATACGTGCAACGACGCATTTCACGCAGCGCACCAACCATAATATAGTTCTTACAGCGGCGCCCAAAGTGTCCTGGCATTGGCTTTTGTCCTATCTTTTCGCCAGATTTATCATAAATATCTACCATTATTCTGTCACCAGCGAGATCAAGCCAATATCCCTCACTGTCCATCTCAAGGCCTTCTGGATTTGGACGCACTCCAAATTCATTAACAAATCCGCACGATGGGCATTTTACTTCCATTGGAACAGATGGTTTTTTTCGTGTTGCTTTAATCTCAGGAGTAAACAGGTCTCCTGTCTCCGCAAAATGACGCTCTATGTTTCCTGCATAGTCGCTAACGAGAAAGTTTTCCTTACCTTCGTAGAGCCTGGTTCCACGACCTATTATCTGCTGATACAGTCGCGGTGACTCTGTGGCGCGCATTACAGCAATATGATCGCAATGTGGCACATCGACGCCAACCGTAAGTATATTCTGGTTGACGATGTATTTAACTTTCTGAGCCTTAAAATCTGATATAGCCTTGTTGCGCTCAGCAGTAGGCATATCACCGAAAACATAACTATAACTACCTGGCGGAAGAGATTCCATGATCTCCATGGCATGTTTTTTCGTGCTGGCGAAAATCATAGTTCCCCGGCGATTCACTGATCGCTTGACGATATCCTCAACAATGCGAGACGTCTTGCGTCCTTTGCCAACCATGGCGCGCTCTACGGATGCCGTTGTATAGCGCCCAAGTTTATCCTTCTCAAGGCCAGAGGTATCATATTCTTCTTCTACGTGCTCAGTAACTGGAGGCGTCAGATAGCCATTATCAATCAGGAATTTGGCTTCAAGTTCATAAACAACCTTGTCATAGTAAGGATCAATCGCCGTTTCTTCGTCGGTTGGTCCATCAATATAGTGCTCTTTATAGATATAACCAGTGCCAAGGCGATAAGGAGTTGCGGTCATGCCAATGATGCGCAGCTTTGGGTTTCGACGCCTCATCTCATTAATAATAAATTTAATGGTTGGAGTGATGCCGTCGCACTCATCAATGATGACAGCTCCGTATTTGTCGCCGAACATTTCAATAGAGTTTTTGATTGTGACAGGAGAGCCAAAAACAACAGGGTGGCGCAGATTTTTAGGACCAGCCTTGGCGCTGAACATGCTGGCTGGCTCGCCGGTCATCGACAGAAAGCGCAATCTATTCTGAACAACCAGCTCGCTGGTGGGCGCCACGCATAGAACTCTCTTTCCTGTATTCCCCCATAACCAATTTGCAATAGATGCAACAACTGCGCTTTTACCGCTTCCCGTTGGAAGTACAATCATGCACGATGATATACTTGATTTTATATGCCTGATTACTGCATCAACTGCTTCCTCTTGATATGGCCTAAGTTTAAAAGTCATTTTCATCACCTAAAAATTTAAATTGCTTACCTTTGACTGTTTTTTTGTTTCTGATGGCCCATGATATTGCGCTACCAGTAACACCAACCGACTCAGCAGCAAGACCTACAGTATCATAAATATTTCCATCCGAATCCATTACTGCTTTGCTGGTTGGAGAGTTAGCACCAGAGCGATAGCCTTTTAGGTTGCTCGTAAATTTATAATTACCTGAGTTGTAATCATCAAGATATGCAAAACGATATCCTCCAGCCGTTCCTCCATCTCTTATGGCGTAGTGGATGTTTCCTCCATGCTTTTTCTGTGCTGCTGTGAGCGTGTCAAATATCTCTTCAGTATCTATGTTTATTACCTTTCTTGCTCTTGGGTTCATTGACCCAATCCTCTTTGAAGCCATTTCTCGTATTATATTTTTTGTTGCGTCTGTATGTTTTTTTCCATAGCGTGGATTTCCTGATCCACTGGCTGATATGGAGGCCGCTTGCCTTGCATAATGGAATGACCATGACGTATATCTTTTACTACTTTTCCTACATGGCAGAGTCATAGCAAAAAAAGCCAATCCCATTGATTGGTTTTTGTGAATCTTCCATAACAGCCAGTGAATAATGAAATGTTCTCTACCAGTTAACACCACCAAATTAGACTTATCATCTGTGCCGCCCATGCTTTTTGGCAGTACATGATGCCTCTCGGTGTAAACCTCCTTTGGTAACTTTCTGTTTCTTGCATTTTCGATTATTGAATCATATATCTTTTGGTAGTTCATACTTTCTCCTGTTATGATTAACTAATTATAAGATAATTTCAAAACAGATAAAAGTAAACTTGCGAAAAAAAGGGCCACGAATGGCCCTTGGTTACTTATTTAAATCAAAATGGTACATCATCGTCGAAGTCAACCGGAGGCTCTTCATCCTGCTGCGGCTTTGCCGCTTGCTTTTGTTGCTTTTCTGCTGGAGCTGATTTAGTCTGCTGGCGACCAAATACCCCGGCAACGTAGTTGCCTGACTTCTGCTTATCGTCAGACTGCCATACGCGAAGCAGGAGGATCATCGGGCGGTTAGCCAGAGCGCTTGCGATAGCGAAATCAGTAGGCTCTTTCCCTGAAGCCACCAATTTACCTCCAGCGTTTGCGTCAATTGCCGCCAGCATGCTGATGGCATTATCGCGCTGCTTGTCCTTCTGGCTGAAAACCTTCAGCTTCTGGAAGATGATACGATTTTTGTAATCGCCATCCAGGATGCGCCACTTCAGATTAAAGAAGCGCTCACCTTCCCATTCATCGTCCTTACACTCCTCGACAGCAGCCAGCACACGGGTGCCATCAGGAATAACTTCGAAACCACCACCAGCCTCAAATTCAGATTTTGACTCAACTTCTTTACCGTCAGAAAGATTCCAGAAACCCATTTTTATGTCCTCTCGATTATTTGATGATCAGCTTTGGTTTTCCATCGGTGATGGCACAACCTTTAATTTCAGTTCCGGCTTTCAGTGCCGCTTTAATGGCTGCATTATCTGCCGAAAATTTTACAACACGATACTGCTCTGGCAACTGCTCAACCGGGACAAACACATCCAAAACAGGAGATGGTTTGCCAAGCGTTATGCTGAACAGCTTGCCTTTGATATTCGTTTTTCCAGATGCAAGCATGTTCTGACGAAGATAATCTTTCAGGTTATCTATCTTCGCAGTCAGCACCCGCTTGCGTTCTGACAGGCGATCAATCTCAGCCTTCATTCCAGCTTCATCAGCCTCAAGCTCGCTGATATATGCAGCCACCATCTCTGCTTTACCTTCAAACTCCTCCTCAATCAGGTTAATAGTGTCTTCAATCTGCTCGCGTGGAATATCTTCCATCGCAAGCAGTTCGTTAAGCTGTTTCGTTATTTCGTAAAGACGCATAATACTTAATCTCTGTCATAAGTGGATTTTCGCCTTTATCAAACTGAATCTCAGGTTCAAGGTTGAAGCGATTTTTCGCATTGACGTAACCAACCCGGCCATCACCAGAGGTGACAAGTACACGCTGCCCGGTCTGCACAACTTTACCGAACTTAGTTACCTGCCCTTTTTTATCGGTCTCAGCACCCTTCACAAACTCCTCATTGCGGATATAGATAACAGCATCGCTAAGAGCAACGTAACCATCAATACTGGCTTCGTGCATATTGAGGGTGTAAACGGTGTACTCGTCAGAATCAGGTCGGTTCTTCATCTTACGTATGCCAGCATGCGCAAGATAAATGATGCTCATCCCTTTGTTAGAGCGAAGATACTTGCATGCGTTAATAATTTCAGCATGCATCTCAGCCACAACCAGATATCCTTTGTTGTAACCACCGGCTGCTGCGCCAACGTTATCTACTCCATAGTTTTCGCAAACCTCATGCTCAAACATGGCGTGGAGGCTGGTGATAGAGTCGATAACCAGAGTTTTATAGTCATGCTCTTCTGTGATAAGAGCGCGCAACTGTGACAATAAGTCTTCTTTTGTACTCGTCTTGCGCTTTGCATCAGCTCGTTTCAGAACCGGGAATGAATCAGGCTTGTTTTCTTCATCCCAGTCGTCGAATACGCCGGTAATCTCTTCTGCCTGAATGAAAACAGGCTTAGGAAAAAGCGCTGCCAGAGTCGTTTTGCCAACACCAGGGGTGCCAACAAGAGTAATGATAGGTGCAACTGGTTTTGGTTTTTGAATCATTGATAAGCTCATAGTGTCCTCTCGAATCACTCAGCGTTGTTGCTGGTGTGAGTAAAAGATACGACAGGACATTCGTCAGGTCAATAGCTTTACATAAAAATATTTTGCGTTTATCATTCTTCTATAAATTAGCAGGAGGAAAGATGAAAACCATAGCTGAACAAATCAAAGAAATGGAAAAAAAGGCTCTCGATGCTCTTATTGAGCACATGGGAGGGCAGGCATCGCTTGCGCGCTTCCTTGGCGTTTCTCGCCAATCAGTTAACGAATGGGTTTCCCGTGGGCGCATCAGCGCAACGGCTGCCATAGAGGTGGATAAGCTAACCAACGGACTTTTTAAAAAGGAAGATTTGCGCCCAGCAGTTACTCAATGGAGAGCAAAATAATGACAGGATATAAGGATTATCACGCCGCCGGATTCCCAATTATAGGAATCTACCCAATGGATCATGACAGGAAATGCACCTGCGAGCGTCCTGAATGCGACGCAGCAGGCAAACATCCCATAATGTCAAACTGGCAATGTGGAATCATATGGGAAGATGACCAACTTGAAAACATGCGCGAGTTTGGCCAGCTAAACAGCTTCGGCGTGCTGGTAGATGGTTATCTTGTCGTGGATGTTGACCCGCGAAATGGTGGAAATGAAGGGTATGAGGCGCTTTGCGAGGCGCTTGATATGGAGCTTGCCGATGAATCAGGATTTGTAGTGAACACTGGTGGTGGCGGAAAGCATATTTATTATAAATTGCCAGATGGAGTGAAGCTCAATTCTCACGACAAGCGATTCAAAGGAATTGACTTTAAGTCTTCAGGCTTCGTGATCGGATGTGGCTCATTCCATAAATCAGGCAACTTTTATGAAGCTGAGCATGGCTCTCCGTCATCCATAACAGAGCCACCATCGTCACTTGTTGAGCTATTGCAACGAGCAGAGCGCGAGGAATTTTCACTCGGTGCCGAATCGTTTTCCATGCAGGAACTTCAGGACATGCTGAACCACATTAACTGTGGTGAAGATTATGAGGACTGGATTCGCGTTGGCATGGCAATTCATGAGGCAACAGATGGCAACGGATTTGATCTGTGGGACTCATGGTCATCACGCTTCTCAAAGTATGACCCATCTGATATGGATTACCACTGGCACTCATATGGTAAGGGAAATGGCGACCGCGTCACTGCCGCTACGCTTGTTCATCTGGCGGAAGAGGGTGGATGGGTTCGTGCAGTATCATTTCAGGCGTCGCCAGAAGAAATTGCATTGCTTGAGAAATTTGAGAAAAAAATGGCGATGGGAGTTGGTGAATGCCCAGTTGATTACAAATCTGTTGATGTGCGGTTTCCGCCAGGCTTCGTAGGAAAGTTGACGGAATGGATTAACAGAAACTGTGCTGAGAAAAGAGAATACCTCGCAGCTCTGGCAGCCATCCATGCGGCATCAATCATCTGCGGCGCCTCTTCAGATATTTACCTTACCAATCGCAAGGCTGTGCCAAATCTTTTTTCTATTGGCATCGCTGGGTCTGGTTCAGGAAAGGGTGACGTGCTTGCGGCTCTGCAAAAAATTATCGACTGCTCAGGACTCAGCAAGACAGTGGCCGGTAAAATCCGTTCTGAAAGAGCCATATATGAGGGACTGGCAGCTAATCAGATGTTTAACCTCATTATGGATGAGATTGGCATCAAACTCGGCAGCGTGGTTGGGCAAAAGGTCAGCGAGTACAACATGGCCACGGCTGGCGCACTGATGGAGTCTTACACCGCAGAAATACTGTACTGTGACCAGCGCATCACTGATGAATACGTCAAGCAGTTTGAAAAAAGGCTTGGCAACCTCATGATGATGATCGAAGAAAACGAGTTGCAGGCAGATCCTGTCGATATTAAGCGTCAGTTTGAAGATGTGATTAGTCGTATAGATGGTGCGATACGAAATCCTTTCTTTTCCATGTTTGGCGTTTCGACTGATGACCAGTTTAAAAAACTCATTACTGAAGAGAACATAAAATCAGGTCTCATGGGCCGCGCCATGATTATGCAGGAGCTTCAGGAAATCGCAGACGAAAACGAAGACGTGGAATACTGCGACCTGCCAATGCCTATGCAAATGACCATAAAAACAATAATAAATGGCACTACTGCTGGTTATAAAAACTGGACAGAATCAATCATAAGCAGCAAAGAAAGGAGAGCAATAAAGGCAACGCCAGAGGTTTCAGCAATGGCAAAAGAGTTTTTTTCATGGCTCAAGATGATTGCCCGCCAGCACGTAGAAAATGGCACAGGCTATCAACCGTTGATTAACCGGTGCGCTGTAAAGGTGGCAAAGATAGCTGGAATTCTTGCCTGCGATACTGGCGTTATCACAATGGAGCATCTGCGGTATGCCGTTGCGCTCACCATCAAATCAACAAGCGATTTAATGATGCGGGCTGATAGTTTGTCAGGGGCTAACTCCAAGAGCAACGACAGGCGCGTTGAGGGGCTTGAATCGCTTGTCCGCGAGTACGTCAAGCGTGGAATGGCCCGTAAAGCAATCATTATTGGCGTGGCTAAGGATGGAAACTATAAACGAGCTGACTCTGAGCGCATGCTGGATAAGCTCATTGAAGACGGCGAGGTTATTGAGGATAAAGAGGCCAAGCGCACAAGCAACAGGGCCATCATCTACAAATTAGTTAATGATGAGGTAAGCATATGATCCGCGTAATTCAGCAAAGCGATATCTTTGCATACAGCCAGTATGAGGCTGAGTGCGAGCCAGAAGCAGCGCTAAACATGATGACTGGACGCAACCTCATGGAGGTCTACTATCACAGTGTGCCAGTGTTTCGTTGCAATATGGGTCACAGCATAGAGGATGATGTATTTTTCTGCCGCATAAACTACAAGGGCAACACGGCCTTCATTTCACAGCCTTATCGTGATGTGGCGAAAAAATGCGGCAAGTGGACTCCAGATGAGCATTTCGCTGGAAATGCCGTGGCAAACTTCTGCGATGTGTTTGGCGTCAACAGGGAAGAACTGAAGCGATATCTGGATGCCAGACGCAGCAGGGACAGTGCGGTCAGTCCGTTTTGATGAAAAAGAAGAAGCCCACGGATGTGGGCTTTTTTGTTAATCAAATTGCGTCAGGTTGTACTCTGTGACGTTTACGTACTGCTTTAGTACGACGTCATGCGGTACACCACTTTCTTTTATGGCTGCCTCTATAACCGCCTTTTTATCGGTTGTATTCTTCATTATCTCAATAATGATACCCCTAACCATTCTCGCTCTGGCAAGGTGCTCATCAGGCGTCAGCTTCGAATCATTCTTTATTTCTGACTTATAGCCACCATCTGCCGAACCGAGAACGTAGACTATTGCTCTGTTGCTGCCTATCTTCCTTTTGGTATCAACTGTTATTACACCATCAGAAACCATCAAGTTGAGTATCTCTGAAACCTTTGTCTTGCTGGCACTCTCTATACCAGCCGCCGTTGAAATCAACTTTTTCTTTGTCATTCCTCCTGAATCTCTGACAAGAGAGACAATTCTGTCCCTGACCGCAGAATCTACATCAACTTGCTTTGATGACAACATCTCAACGACAGCAAGTATTTTTGACTTCATGCTGTCAATGTCTTTTTCATATACTGCCTGCATCAACATAAAAACAACCGCATCTTTTTTCATCATGTCCTCCACTTAGGTTAGACGACAAATCTAACCTAAAATCATCTTAAAGTAAACATGACCTTTAGGGTGTTTTTTATGAAAAAAAAGCAGCATAACGTAGAATCCTTTAATCATGCGGGTTGCGCGGATTTTTATGTGTGTTATCATTTCATTCATCAGCAGCGATAAGCAGCATAGAACGACACAGAGACTTTCAAAATGACTTTCAAAATCATCATTACTTGTTGATTTTTAAGAATAAAAAATCCGAAAGTCTAAAAACTGAAAGTTTTCCAATCTAAATCAAAAAAAATCATCGAACTTTAGAGAATAAATTCCTTCCGTTTTTTAGGATTTTCGGGCTTTAGGCCTGCAACCAGCGCCAATCCTCACTTTCTAACGTCGTCACACAAAAATCGTTCGGGACGATAGAGCTCCCTATAAGACCTTTTTTCTCCTTCAGTACTTACTAATTATTTATATATAAACAATAGACTTTAAAACCTCTTAGAGAGATAGTAACTCACGTTACAAAACTATTAGCTTGCTATTATTTATTTATTTTCACCATCATATTGACGTAGATTGAGCGCCATCGTATAGTTACCACACCAACAACAAAGAGGTGATGAAGAATGAAAAAAGGACAAATTGTTACAGCAACAGAAGTAAAACTTGGCTCAGGCGGCTATCTGACAGAGGGTAAGTCTTATGAGATTGTTTCTGCTATTGGTGATGAATGCCAGTACGGAAAAATAAAAACAGAATTTGGATTCGAAATCGTAAATGATATGGGTACGAAAAGCTTCTGCCTGTACCCAGAATGCCTTCACGCTAAATGGAGTATTTCAGAATGACCAAAGCAATCTACACGCGCACTCAACTGGAACCAGAAATGGGCGCAGTGAAAGCGCAAAACTTTATGATGGCGCAGGCGATGCATTCATACAGCAACGGTAAGCGCGTCTGTCGCGTTTTTAGTGGCGAAGGCAAGCATAGAGTGCTTGAGCAGGTTATCGTGTCATCTGGTGGAAACTAAACCGGTTTAGCAACGATGAATAAATTACTGGCAGTGGCTTTACTGGTTATCGCTAACGCAGCAAGCGCAGAGACAATATGGGTTACGAAGTATGCGCTGACCCGTGGCATTCAGAAGTACGAAAGCGCACAGCCGTTTGCTGATGGACAGGTAGCTGTAGTTGGCGATGTTTACTTTAAACGTGGTGAATACTGGCTTGATGAGCAGCAGGCAAAAGAGCATGCAGAGACTTTGCGGCAACGCCGTGTATCTGCACTGATGCGTGAGCTTGAGCGTTTGCAGGCGGTTAAGTGAGGATTTATGGATATCGAAATTAACGAAGTTCAGGAAATTATTAAAAATCTTGAGAGCGTTGGTGAAATCTCAATCAAAGAGGGAAAATACCTCAAGGTGGCAAAGCTGTGCGTGCGGCTGGCTGCGGAGAATATAGCACTGAAGGCGACGAGCGATGATCGCCGCATGTTCATCATGAACGGGGTGCAGTTAGGTTATATCAAGGTGCCAACAGTTGAAACTGACCCGGCACTAGAAACCATTCGTATTGCTGTATCTCCGCAAGAAACGACCCCAGCCTCAGATCGCATCGTAGCCGGTATCAAGGCTGATGGGGTGGAGGAGTGGGTTTCCAGTAGGGGCGGCCGCTGGAATGGCACGACCGAAGAGGCGCTTAAGTTCGCCAAGCAGCTGCGCGAGGGGGGCCAAATGAGCAAGGCAAACCACAGCATCGCCAAAGCTCTGAAAATGGCATCACGACAGACAGCATTCGAAAGCGCGCGCGAAGAAATATTGGCTGACCTGCAGCCTGCTGAACTGGCGCTGTCCGCAATGGACAGCGAGCCGGTGGCAGAAGTGGTTTCAATTTATGGTGACCCCGAAGATTTTGGGGAGCGAGAGATTAGACCGCTTGTAGGCATTCAGCAAATGCCATACGGTACGAAGCTATATCGTCACGCGCAGCCAGCACCGGTATATCCGGAGGAAATGACACCAGAGCAGGCATATGAAATAGGTGATTACCACGGAGACCCGGTAGACGTGTTTGCACGTGGAGCTAACTGGATGCGCCAGTATATCATCGACTCCACGTTAGCAGCTGGCCAGCAGTCACCCGTCATCGAGCCGGCCACCGTGCCGGGCAAATGGATTCCGGTAAGCGAGCGGATGCCATTGACCCCTTCTGCTGATTGCGAATACAGCGACATTGAAGTGAATGTATTTGATGGAGAACGCGTATTCACTGCTCACTACGCAACTGGTTCGCAGCCTCAACCTTGGGGTTACTGGGTAGATACATACGCAAAGATAACCCACTGGCAACCTCTGCCATCAGCTCCGCAGGAGGATAAACCATGAAACCATACATCATCCGCAGGCTAATTGCAGTATCACTGCTGGCATTCTGAATTGCCGTTGCACTGGCTATATACTTTATCGTGAGGTGAATCATGTTGTGGAGCGACATTCAGGCGGCGTGCGAAGAGGCTGATTTTCTTTATGAGGAGACTGGTAAGCATCATGCAGTCATTCAGGTTGGCAGCATGATGATGGTGGTTGAGCATAACGGCATGCTTCGGCATATGTACTCAACGACGAGATATCAGTAATGCCGCAAAAATCAAAGCAGGAGGTATGGCAGAAGGCTAAGCTCGAAGAAGTTGACCAATTCATATCAGCAATCGCAAAAGTCTTTCCTGATGCTATTGAAGTGGTTCACGTTCAAAGCAATAACTGTAATGTTTGGTGTTATGCGAAAACTGATGTACAATCATCTCATCAATCATCACCCACCACCCTTTAACCCGCTTCGGCGGGTTCTTTTTTTGCCATTAACGTCATGGTGTAGAATCTGTTACAATATCGAATAACGGAAAAAAAGCGGAATATTGATAGGTTTTATCTATGGCTAAAAAGCTATTCAGTAAAGAAAATCAACCACAAAACAAACGCGGGAAAGACAAGCGTAAGTTGCTCGTTGAAGCTCTTGAGAGAAAGGGATTTAGTGAGGAAAAGCTCTATGACACCATCGTTGAGATGGCGATGATTGAACGTGACACTGCAATGATGAAGGAGCTTATCGTTCGGTTCAGTCCGTTGCCGAAACCAGTCGCCCCAGTGTTTGAGGTGGACTTCCCTGATGACGGAACCCCTGTTCAGAAGATTGACGCCGTTATTCGTGGCATAGCCGCTGGCGTTATACCTGTGGACATTGGCAAGACATTTGCTGAGGTTATCAGGACTGGGCTTGATATCGAAGAAGTAACAGAGCTCGCCGCACGCCTTGAGCGACTGGAGAAATTGCTGGAGCAGCAACAGTAACTGATTTATAATAATCAATGCGGCTAGGGGGCACCCGAAAAGCGACTCATCACCGCCTGCCGCATTCACTTCAATGATGCCCTGATGAGGAATCTATATATGGCACGCAAAAGACTCTCAGCACCAGCAATTGAAAAACTCGAAGAGATTATTGGCGATGGCGTGATTGATGCGCCTGAATCTGCGGTGTTCGGTGTTGTTAATACAGATAAGCAGATTGTTCGCAAACTAAAAATGACGCAAAGCGGAG
>ENA-UERX01000936-UERX01000936.1-human-gut-metagenome-genome-assembly--contig:-NODE-936-length-20118-cov-18.403922_pt1 | contig 20118 bp, 9 predicted proteins | sample MGYA00242992_ERZ507993 | MGnify/ENA primary metagenome ERZ507993 (study PRJEB26167, sample SAMN06115487) | human gut metagenome | host: Homo sapiens | place: China:Chongqing | collected 2015-04-10... | reverse complement strand
CAAACAAACGAAGATGGATAGTATCTGTATTGTCTACAGGAGCCACTGTTACTGCAGGAAAATCACGACTAAAATCAACAACTCCACTAACACTACGGTCCATCACAAACTGCTTACGCACGACATCATAATACATCGATACTTTCTCACCTTTTCCATTCACCAGAGAAAAGGCTATTTTCGAGCTACCAGCATTTTCTATTATCATATCCAATTCATAAGCTCCATTATTATCTGTCAACAGACTTTCGACTTCGTGTATACCTGAAACCTTGAAAGCTGGAAGATTTATCTTTTTTCCACGTGCTTTTTCTATTTCAGCAGAAGGTTTACTCCGCAAATACAACTCCTCATCTACTTTATAAAGAGTAAGGTCGCGCGCAATTGTATTCGTACTACGATACTGAGTCGTAGGAACATTATTTGCATATTGCCAGTTACTCATCCAGCCCAACGCTATACAACGACCGGCTGGAGCATTACTCCATGTAACAGTAGCATAGTTATCTTTTCCCCAGTCCATCCATTTGGTCAGAGTAGGAGATTCATTTACAAATACCTTACCATCAAAGTGTCCAACAAAATATTGTGTGGCACTACCTCCGAACGGTCCGCCCGGATTGATGTTGCAGATGAGCACCCATTTCTTTTCTTTCGTACCTTCAACCGGAACCTCTACCAGATCAGGGCATTCCCATACACCACCATGTGCACCTTGCATAGTGCCGAAACTGCTTTCTTTCTTCCAGTCCTTTAAATTAGGAGAGGAATAAATCTGTATTTCCTGTCCTACAGCCAGCATCATCACCCAATGCTTACCTGGAGCATACCAGAATACTTTCGGATCACGGAAATCACGTTCAGAAGAAGTCAGAATCGGATTATGCTCATATTTGGTAAAAGTCTTACCATTATCCAAGCTGTATGCCATACTTTGAGATTGTACATCTCCCCACGGACTTGGTTTAGCTGACGTATAGAATGCAATGACAGCACCTTTACCGAAACCGGCAGTATTATCTTTATCAACCACACAAGATCCACTGAAAATAGTACCCCATGCATCAGCTACGATCGGAGTACCTTCATCCGTCCAATGTACCAAATCAGTACTTGTAGAATGTCCCCATGTCATATTTCCCCACATTGATCCATAAGGATTATATTGGAAATACAAGTGATAGACACCATCCTTGTAGAACATACCGTTCGGATCATTCATCCAACCATATACCGGAGTATGATGATAAACAGGACGGAATTTCTCACGATTGGCAGAATCGAAAGTATCAGAAACCTTTATTTCCTCCCAGCACAATGAAGAAGAGGGCATACCCGTAATATCGATCGAAATAGTCTTTCCCGCATAAGCAGACAAATCCAATGGTACATAATAATCAACTCTTTCACGAGCCAGGCGAACATTGATGCTCTGATCTAACTGAAACTGATTATTAACAATAATGTTAACCTTACCTTCCGGCGCATTCTCCTGAACGGGAAGAAGTAAAAACTTCTTCACGGTATCTAAAACAACAATATTTTGTTCATTAGCCAGATGCTTAACATTCACATTATTCTCTACACCTTGAGCCGTCAGTGAAAAGCCCAACATAACGGTCAACAGACTATTCTTTGATAAAAATAAATTCAAATTCATAAATCAATTAATCAGTATATTAATAATAACTTACTTCAACATTGCTTACCTCAACGGTACCTTCGTAGCAGTTAATAGACCAACAATTCTTTTGCGTGCCATAAATACGATTTGTATAGGCAACGTTATCATTGATATAAACAACACAAACAGAATTGTCAGTATAAACCGTTACATGATACTCATTATCGGAAGGAGTATTGAACAGGTATCCGTCAATACCATTGATGAATCCCCTACCTTCTTCTCCCTGCTCTTCAAAATTCAATTTCTTCTTATTACCGTTATCTTCCGGATTAACAACAATCGAATAATATTTCTTCGAATCGGTTCCACGAACCAATGAGAATCCAAACTTATCAGTCTTGTCTGTAGTCTTTACAGTAAAAGAGATCTTATTAGCAACATTCAAGCGGTTGAATAACACGAAAGCATCTCCCGTCAAGACATAATTACCAGCGTTTTCATTTACTCCATTATCGCTTTTTGCCATAACCTTCAACGATGATTTTGAAGTATATTTCTTGTCTATGCCTTCTACACTACCCAATGACAAAGTACCATCTTCGTGCTGGATAATACGATGAGCAACCAGGTTACCTGCCCATTGAGGTTCATTCGGATCGGCTCCTACGGCTGTATTGTCATTACCTTCACGTGTCGGACACCACCCCCAAATATAACGATTAGTACCATCTGAAGCCGTCTTTCCAGCATAGAAAGCACGAGAATCCAAAAGTCCTTCATGATCATCAGGCCATATACCTGCATCATTGGCTGTACATGCCTTCAGTTCTTCCAGCGTATGTCCTTTAAAATACTGGACTTTACGGATAGCAACATGTTTTTCTGAATACACCAGATACCACCAGTCCCCCATCTTAAAGACATCCGGACATTCGTAGAAACGATCCCACATCATAGACATGAACACTCCTTTGTGCTCCCAAGACTTCAAATCAGAAGAAACAAATTCAGCCAGCACACCTTTGGTTCCCTGCTGAGTAGAAACAATCATGTGATATACACCATCGTCCCCTTTAAAGACAAATGGATCACGGAAATCTTTTGCACTATATCCATAGTCATTGCCCTGCAAATAGAAAGTCTTGCTTTTGGTCCAATTCTTAAAGTCGGACGAAGTTGCCATCATTACGACTTCCAGACTTGAAGTATGCCCTGTATAGAATGTATAATATAATTTTTCAGACTCATTATAAATCGTACTTCCTGTACCTATCGCAGCATCAGCTTCCGAAGCACTTCCAGTAGGAATCAACTCACCTAATGACTGATACGAACCCACATTCTTTGTACTTACCCCCCAAATAGGATGATAGGTTGCCTCCTGATTAGGACGAAATTCCTGCAAATATAAAATCTTAAAGTCCTGTTCTACCGGATCATAAAACGGCATCGGATCGCCTACATAGCCCACATACGGTTTATAATAAGTAGAGAACTGTTCGTCTGTCGAAGCGAAATACGTCGCTGTACCATCCCAATCCCTCTGTGTCAATATAGGATCATCGTCATTACAACTACCTAATGACATAAGGGCTGCTAAAGCTAAAGAATATATCATTGTTTTCATAAATTACATTGTTAAGTTAACGTTGTCCGATAAATGTCCTTTATCGGACAACTATTATTAAATATTTATTTTGACTCGCTTATTAAATAATTAATAGCATTCTGAGTAACCTTTGCGACATTTCCATGATACTGGTCGGCAGAAGTATCTACTCCATAAGCATACCAGTCATAACATCCAGAACCAATGCAAAGTACTCCACCGGTTGTTCCGTTTGAAGGATATTCCCACGCAACCACAGAACCATCGCCTCCATATCCTAAACTAATAGCGCCATGATTTGCTTCCCAAGCATTCAGAGTATCATATCCTCCCCAATCGGAACCGATATGCCACTGAGCGGTACTATTGGTAATTCTGTAACCGGTATCACACATATAAACACCCTCCTTACCATCAATTGTTGAAACAACACCTTCATAAAGTGGATGATCTGCATGGTTGGTAACAAAAAAGCTCCATGGTCCCGTAGTTATTTCCGCAGTTTCTTCTGACTGGCCCCAGCAGTTATTAGGAGCATTGCCATCTTTTGTAATACCTAATTGAGCTGCATAGAATGTAGCAAAACGAGTCAGCAACAAACTACCTCCGTTTTCATAAAACTCTTTAAGCTTCGAAACGGCCTGTACTGCACTCGGAGCAGTAGCTTCAAACTTAGTCATAGAATCAATGCCACCATCGATATGCAGATGCCACCATATTACCTTACACTCATCCAATTTAACTCTATCCGCACGGATATCATCGAACGACAAATACTGAGCATTCGGAATATTCTTCAACATCCAGTTTGCAGCTTCCTTTTCCTCCGGATTCAGTTCGTCTATTGAAGAAGCCAAACCTACATATACAGCACTTGGAGAGTCAGACTGAACCACACTTACAACATAAACAGTAGTTGCACTTTGATAAGTAACCGTAAATTCTACCGGATCAGTAAAGTCGACAGCCTGTCCTGATGCCGGAGATACAGTAGCTCCCTCCGTTGTTTCAATCGTAGGAATCAGACTGGTTATATCAGCACTTGTCGGTATTCGTACCACGATAGAATGATTTTCTTCATCGATAATACCTGTATACTCATTATTCAACTTGAACGATGTAATTTTGGCCTCATCATGCTTTACAGTAACGGTATAATCTAAAAAGGCATCACCATTTGTAACCTTTATTGTTTGAGGAAAAGAGAAATTGACAACATCTCCCACTTTCATTGAAGCTTCCGCACCATCGGAAACTTCAATTGCTGTAACTTTCATCGCATCTGTATTATAATCAACAGGTACTCCCACTACAACCGATTTAGTCGAATTATCAATGATACCCTGATATTCGTCCAGTTTCAAGGTTTTCAACCAAGTATCTCCACTCAATTGAAGGTCTGAAGTGTTATCATCATCACATCCCACAATAAAAATCAAGGAGAGAAGGATGAAAAGAATTTTATTAATATGTTTTATTGCATTCATAATATTCATTTATTAAGATTTACAATTTAATTACCAACCTCCACAGTTCTGTGTATAGTGACCGTTACTAGCACTTATCTGAGCGAATGGTATAGGCAGGTATTCATTTTTATTTTTAGTGAACGAAGCATTCGAGTAAATAGTACAGTCGTTTGCCTCTTCTGCATAAAACTTATTCAGGACCTTATCGGCTTCTCCCCAACGTACCAGATCGAAGAAACGATCACATTCCATGGCAAGTTCTACACGACGTTCGAACTTCAACATCTTCAAAGCTTCATCCTTTGTATAAGTTCCTGTATAAGGTTTTACGTAGAAAGTAACTCCATAAGTAGAAGGATAATCTGAAATCATGGTTGTACTCTGGCTTGCACGGTTACGTAATTCATTAATCAAGTCAATAGCTTCACCAATACGTCCGTCATTCAACTGGATCAATGCCTCTGCACGCATCAACAACACATCAGCATAACGAAGAACGATATGGTTCATAGGGCTTCCCCACCATCCACCTTTTATCAAATATCCACTATCCGGATCTACATTCTGTTTCAATGTAACGTAATAACCATACAGACCATTACTACGGCTCCAGGTAGAAGACTTATCCATCATGTACTTCTTATTGAACTCGTACGGGAACCCCGGCATACCTACAGTCAGGAACAGACGAGGGTCTGCATTATCAGCAGTTACATTGTAGTCACTATTATTAAAGGTATCGAACAACGGATGTCCGTCTTTATCTGTTCTAAATGCATTTACCAGATTCTGGCTCGGTTTATAGAAATCACAACCGCCATCTGTTACACCCGGAATATTCGGAACAATCAAACCATACGACCAGTTACAGTTACCATTGTTCGTACCATCATTCATGGAATACTGCATAGCCCACAAAGATTCGCATCCGTTTTCATACTGAGGTTCCGGGCGGAAGTTATTATGAAAATCCGGTTCCAGGCCGTAACCTCCGGCCGACATGATTGATTTTTCTGTATACTGAACGACCTTTGCCAAATCTTCAGCATTAATGCTTGTCACCTCATTGTTCTCAGGATTGTCCTGACGATAGGCCTTGTACAAATAGGTCTTAGCCAGATAAGCAGCTGCTGCAGCTTTGGTAGGACGACCTTTATCGGCTTGTGTATCCGGCAGATAATCATAAGCAAACTGGAAATCATTTGCTATCTGCTGCCAACTTTCATCATTTGTATAAGTTGTATTCGACAGGTTATTGTATTCCTCAGGAGAAAGACTTTCATCATTTGCCAAAACGATATGCTTATACAACTGCTTCAGCAAGAAATGTCCATGTCCACGCAAGAATTTCATTTCAGCGATACGCTGGTTTTTCAATGGATAAGTACTTTCATCCATCTGATCCAATAACTGCAAAGCTGTATTGGCACGAGAAATGCAGTTATACAAACGCTGCCACATATCACTGATATTCCATGCTGTAGTCATGATACCTTGAGAGATATCCAATGTATGAAATACATCTCCATCCTCCGTACCATTTCCACCTTTATAAGCGTCGTCCGAGCGAACATCATAGTTCCACATAGAGAAAGAAGAGTTGATATCTTCTGCAGAAATCCATACCGCATAAGCCGAAACGACCAAGTTATCTACATATTCAGGATTCTGTAACTGTTCATTATCAATGGTTCCTTGTGGTACCTGGTCCTCCAAAAAATCGGAACATCCAGAACAAGTTAAGGTAAGTCCTAAAACTGTTGCATATAATAATTTTCTCATAATTTCCATTTTAATAGTTACTTGTTTTAAAAGCTGACATTAACACCAAAAGTCAAGTTCAAAGGAATCGGATAACCAAAATTCGGGTTTTCCGGATCGACGCCCGTAAAATTTTTACTCTTAATTGTAAGTAAGTTCTGTGCACTTAAATAAAGACGCAGGCGTTCCATCTTCATTTTCTTTGCAAAATTCTCCGGAACATTGTAACCAATCTGAAGATTACGCAGTTTCAGGTATGAACCATTTTCTACAAAATAAGTAGACACACGTTTTTCATTATTTATATCATCACGTGACAATGCTGGGATATCTGAATCCGGATTAGTCGGAGTCCATGCATCAAGGACGCGTTTACCTTTGTTCAAGAAACCAATATTCAAACCACTCCACAAGTCTGTTTCCTTTTTCAAATCACTGATGATATCAACTCCCTGAACACCTTGCCAGAACAAAGTCAAGTCAAAATTCTTATATTCCAGATAGATGTTCAATCCATAGCTGAATGCAGGTGTCGGATCATAAATCCACTGCTGGTCTTTTTCATTGATAACACCGTTACCATCAATATCACGCCAGCGGATACGTCCCAATCCAGCGCCTTCCTGAGTAGCATGATTATCGATATCAGCTTGTGACTTAAAGATACCATCAGCAACATAACCAACCTGTGCACCATTCGGATGACCAACAACACTTTCTACTCCATTACCACCAAATGTACCATTTGCAGCCACTGTTGCAGGAAGAGCTGTAATCTTATTACGGTAAGCAGAAATATTACCATTCAAATCGTATTTCAATCCAAAGGCTGTTGTATTACGATAACCAATATTCAACTCGAAACCTTTATTTTCCATTTCACCGGCATTAATCCATTGAGTACTACCTTCACCCATGGCTGCGATACCGGCCATCTGAACAAGAATATCGGTTGTCTTTTTATAGAACCAGTCGAATGATCCATACAATGTCTGGTCGAATATAGAGAAATCGAAACCTAAGTTGGTCTGAGTAGTTGTTTCCCATTTGATATCATCGTTTCCAATCTGATTACGCTTAAATCCAGATTGCAGGATACTTCCTCCATTTGTACCAGCAATATCATAAGAAGTACCGTAGCTCTGTCCTCCCGATTCACTTACACCATAATTCGGAACGTAAATGGTGTAACGGGCGATATTTGAGATTTCCTGGTTACCTGTCTGCCCCCATGAAGCACGAATTTTCAAATCATTCAGCCAAGTGAGTTCTTTCATGAACTTCTCGTTGCTGATACGCCATCCCAAAGAAACAGAGGGGAAAGTAGCATAACGATTATTCTTACCGAAACGAGAAGAACCATCACGACGAACCGTCAAAGAAAGCAGATACTTATCATCGTAAGTATAGTTCAATTTACCAAAGAAGGAAACCAGAGAATATCCTTCACCCGAGCCATAAGCCTGAGCCGTTCCTGTACCGGCATCCGGCCACATATAATCCGGATTCAAAATACTGAAATCTTCTTTATATCCAGAAAACCAGCTATCATCTTCACGGTTCAACTCCATACCAACCATCACATCACCACGATGTTTGCCAACTTCCAAGTTATAAGTAGCTACGGCATTCCACATCCATTTGGTCCAGTGTTCTTGTTTAGCTTCTACGGCATTCTTGTCGTTTGCAACGTTACCTTCGGTGATAGGATATGTAAAGATACGCTGTTCCTTTTGAGCATAATCCAAACCAAAAGTCGAACGGATATTAAAGCCTTTGAACGGATTCAAGTTGATATATGCATCACCGAACAAACGCCAATAAGTATAACGATTATCTGAATTTCTATCCAGACGAGCTACCGGGTTTTCACGGTCAGGATAGCCACCTACAGGACCAGCATATTCCCCATTGATGTCGTATACAGGCAAAGACGGATTAAACTGTAACACATTTTCCAAAAAGCCGCTCGGAGCCTGAACTTCTGAAGTACGGTTCAAGGTAAAATGTTCTCCAACCGTCAACACCTTGCCAATCAGATTATAATCAGAGTTCATACGAGCAGAGAAACGCTCGAAATCGGTATCTTTAATAATACCTAAGTTTTTGTAATATCCTAAAGAGAAGAAAGAAGAACCTTTTTCAGAACCATTACTTACTGATACATTGTATTGCTGAATAACACCGGTACGGGTTGTTTCATCAAACCAGTCTGTATCAGCAGATGGTACAGTATTATTAGAATCAAGGAAGCGAGACATAGTAATACCATTCAATTGAGGATAACCATTGCTATCGTATCCCCAGTCGTATTTATAACCCAGCGGGTTAGTATTCGGATCCTGACCACCATTTACATAAGCCTGCCACATAGCCTGGCCATATTCCTGTGCATTCAAGACTTCCATCTTATTATTGTACATAGAAGCCGAAACAGATGCATCAAAGTCAATTTTCAACTGACCATCTTTTCCTTTTTTGGTTGTAATGATAATAACGCCATTAGCAGCACGAGAACCATAAATAGAAGCGGAAGCTGCATCCTTTAAGACCTGAATAGATTCGATATCATTACCATTCAATTCATGCATACCTGCCTTTGTCGGCACACCATCAATAATATAAAGAGGGTCATTGTTATTCAAGGTACCGACACCACGTATACGAATGGTTGTTGAGCCACTTGGATTACCATCCGCTGTAACATTCATACCTGGCACACGACCTTGTAAAGCCTTCATCGGATTGTTTTCATTCTGCTTGGAAAGTTCATCCACACTGACAACAGAAACGGCTCCTGTCAAATCAGCCTTGCGTTGAGTGGTATAACCTGTTACAACAACTTCATCCAACACCTCTGTGTCTTCTTCCAAAACAATGTTTAAGACACTTTGAGCTTTTACGACCTGAGTCTTGAATCCTATATACGAAATAGAAATTTCCGCCCCCGGCTTAACTGCTAAAGAAAACTTTCCATCAAAATCGGTAATCGTACCATTGGTCGTACCTTGTTCAAGAATTGTCGCCCCGATTACGGGCTGTCCATCAGACTTGGAAACTATAGTTCCCGACACTTGCAAACTTTGTGCTTGCACCACCGAACACACCATTAAAATAAGGAGTGTTAAAAGGAATGTTCTTTTTATGCTTTCCATTTACACATAGATTAAGTTTAACATTTACGTATTCCATAGAACCGTTCAAAACGGTAATGCAAATGTACTGGCCGAGATTTTTAAAGCATATAAAAAATGTTTCATTTTCGCCCAAAAATGTTGCATGTTACATTTTTAGGCGAAGATGAAACATTTGTATCATCAGAAATTTATTCTGAGGAATAAAAGCACTTGTAAATATCTTCCAATGCCTATTCTCACTTTTAATTTTAAGAAAGGAGTAGTAACTCTCAACCATGGATTTTCATTGTTTATCAGTCCATACAGATTTTAACATCCATCCTTTAAAAGAATATTTAGTACCTTCTTTTAAAGAAAAAAGTTCCATACCTGTTTGTGAATCATCTGGATAAGTCAGAAATGTAAACACATCTTTTCCACCATTTGCAAACAATTCAATACTCGACCTATCTACATAAAGATGTAATCTTAATTTACCTCCAACAGGAACAACTTTCGCATGTTCCATCCGACTGAATTTCGGGATGCATGCATCCGTACAATTGGTACGATCAATCACCAGATTATAAGAATCGGTATCATAACTAATCGTAACTTTTCGTCCGTTGCCAACACATAGATTCAGACCGAACACATTCGATTTTTCTATATCAAAATCAAAATCCAATTCATAAGAATTTTCAGAGGGAGTAAAGAAATCTACTTTATGTATCCCCACTTCCAGGTTCCGCTTACAAGTTACTTCATTATACCTTAAAGCTTCTAATTGAGAAACAGGAGTCTGTATCAACCGCAATCCTTCCGGATAAGTTTTCAGGCTCAGATTCCGAGGTATAGACCAGAATCCTTTACCATACGTACTAGGTACCAGCTGAGCATAATCCCAAGTGGCAACCCATCCCATGGAGATAACTGTCGTCAATGTCGAATCATAATCACGGAACGTACGCGAAGCATAATAATCCATTCCCTTATCTACATACAGAGGGTACTGAGGATGATTTTCCATCAACTTGAATTCTTTTCCATCGAAGTCACCAATAAAATACTGTTCCTTTGCCCAATTGACAGAAATAGCCATTACCCATTTCTTATTATTCCAGTCCCCATCAACGGGAAGTTGGAACAAATCTGGACATTCCCACGACTTTTCCTGATCGCCACACGGCCCAAAATCACTCTCCCACTTCCAATGTTTCAAATCGGCTGAGGAATAAATCTGCACCTTCTTCTCGAGCGCCTTAGCCACAACCATTACCCATCGCTTGGTCGGCTCGTAATAAAACACAGTCGGATCACGAAACTCCGTACTACCGATATCAAGCACCGGATTATCCTCGTAATATTGGAACGACTTACCGTCATGACTGAATGATATGCCTTGCTCCTGTTTCTTGGAGTCTTTTTCAAAAATGGTATAAACTGCCACGTAAGCATCTTTCCCAAACCCGGCAGTGTTATGCTTGTCGATTACCATAGACCCCGTAAAATAGTTCATATCAATATTTTCTCCCGTCATGGCGAAAGGAGTCACTTCCTGATAATGGACCAAATCCTGTGATTCGACCTTTCCCCACCAATACATGTGATATTTATTCTGATAATGAATAAACCCACAAGGATCTCCTATCCAGCCCTTTTTAGGACTAAAATGATACTGAGGACGATACTTTTCTTTATAGAGCGAATCGACCGGCTGTGCAGAAAGCTGTAAGCCTACCCCCAGTAAACATCCCGCAAGAAATAAAATGCTTTTCATAATCTTTCTATTCACCTTTATCACCACATTCACCTCGGTTATCCTTATCAACAAAAATCTCTTTCCGATGAAACAACGGCAGGTTTAACCCAATCCTGCCGTTACTTTTACGAAACTAACCTTTATTAAAAATCTCCATACCCTGGATTCTGAACATAATTACCCTGAGAAAAATTATATTGCGCTCTCGAAACAGGCAAATATTCATCCCGTCCTTCAGTAAAATGAGCAACTGAATAGTAAACTCTCATATCTTTTTCTCCATCGATATACTTATTCATCGTTTCGGCAGCAATGCCCCAACGAACCAAATCGAAGAAACGTTCGCCTTCCATTGCCGTTTCCAAACGCGTTTCAAAACGTAACGCCTGGCGAGCATAATCCTGTGTCCAGCCTGCTACTGGATATTCACCAATCAGATAATTAGCAGCATCTTTAGACGGATCATTAAAATCCTTCACATACGCACTGTATTTAGCACGACGACGAATACGATTTATACATTCACGAGCTTCTTCAAGTCCCGCAGGGTCTCCTATTTCAATCAGAGCTTCTGCTTTCCATAATAAGACATCAGCATAACGAATTATCTGCCAATTCAAGCCAGAAGCTCCCCATGGCCATCCCTTGTGCATATCAGAACTTTCAGGAGAAACATAAAAGCGCTTTGTGCAATGATAGCCATAATCACCCTGATTACGTACCCAAGTATTCTGACACGGTGTTTCCGGATAGGTTTTCCATGTTATATTGGGACGACCGACCACAAAATCCAAGCGAGGGTCTACTGTTCCATCAACTTGAGTATTTACAGCTTTACCATTCTCGTCAAATACAATAACATCATAATCATGATCATTGAACGTATCGAACAAAGGAAGACCGTTTTTATCTGTCTGATAAGCATTTATCAAATTCTGGCTAGGCAAGAAGAAACCATCTCCACTATAAGGTCCCTGCGGAGCGTTCAACAAGTTACTCCAATTAATACGTCCTCCATTGGGCGAACCATCATTCATCGAATACTGTACAGCGAAAACAGACTCAACTCCATTTTCATACGCAACCAAATCCAATTGCTGAAAATCTGACAACAGATCATATCGACCATCCAAACGATTGCACAAGTCAACAACTTCCCCCAACAGATTCTTATTTATATTGATCACCTTATGAGTATTCTCGTCCTGTTCGTACGCCTGATACAATTTTACCTTTGCAGCATAAGCCCAAGCAATGTAACGATTGATACGCCCTTTATCAGCCTGAGTTTCCGGCAGACTATTTGCGGCATTCATCAGTTCATCAGCAATCATACCCAAAATTTCATCGCGAGTATATTCATTATTAGGAATATTTACATAGTCATTAATATCGACATTTTCATCAAAATAAGGAATGCGATTAAACAAACGGCTTAATTCAAAATAGAAGTGAGCACGAAGAACGCGCATTTCTGCCTTTCTGGATGCCAGTTCAGGGACATCATCCTCAGAACAAGTATTCAAGACCTTCAATGCTGAGTTGCAACGCTGAACACAACTATATAAGTTAAACCACTTACTATCAACATTTCCCAAAGTCGCATCAACATCGAATGTTTCCAAGCGATGGATATCTTGCACATCCGTTATACCACCACCACCTTTATAAGCATTATCGGCACGTACTTCTCCATAACTCCAATTCGTCATCGGAATATTTTGTATACTGGCTGTTTCTCCCGGTGCCCCCATCAAGGCAGAATAGGCAGCATTAATCAACAAGTCAACATTTTTCGGATTAGACAGATTATCATTATTCAATGTTGCCTGAGGCTTAATATCCAAAAATTTCTCTTCATTACAACCTGCTACTACGGCTGTGAAAGACAACGCTAATATTATATATTTCAGATTCATAGTATTTCTTTTTATTTTGTCATTAATTAAAATCCCACAGATAAGCCAAATGTATAAGTTCTCGGTTGTGGATAAGTATATCCCAAACCTTCCGGATCAGCCCCCGTATAATGAGTTAAGGTAAACAGGTTTTGTGCCTGAAAATATACGCGTGCATTGCTCAGAGATAATTTCTTCGTTATTTTTTCAGGGAAGGTATATCCCAAGGTCAATGTCTTTAACTTTATGAAAGAGCCATCCTCAATAAAGAATTCAGAAAGACGTGATTCATTGTTATTATCAATAGTAGTCAATGCAGGTATTTCACAATCGTATACACCAGTCTGTTCATACACCTTCCATGCATCCATTGCATCCAGCAAACGGGTTGAATGATTTCCCGTCCATAACTGGAACAAATCTGTATAGTATTTAGAATTATTGTATACATCGCGAACCATACCATTAAAGAACAAGCTTAAATCAAAGCCTTTCCAGGAAGCCCCTAAATTTAAACCAGCAATAATTTTCGGTTGATCAGAGCCCAACCAAGTCTGATCGGAAGTATTGATAACTCCATCACCATTTACATCTTCGTAACGGATACGTCCGACTCCAGGTTTACCTAACTGAACATCGTATTGCTGATTATAGGCATCAACCTCAGCTTGAGTGTGGAAAATACCATTAGTCTTATATCCCATCCATGAGCCATAGGGCTGACCGACCAATGTCTGATCAACGCCATTACCACCACCGTATGTATAATAGATGTCTTCAGGCAAATCGGTTACTTCATTTTGATAATAAGAAAGGTTCAAAGAAATATCGTAATTAAAATCTTTCACATGATCTCTCCATGTAAACGTTCCTTCGAAACCATTATTTTTCATCGATACCCCGTTATACCAATAATATCCACCTTCTCCGATAACACCAATATATGGACGTTCTACCAACATATCGGTAGTATTCTTATTGAAATAGTCTAATCCGATGGACAAACGATTATTCAAGAAAGCTGCATCCAAACCAATATTCCACTGTTCTGTCTGTTCCCATCTCAAATCGTTGTTCGCCGAATGTGTCTTATAAACACCCGGAGCCAGTGTTACACCATCTCCTGTAAGATTATAGGAAGAATTCTGCAAGCTCATCGCAAATTTGTCATAAGTCGCAGTATTATCAATCATATCGTTACCGTTAATACCCCAAGATGCACGAATCTTTAAGTCACTCAACCAGTTCTGAGTTTTTTCCATGAACTTCTCACTTGAAATTCTCCATCCAACAGAAGCCGAAGGGAAAATTGCCGAATTATGGTTCATTCCGAAGCGAGAAGAAGCATCACGACGCAATGTAGCAGAAACCAAATATTTATCAGCATAATCATAATTTGCTTTAGCAAAGTAAGATACCAATGCATATTCACTGGCGTTGTTTCCTACTGTCTGATCCGAAGTGACAGCATCCAGATAACGATAATCTAAATCTTCAATCACTAATCCACGACCATACCCACTCAACGATTCACCAAACTCTTTCTTAGCTTCCATACCAGCCAGGATATTAAGAGAATGTTTATTAATTTCAAATGAATAATTTAATGTATTCGACCAAACCCACTGAAGGCTGTAATTATGTGTGACATTCAACTCATTAGTATCAACTATGCGACTTGCTTCCTGCCATGCCGGAACAAAAGTAGAATTAAATTCATTATAATAATTCAAGCCGAAATTAGATTTAAAAATCAATTTCTTTACCGGTTCTATTTCAACATAAGCATTTCCGAATATACGCCAATATTTATGACGATTATTGGCTTCATTATCTGTCAGACGAATCAAATTAGGTTTATCACCCAAAATATCAACATAACCTCCTGCATAATTCCCATTTTCATCATAAACCGGTATAGCCGGATGCTGGGCGATTACATTCTCTTCAATACCCGAAGGATTCAAATGACGAGTCCAATAGTTTACAGAAACACTTTCCCCGATTCTCACCTTATTATTAATAAAACGAAAATCTGAAGTCAGACGAGTATTGAAACGCTGAAAATCAGTATTGCGACACAAACCATCCTGGTCCATATAATTCATGGTCAGTGCCACATTTCCATCCTTAAATCCCTTAGACAATGATAAATTATAATTCTGCATCAAAGCAGTACTATAGATTTCCTTCGCCCAATCAGTATTTCCCGTACGAATTTTTACCCCGTCCTGATCATAATAAAACTCCTGCAAAACAGGTTTATCGCCATTACCATATACTGCACTAGAAGGATAAGTACCATAATCATTATGATAAGCCTGCCAATATACATCTCCCCATTGCTGTGCATCCAACATATCAAAGCCTGTAGCAAAGGTCTGTGCAGTCAGGGTCATATCAAAATTCACCTTTACATCACCTTCTTTCGCACGTTTAGTAGTAATGATGATTACACCGTTGGCAGCCTGAGCACCATATATAGCAGCAGAAGCTGCATCTTTCAAAACCTGAATAGATTCAACATCATTAGAAGACAAAATAGAAGCAATGTTATCACGCGTCTGTACGCCGTCTATTACATACAGCGGAGAACTGTTATTAATAGTAGTCGTACCTCGAACCAAAGCTCCAGTATTCATTCCACCCGGAGTACCATCCGTTGTAATATTCATACCAGCCACACGCCCCTGCAAAGCAGACATAACGTTACCCGTAGGAACATCGGCTACATCCTTCATTTTTACGACAGCAACAGATCCTGTCAAACTGGCTTTCTTTTCAGTCATATAGCCTGTTACAACGACTTCATCAAGGACTTCTGTATCTTCGACCAAAACAATGTTTAAGACACCTTGAGCTTTTACGACCTGCGTCTTGAATCCTATATAAGAAATAGATATTTCCGCCCCCTGATTCACAGTCAACGAGAATTTACCATCAAAATCGGTAATTGTACCATTGGTCGTACCTTGTTCAAGGATTGTCGCCCCGATTACGGGTTCACCATCAGACTTGGAAACTACTGTTCCCGACACTTGCAAACTTTGTGCCTGCACCATCAAACACACCATAAGGAGGAGTGTTAAACAATCTAACTCGCTCTAAATTGGACTTTGATTGAAAATCAAGAAGTTGGGCGTTTGCCTATATTATACAGGTAACAATATGGAAACGAGCGGACTTCTGCTCGTTTCTGTATTTTGCAATATGCAAAGAACGCCTTAATTCGGGGACAAAGATACGATATTTTTCTTAATATCCCATAATTTACAAGAAGAGAAATATGGAAATTAGGACTTTTTTACATAGAAATTTAACTTCATTTTTTCGTAAAAGCAACCAAACATAATCACTCAGTGATAGCTACATACATAATAGTTTTGCTTTTTCCACTACATATTCAAAATAGCATCAACAGAAAGGTGTTGTATATTGCTAATTGCTGTTGTGTTTTAATTTAATATCCCGTAAGGAAATTCGGTAGAATCAACATTAAAATAGTAAACGTTATTTGTGTCTAAATCAAAAGCAGTCATAACGACAGGTGATACATCTCGTGCATTAGTAGTTGTAAGACCTTCATTCGTCCATAAAAACTTTAAATAAGTAGGAATGGCTCCCCATAAAAAATCATGTGAACTGTTTGAAATATTATAAAAACAAACCTTATCTGAAAAGACTAAAGAAAGAAAAAAATTTGAGTTTTTCACAAACAGTTTGTAATTGCCAGTAGCTTTTAAATTAAAAGATTTATCATATAAATAAAATGATTTACTTTTATCATTTACTAAATAAAGCCTGTCATCTTCGTTATAAACAGAATAGTTCGGAATTGGGTGGCCTAATTGCAAACCTAAGTAACTATCCACGACCTTAACCCTAATAGTAACGCTAGTATTCTCCGTCTTATCCTTTACAACAAGATAAACAATCCCATTCTTTTTTGTCTTTATTTTTATTTTTCCAGCACCAATAGTGGCTTCCAAAACATTATCATCTGACACTTCGACTGAAAGATTGTTGCTTCCACCACTAAACATAATTTCCGATGGGTTTTCTAATAATGGCTTTTCGTAATACTCTTTTTCAAAACACAATGATGAAACATCAGTACCATTACTACAGCCATATACTATAGAAAACAATAAAAAAAGAAAAAAGGATTGAATTATTTTCATATTTGCCAATAGAATAAAGCATTTGATGTACATAACTTTGTACACCAAATGCAATTAAAACTAATTATTTCTTATGAATTTCTGTTATTTCCCAAAAATTTATATTATAAGTGCCTAATGTTGTCTCAAAATCAGTCGAAGCGTCTGCATTTACCTTATAAAAGCCATTGTCAGTTCCATCCCATCCCATATTAGCATGAAAGTACAAATCGTTATTTCGTAAAATTTCTCTGCTTGTCTTAGTGCAAATTGCATATCCATCTATAACCCAAGCATGAGAACCTTTTTCAGCCTGTTCATTTGCAGTATGTGTTCCACCCATTATTGCAACGCAAGGCATCTGGCGGTTTGCATTTATCGTATTTAACAGTGGATCTGGGGCATATTTATTATAATAAGTGCCACAAGAAACATACTTCTTTAAATAATTCAATAAATTAGAAACTGAAGTTGTACTACTTTTTACACAAGGTATATTCGGATCATCATAAGGCCCATACTTAAAATCCTCATCAATATTTGGTGTTGTATTTGTTCCTTCATACATATGCTTAACTACTTTGGAAATCATCATAGCCTCCTCATAATCTCCGCCAAAATACGAATTATAGTTCAATTTCGGTTTTTTAGTAACAAATGCCCAGTCTATGACTGTTCCATCAATCGTCATGCTCGGAGCGATAGCTGCTAAAGTTTGAACTCCTGCTGTAATAGCACACCCCATAGGGTAATTTGTTTCCGTATGATACTTTGCATTATAAGATTTAGGCAACAACAAGTTATAAGGATTGTTTTGGCCCCACTCGGTCTTTAAAACAGCTCCACCATTTTGAGGCATTAACGATATAATCTGGCTCAAAGGTTTGTCATAAGCTGTAGAACGGGAAGTTGTTTCATGGCTTTTTACACCATTAACCTCAATCAAATCTTTTATTTCTTCATATGTTACTGTAGATTTACCCAAACAAGAAGCCACTTTCTTCAAGGTTTTCTCTCGTAACTCAACTTTGAGCCTTTCTATTTTATTTATCTCTGAAACAGTTGAAGCTTCTGCCAATTTTAACATCAAACATGCCCCAGTACTATCTTTTTTCTCAAAATTACCATTTTCTATATATGCCAAAACACCAGCACTTCGAGAGTCGGCAGAAACTAAAGCATACCCACTCTTTTCTCCAGACTGTAAACACACCTCATAAACAGGAATACTATCAGTCGTAGTCCCTCTTGTTGTCTTGCTTGATATAATTCCGCCAATGCGATATGAGCCCACAATAGACATTCTTGGATTGGCAGCACTTCTTGTTTTTGAGCCCAACGAAGAGGAAAAATCATTTACCATTGCCAGAATCTCATCCTCTGATAAATTTGTAGGATTATCATTTGCTATACTCATTGCCTCATCCATAGACAAATTAACATTCACGTTCTCAATAACAGGATTACTGTCATTAAGAATTTCATCTTGGCACGATGATACAATCACTGCCAATAATATTAAAACTAAATACTTTTTCATATTTATACTGTACTACTGGTTAAATGATGCAAATTTACGAAATTTATTTTAAATCGATATATAACGAATGTATTATTTATGTATTATTAATAATTTTTATTGTTAAGGCGTTAAAATATATTGCATTTGGGCATTTTTTACTTTATTAATATATAAGAACTAACATCCTTTGCTTTTGGTTCATTACCAAATGAGTCTATCAAAATAATGCTGCTGTCATTCTTCACCTTACAAAATATATTGTCACCGCTTTGCGGATGTTCAAGCATCAGAATGCAGCCGTCAAGCACTTTGAAAAAAACATTCAATACTTTGCAATCATCCGAATCCGTTTGGAGATTTCTGCTTCAAACGATAGGTGCCATAAGCATTTAGCGTGAGTTTGTTTCTACATTAGTCGGTAACACACCAAAATATGCCCTTGTTATGGAATCCAAGTTAATACTGTTTTCTAAAACTGCCGTATATTCTTCGGCTTTAACAGAGTCAATACCTACATCGTTTTGTCCTGTGCCGCATAATATATAGGAAGCAACAAATGAGATAACCAAAACTGCTATAATTACCAATTTCTTCTTCATAACCATCATAAAAGAAAAAGTGTCCGCAATGCCAAGCAAGTGGCATCACGGACGCGAATGAACAGTTGAGAGTTAATGAAAAGTCAGTATTCTGCTATGTTGCTGATGCATGGACAAGTTCTTGCACTATCAAACACGATACGGAGACCGTTCGTCTTTACTTTATCGAAGCGAAGGATGCGCTTGTAGCCGATGACCGTTGTCTATTATTTCTTATTAATTTTCTTTTTAATTTCATTTGCCTCTTTAAATAGGCTATTAGCAATGCTATCTTTAATTGCTGCCATCTGTATCATTTCGATATGGTAGCGAATTGAGTCCTCGTAAGTATTTACATGAGCTCTCACATTCTCAATAACTTCTTTATTTGGGCATACAGAAAAGTTCTTTTCGATGTATCGAACATTGGGGTCATCGGATGGAAGCACCATCTTCAAAGCCCGATACTTCAAATCTGCCTCCTCCCAATCTTGATGCTCTCGCCATTGGGTGAGATTGCCCAAATGGAGAGGACAAGGGATAGAGCCAAGCCTCCAATGAAAAGAAGAACTTTCTTTGAGGTTGGCTCGAAGCGATGGGTTACAACCTTCTTTTG
>ENA-UERX01000932-UERX01000932.1-human-gut-metagenome-genome-assembly--contig:-NODE-932-length-20146-cov-4.990034_pt1 | contig 20146 bp, 14 predicted proteins | sample MGYA00242992_ERZ507993 | MGnify/ENA primary metagenome ERZ507993 (study PRJEB26167, sample SAMN06115487) | human gut metagenome | host: Homo sapiens | place: China:Chongqing | collected 2015-04-10... | reverse complement strand
CGCGGTTTCTCCTTCCGTTTCGACTCCCCACTCGACATGCGCATGAACAAGCGTGCAGGCAAGACTGCTGCCGACATATTCCAGAATAACATCCTATTGTTTTAGATGCTCTACAAGCATGAACAGCCGCGAATCGGAAAGATCTTCTAGTTTCGCCCCGACTGACCGCCAAGGGCCAAAATGGCCTCTCCATCCCCAGGCGACCGGCTCTGGCGCGCCGAGGAGTGTCCCCAAGTGCCGGCAGAAAAGGAACGTCCTTAACTGCCGGCTAGAGGGCACCGAAGAGGATGGCATAGGTAGTGGATTCGCCGAGCTTGAGCTCGTCGCCGGGATTGAGCTGGGCGGAACGGCCGGGCTCGACCTGAATGCAAACGCGCGTGGCCCCGTTTACCACCACGGTTCCGTTGGTGGACGACAAGTCCTCGACGTGCCAGATATTTTGAGCATCGCACCAGATATGGGCATGGCGGGCCGAGACATCGTCGCCGACGTCGGTAATATCGCCCTCACCAGTGGCCAGCGCGCCAATCTCAACACCCTGCTCACTCGGCTGAATCCAGCGCGGGGCGCTCACGACAAAACTGTTTTGCACGCGCAGCAAGCCCAAAGGGTGCGCCGGGGCGGGTTCGCGTTCGCCCGCAGTCAGCGACATGCCAAGCGAACGCGGCGTGGATGTGCCTCCGCCACAGGTCGCGTGTGCGTAGTCGATGGCATAGTTCACCGAGGACCGCACATCCGCCGAACAACCGACGGCGACAAACAGCACCAGCACGGCCTCGGCGCGCTCGGCGGGCATGAGTTCCGCCGCCTGGGACAGGCGATCGAGCGCGTTGCGATAGAGATTCGTGTCCTGGTGGCACTCTTCGAGCGCGCGTACCATCGGTTCACCTGCAGGACCGCACACCATATTGATCACAGCCGTGGAGTCCATGGGATTGCGCTGGCGCAGGGCCAGTTGCGACATAATACGCGCAGCCGAGGTACCGTATTCGGCAAAGTAGCGCTGCTGAAGCGTGCCGACCGGCGCGCGAACGATAAAGCGGGAAACCCAAGAGCGATCGGCGGCTCGGCTCTGCGGGCTGCAGCCGTCGGCGAGCGGACGGGACGAAAGCACCAAGCCGCACAGCTCGATATGGCTCAGATGCGCTGCGCGCTTAAAGATGTCAAACATGGCCCCGCATGGGGTGAGCTCAACTTGAGATGCCATGACCTAGGCCTCCTTGGTCGTAGAAATAGAATCGGACGATACTTCGACAGGTCCGCCAAAAGTACGGACAGCTGCGGCTCCACCGGCAAGCGGAGTCGCCATCTGGGCTTTTGTGCGTCGCGGTGCCGAAACGGGAAGTTCAAAGGCAAAGCCCATCACAAGCAAAAACCACGTAAGCGTATAGGTTGCAACCAGAGCGGCAACAAGGCCGCCCATCACGGCGCGTTGGGAAAATACGCTACATGCAGCCACAACCAGCACCGGAACCTCGCAGGCAGAAAGCGCAAGCACACCCTGCAGGAAGCCCGAGCGCCGATCGCGCGCAAGTGCCCCCGCGGCAACGCCGGCTATGCCTGACAGCGCCAACGCCAGTGCGGCAATAATACCCGGTAGCGACCCAGACCACACGAGCGATCCCAAAGTCGCCGTCACGCGAGCGCCCGACGCCAGCAGCGCGGCCGAAACCACGACCACAGCCCAAACCACGCCACAGACGACCGTCGCGCCGACCATCAGCGCGCGACGAACCGCGCGGCCAGACGCATCCATGGGGCACGGCGTGAGCGGCTCGCCGCGGAGCGAACGACCGACATTTTGCGCATAGTGGTCACAAAACGCCGAGAGCGCCGCCTCGACCGCCGCCGGCTCGGGACGATCTTTTTGATGGCTGGACAGACAGGCCATCACCACGTCGAACAGCTGGGCATCGACAAACGCCAGCGCATCGCGTAGCTCCTCGGAATCCGGCTCAAGCCCCAGCTGCTGGGCCTGCTCGGCCGCAGCGAGCGCCACATCGGGCTCACGACGAAGCAGCTGAGTCAAATCGCAACCGGGCGCATGGGCACCAATGGGATAGTCGGGCAGCGTGTCCATCTTGAGACGGTAGGGGCTGGCGATGTCGCGCGTCTTTTTGCGCGAACCCGAGGTGCCCGAAGTGCTCGGCGCGGCTTCGTATGGCGCGGCGCCGGCAATGAGCTCGTAAACCGTGCTTGCTGCGGCATAGACGTCGATCGCCGGCGACATACGCAAAGCGCGCAGGTCGGGAATATCGTCGGTGAGCATCTCGGGCGGGGCATAGGCAACCGTCGCGCGACGCAGCGTGGCATAGCGCTCCGTAAACGACGCCTTGCCGCCGGTACCGGCCACGGCCGACGCAGGCTCAAGCGCCAGCGACGAGCCAAAGTCGATCAGGCACAGGTCAAAGGTGCCCTCGGCAAGCTGCCGGTCAAGCGGTAGACGCGCCGTACGCACCATAATATTAGCGGGCGAGATATCGCGATGGACAAAGCCCTCGCCCACCAGGCTCATACGGCAGAGCAGATCGAACAGGTCGCGACCCAGACGCGCCGCCACAAGCGGCGATAGGCGGCCGGCATCGTCCACGGCAAAGCGCGAGCGCAAGCGGGCGAGCGTCTCGCCCTCGACCCATTCCATGACAATTGCAGGCACACCGTCGACCTCGCCCCAGCCATAGAGGCGGGGAAAGCCCTTAAGGCCCGAAAGGGCGCGATGGCATTCGTATTCCTCGCGAAACGCCGCTTTGAACTTGGCGACCAGCGCCTCATGGGCGGCGGCATCGTCAAACTCATCGCACGTTGGCAAGATGAGCTGCTTGAGTGCCACGGCCTCGCCTTGGGCGTTGACGGCACGCGTCACGCGGCCGATACCGCCACGGCGCATGGTGGCATCGTCGGCAAACAGTATCGTAAAACGACGCAGATAGGCAGGCAGTTCGTCCTGACCGAGCGCAATGGCCGGCTCAAACCCGTCGACACGCGCCAGGCGCAGGCCGACCATGGGATCGCGACCGAGCGATTGTGGTGTGGTGGATGCAAGATCGGTCATCATAGGGCAAGCGCCGCCACGTTATTGTTGAAGTTACCGAGCGCGACGTCATCATCGCCGTAATGGCCGACCCATTGACATAGGTTGGTGTAACAGCCCCACAGATTGGCATACTGCTGATACCACTTTGACCGGGGCGAGAATGTCTGACGACCGAACTCGGCTCGAATGACAAACATCTCCCCGACCAGGCTGTCGCACGGCCTGGGATCTCCCGTAGAGTTATAGGTCGAGACCACGTCATTGGCACGAGAAACATAGCCGTCGAGCATGTTGTACTTGGTCACAAGCCAGCTGTGAATGCTCTCTTCCTCAGCAGCGGAAAGGCCACCGGAGTTTGCATCGTTGTCAGTGTTGCCGCCCGTCGAGCCGCCGTTTCCAGACCCTCCGGCAGAGGAACCCGACCCAGAGCCACCGCCCGAACTCGACGAATCCGAGCCGGAGCCAGAAGTATCCGAGCTACCGGGCTTTCCGGACTGCTGGGCGTCCTGCTCCTTCTGCTGCTCGACCTTATTCACCGTTGCCGCCACGCTATTGTTGGACAACCGATCGATGATCTTGGTGTTGGTGAGCACGATGGTTTTGCCATTGGCAAGCGTGACTTCGTTGTCCGGGGCCTCGGCGCCGTCCGCGTCGCCGGTGCCAAACACAATATGCGCGACCACACTTGCCCAAGCATATCCAGTCGTGGTCCCCAGGTCACTTTTGACCTCATGCCCCACGCGCGGTTCGCGTGCGGCATGTGCCTGCATCATGGACGGCACGGTCATGCCATAGGCAGAAACGCCAGCTATGACCAGCACCAGCGAGCAAGACAGCAGTGCGTACGCCCGCGGCGCCAAGCCCGGTCGGCGTCGCATGCGCACCGCGGCGCCGCGCTTTGTCTGAGTGCCACCGGGCCGCATGCGTTCTCCTCCAACAAAAACACGCCGCTCGGGAGCGGCGCATTCATTCGAATCCATATTTGAGTGTATCAGCGAACCCAAAAGGTTGCGCAACGAATGGGCAAATTAAGGATGCGAGTGGAAGCATCCATGCGATAAGCGGATACAAAGCATCTTTGTTGCACAACAAACTTACAGTCGCACGGGGAAATTATGGCTACCCCGTGCGTCGCGATGAAGACATACGGCAGGAGCAGGCTCGCCACCTAAATCGTGCGACGGGCCTCGATGGCGCGCCCAAGCGTAAGCTCGTCGGCATACTCCAGGTCGCCGCCCACGGGAAGGCCGCTCGCCAGACGCGATACCTCAACGCCCAGCGGCTTGATAGTGCGGGCCAGGTAGCTCGCCGTGGTCTCGCCCTCGATATTGGGGTTGGTGGCGATGATGACCTCGTGGATGTCCTCGTGGCCCAAGCGTGCCAGCAGCTCACGAATGTGCAACTGCTCGGGACCAATCTTGTCCATGGGACTGATCACGCCGCCCAATACGTGGTAGAGACCGTGGTAGCTGCCCGTGCGCTCAATCGCCTGGACATCGCGCGGCTCGCCCACCACGCAAATGCGAGTGGTATCGCGCATCGAATCCTGGCAGATGGAGCACTCGTCGGCCGTGGCGTAGTTAAAGCAGCGGCTGCAAAAGTGAACCTCCTGCTTAACCTCCAGGATAGCCTCGGCCAGGCGGCGCGCCTCCTCGGCATCGGCCTCGAGCAGGTAATAGGCGATGCGCTGGGCCGACTTGGGACCAATGCCCGGCAGACGGCCCAGCTCATCGAGCAATTTTTGCAGACTATGGTTGGCACTCATATATATGCGTGTCTTAGAACGGCATGCCCGGGATGTTGAGGCCGCCGGTGATGGCGCCCATCTGCTTGTTGGCGAGCTCGTTGACACCGCGGACGGCCTCGTTGACGGCAGCCATGATCATGTCCTGCAGCATATCGACGTCCTCGGGATCGAGGGCATCGGGGTCGATGGTGAGGTTGACGAGCTCCATCTCGCCGTTAACGGTCACCTTGACCATGCCGCCGCCGGCAGAGGCGTCGACGGTCTGGGACTTAAGGTTTTCCTGCGCGGCGGCAAGCTGCTCCTGCATCTTGCGAGCCTGCTTCATCATTTGCTGCATGTTCATACCGGCCATGATGGCTCCTTTACGTGCGGCCGCGCGACAAGCTGCAAGGGCAGCCGGAGCGCGACGGGACTTTCAAACTCAAAAATCGTACCACGGCGCGGGGCAAGCAAGCGGGGCGGACACGCTACCTCAGTCGATATACATGTCCTTGAGCGTGACGCACGCCCAAGATTATGCAAGGTCGAATTATGCAAGGTTGCATAATTATCTCAAGCTACATCTAGCAGAGCTGGAACCAGGCAGTTTATGCGTAGGGCTACAAGGCTACATGGCAAAATGCCGAGCCGCTGCTCGAGGCGGCACGCATGGCGGCTGGGTATAATTTGATTGTCATAGATGACGATTTGGAGGTGCCCTCGTGAATGTCCCAGCCGTACTCCAAAACATCCGCTCAAAACACCCCGTTGCATATGTGGTTCTCTATCTCTTTGTCGTCTGGGTATTACTGGTTATCATCACCCATGCCATAGCTTTTGGAGCAGAACTGCTGATAGCCAGCTCGGACCAGCCCGTCGTCAAATGGGAGACGACCGATGAATGCACCGACGGAACCCGAACCATTTACTACAACAGCCCGTCCCTCTACCAAGAGTTCAAGGTCAAGATAAAGGACCCCAAGATTGTCGGTGCCGAACCAGGCGCTTTCTTGACAATCGGAGCAACCCTCGACGCCGAGCAAGTCGAGTACACGGACAGCCGCGCGACGTATCGTGTCGACCTCAGCACCCTAGGCCGACCGTCACGCATCTGCCTGCTCGAATGCGAGACACGCGGCACCACGCTACACATGTACGAAATACAGATGCGCCCGGACAAAAGAAAGTGATGTACGGCCCGAGTCGAAACAGACTAGGCATAGACTCGTCCGCCTTCGTAGGCAAAACGCAGGATGAGCGGGGCATTGTTGCGCACGAAATCATCGAGTTCTTTGAGGTTCGCTTCGCTAAAGCCCTCGTGTGACACCCAATTGAATGCCGGCAAGATACACTCCGCCGTGTCAAAACCCCAATCGCGCGGGCGCTCCACAACAACCTTCACCGTGTTGTCCTCCCGGACTTCGGAATACGAAACCTGCGTATCGTCCTCAAGGCGGACATATTCCCACATCATAAGCTCGCTCCGTTCAAAGGGTTCTCTTCTTGAGCAGTATACCCGCCTGCGCAGCTACTCCACCGGCTTGAAGATGGTGGACTGGCCGAAAACGCTGCGGATGAGGGCTTTGGCCTCGTCCTCGGTCTGCGGGATGTTCGGGGCTGCGCCCTGATGGCCGAAGGGGCTGCCCGCACCGGGGTTGGACTCCCAGGGAGCCGCGGGGGCGTCGTCGCTAGTGGGGGCCGCGGATGCCGCCGCGGCGGGCTTGGGCGCGGACGCCGCACCCGGCACGTCGAACGGAGGAAGATCGTCCCCGCTCGCATCGCCGGCAAAGCCGCCGACCATAGCGTCGTCGTAGGGCACCTGCTCGGATTCCCACGGCGCGGGCTGCGCGACAGGCTGAGCCTTGGGGGCAGCCGAGCGCTCGAGCGCACGGGGTGCGGGCTCGGTCGGAAGCTTACCCGTGGCAGGAGCGCCGGCGGGGTTGTCGGAGCGTAGCCAGGGGGCTTTGCCCAGGTCAGACGACTTGGGCGCGGGCGAGACGGGCTTGAACGCGGGGACCGGAGCAGCCGGTTTGGACGCCGCGGGCTTAGGCGCCGACGGGGTCGATGCCGCTACCGGCGCCGCTTGCTGCTGCGGCGCGCTGGCACTCGAGGACACAGGGGCCGCCGAGGACACGGGTTGCGGGTCCGCAGATGCCGCAGCCCGTGCAGATGGAGAATGCTCCTCATGTTGAGGAGCCGGCGTGCCACCCCCACCCAGGACATAGTCGACGGTACGACGACCGAAGACCGCGCAGACCGTCGGCAGGACCACCGACTGCGTATCGGCGCGACCGAGCATCTTAATGGCAAAAGTCGAACCCGCGGGGAACGAGACCGTGAGCTTGGAGCCGTCGTCGGCCGTGGCGCGGGCGTTGAGCAAAAGCCCTGCGTAGGAAGCCTGGCGCGCCTTGACACGCTCGACAACCTCGGCCCATTTGCGCTGCAGCTCTCCGGCATCCTCGACCGCGGGCGTCTCGGCAGCACCGGCGGCGGCAACCTGGACGGCATTGTTGGACTGGGGCTTAGGTGCCGGAACGGTGGCAGGCGCGGGGGCCGGAGCCGCAACGGGTTGAGGTGCAGGCGTTACAGGTTTGGGCGCCGGCGCAGGAGCCGCGGACTTGGGCGCAGGCTGGGCAGCCGGAGCGGCAGCACCACGGTCCCAAGGCATACCGCCCTGGCGCGCGGACGTAGCAGCAGGGGCAGCGGATGCCGCCGGAGCAGCAGCACGGACGCCCGAAATTAGCGTCGGCTGCTGGGCAGCAGCGGGTACGGATGCTGCAGGCGCGGCGGCCTGAGCAGCAGCCACGCTCGCCGGAACGGCGGCGTTGGCAACCATGGCCTCCAAGCGAGCTACGCGCTCAGCCAAAGCTTCAATCGTCAAATCGGCCTCGGGACGTGCCAGACGCGTGCAGGCAATCTCGAGCACCAGGCGCACGTCGCTCGCGCCCCTCATCTCCAGTGCGGCATCGTCGAGCACTGTCAGCACACGGGCCAGGCGGTCGGCAGGATGCTCGCCAAAGGCAGCGGCCTCGGCAGCAAGTGCCTCGGCCTGCTCGGAGCCACCCTCAAACAGCTCGGCACGGGCACCGGCAACGCAGGCAACGTACACGTCACGCACATGCGCCACCAGGTCACGCGTCAGCTCCAGCAGGTCGTTTCCTTCCTCGACCTGCGCGCGAATAAGCCCATACAGCTCGGCAACATCACGATCGGCAATGGCGCGGGAAAACTCGCCCAGAATCTGGTCCGAAACCTCGCCCAAAAGCGAGCGGGCATCGTCCGCATGCACAGCGCCGTTGCCAAAAACGCTCAGCTGCTCCAGCGTGGACAACGCGTCGCGCATGCCGCCCTTTGCATGGCGCGCCACGATGGCCAGCGCCTCGTCGTCGTAATCGAATCCCTCCTGCTCGCACACGTAGGACAGTCGATGCGCAATATCCTCGTTGCCGATGCGATGGAAATCGAAACGCTGGCAGCGTGAGAGGATGGTCTCCAGAATCTTTTGCGGGTCGGTGGTGCACAGCACAAAGATCACGTGTGCCGGCGGCTCCTCAAGCGTCTTGAGCAGCGCGTTGAACGCCGCCGTCGTGAGCATGTGGACCTCGTCGATGATATAGATCTTGTACTTGCCGCGCACCGGGGCAAAGTTGACGGAGTTGATGATCTCCTCGCGCACGTTGTCCACGCCGGTACGGCTTGCGGCATCGAGCTCGTAGACATCGGGGTGGTTGCCCTCGGCAATGAGCTCGCACTCCTCGCAAGTACCGTCGGGCATGCAGCCGCTTGCACCCTCGGCGCGCGCCGCCTCGGCATTGCGGCACAGCAGCGCCTTGGCCAGAATGCGCGCCATGGTGGTCTTGCCCGTGCCGCGCGGTCCGCAGAACAGGTAGGCGTGGGACAGGCGCCCCTCGGTGATGGCGTGCTCGAGCGTCGAGACGATATGCTGCTGGCCCACCACGGAGTCGAAGGTGAGCGGGCGATACTTTCGGTACAACGATTCCATGGGTGCTCCCCCGGGTATACTGAGTCTTGTTGCCGCGGCGGCCATGCGGTCGCACGGCATACTGCATTCCATAATAACCCGTACGGCGAGTCCGCCGCGATAGGAGTCCAAAGAGCATGGCAGACGCAGAGAGCAACCTCATTCCCTCCGAAGCAGCCGACCAGGTCGAGGTCGCGCTCGAGGCGCAGGCCGCGGCCGATGACGGCATTCTGTACCTCAACGAGTATCAGTACGAAAACGACCTCGTCACCGACTTCGCCCGCCTGGTCGCCTCGCCCAGGCGCCGTGGCTCCCTGTACGTCGCCGCCGCGATTGCCGTGCTCATCGGCATCGGCATGCTGGTGGCCGGCGGCAGCTGGATCAAGTTCGGCGTCGTGCTGATCGTGTTCGGCGCCTTTTTGGCCTGGTGGAGCAAAAATCTGCACCATACGCTCGCGCGCGACTTTATCGAAGCCGTCGAGGCAGACGAGTCCATGGGCGGCCGCTACCGCCGCGTCGCCGCCAACGAGGACGGCCTGATGGTCTGGGGCAAGAGCGGCAAGTCGCAGTTCTTCCCGTTTGAGAAGCTCGACCACGTGCTCGACGGCGAGCGCATCTTTGTGGCCATGTTCGCCGACCAGGGCGTGACGATCCCCAAGGACACCTTTGTTCGCGGCGATGCCGAGCAGTTTGGCCCCTTCCTCAAGGCGCGCATCAACAAAAAACTCCGCATCGAGACCAAACGCAAGAAGATGAAGGCCGAGAAGGCCGCAGCCGAAGCCAAGCAGGGCGACAAGCCCCAGGAGACCAAGGGCAAGCAGCGCAAGCAGAAGAAGAACAAGAAGAAGCGCTAAGACCAAACCAGACAGGCAGCCTCACATCCCGTTATCCTCGCCATCCGCCCGAGCGTGCTACACTAGCAGCATCTATGCCACCGCGAACGGCTCGGCTCCGCGCCCGCCACTCGCAAACGAACTTTAAACGCACGAGGGTTGGCCATGCCGCTTTTCTCGCAACATACCGCCCGGTTCTCGCCGGACGTTCCTTTGGAGGGCACCAGCTCTCGCGAGCTGCTCAAGCGGTACCAGCCGCTCGAGACACTTGCGACCGGCGGTTTTGGCTCCATCGAGATTTGCCGCGACACGCACCTGCGCCGCCGCGTCGCCATTAAGCGCATCCCCCTTATCAACGGCGCCGGCATGCCCGCCAGCGACATCATGGATGTCCTGCGCGAGGCGCACACTGCCGCCATGCTTCAACATCCCAATATCGTGCAGGTCATCGACTTTACGCATGACACCGCCTATGCCTACCTGGTTATGGAATATGTCGATGGCATGTCGCTGGCCGAGTTTTTGCATCGCGTGGACGGCCACTCGCTCACCTTTGACGAGGCCGCGGCCATTGCCGATGCCCTGGGCCAGGCGCTCACCTTCGCCCATAGCAATGGCGTACTCCACCTGGACATTAAGCCCGCCAACGTGCTCATCGACCACTCGGGCAATGTAAAGCTCACCGACTTTGGCATGGCGCGACTGTCGTCCGCCGGTGGCTTTGGCGGCTCGCGCGGCGGCACCATCGGCTACATGCCGCCCGAGCAGCTCGATATCGAGACCGGCACGGTCGACGAACGCGCCGATGTCTTTGCCCTTGCCTGCGTTATCTATGAGGGCTTGTGCGGCAGCGCTCCCTTTATGGCGGCCACGCCCGCCGACTCGCTCGACCGCATCATCGGCGGCGCCACCTATCCCAGCGAGCTGATACCACACTTTCCCCCGGGAGCCGAGGCCGCGCTCATGAGCGCGCTCTCCCCCATGCCGCAGGACCGCCCCAACAGCATCGAGGCATTTTGCGACCAACTCCTTGCCGGTCTGGGCAGCGTGCGCGAGGGCCGTCGCAGTCTGGAGCAAATGGTTGGCGAGCTTTCGGATGACGAGCAGGAGCTCGACGATATCGAGCCGTCGTACTACGAGGACGACGCCATCGAGGTCGACCCCGCGCTCGGCTGGGCGGGCACGCGCTGGAGCCATGCGCGCGACTACACCATGCACGCTATCTCGGCGCTAGCGTGCGGCACCTTTAGCTTTTTGCTGATGCAAACAGCCGGGGTCGCGGCGCTTCCCGGCCTGGTCATTGCGGCTATCGCGATCGGAGCGGCAGCCGGCTTGGCACCGCAGATTGGCTCGGCCATCTCGGCCGTGGGCTTTTTGGTGCTCATGGCAAACGCCACCATGCAGGCGCAGGGCATCCTGTCGATGTTGCCCGTCGCGGTGGTCTTTGCCGCTGCCATGTCCGGTTGGTGGATCGCCTGGGGTCGCACCGAGGCTGCCGCGAGCGCCGCGCTCACCTGTGCACTCGCGCTTGGCTGTCTGACTGGCAATACCTTCCTGGCAGCTGGGGTCGCCGCCGGCGTCGCGTCATTTTGGCTCGGCCCGGCAAGCGCCGCCGCGGCAACGGGCATGGGCGTGCTTTTTGCCCGTCTGGCGACGGTCGCGCTTTCAGCCGGAGGCGTGCTGGGGCTCGGTAACGTTGCCGCAGCGCTGGAAGACCCACTCCTTTGGGCTGCCTTTGTGCTGGTCGCGACAACTGCCGCAGCGTCATCTGCGCTGCTCAATGCCCATGCCAAGCGTGCCGACCAGGGCTCAAACCTTGCCGCAATCGCCGCCATCGCCGTCACCGGCATCGGCTGCGCAGCGGCATCCTGTCTTGCACACCATATGGAAATTGCCAGCCTTGCAGCCGCGGTCGCCGCCAAGGCGGCAGTTGCGGGAACCCTATCCTCTATAATCGTTGGGATATGCCTATATTTGCTCGGATACCAAAGAACCTATACGGAGAGTGATCTTTCGTGAACTTCCTGAACATCTTCGAGGACCACGTGGCCGGCATCTTCGGTGCCACCCGTGCCCCGTTCTCCTTTAAGAAGCTTGCCAAGCAGGCCGCTCGCGACATGGAGGATCAGACTCTGGTGATCAATGGCGTCAACACGGCGCCGGCACTCTATACCATCCTGATCGCCGCCGACGACGATCCCATGCTCGCCCCGTTCTACCCCGAGCTTTCGCGCGAGGTCCGCGAGTTTGTGAAAGCGCAGGCCGAAAAGCGCCGCTATGTCTTTGTCGGCGAGCCCCTCGTGCGCTTTATGATCGATCCGCAGCTGCGCGCCGGCAAGTTCTCGGTCTTTGCCGAGAACGTCGATGCGCCCACGCTCGGCCGCCTGTACGAGGAAGAGCGCGCCTACCAAAACGGCCTGGGACAGAACAACTCGGCCGCAAGCCGCGCCGCCAGCGCCCCGCGCGCCGGCCAGCAGCAATTTGCTGCCCCGCAGCAGCAGCGCCCCGCCGCCATGCCCCAGCAGCAGCCAACGCCTCGCGCCGCCGCTCCCGACCCGCTTGCCACGGCAGATCCCTTCGCGCCTAGTGTCCCCGACCCCGCCGCCGCACCCATCCCGGTGCCGCAGACCGTCTCGCGCGACGCGCTTGCCGGCATGGGCGGAGCCGCCGCGACCGGTGCCGCCGTGGGCCTAGGCGCCGCAGCCGGCATCGCCTCCAACATGGCAAGCACTCGCGCCCCGCAGCGCCCACTCGCCCAGCTCGTCGACGTCGTGAGCGGCGAGAGCCATAGCATCACCTCCGCACAGGTGACCATCGGTCGCGAGCGTTCGGTTTCGGACATCGCCCTGCGCGACCCCAACGTGTCGCGCCGTCACGCCCAGCTCACCTTTACCGGTTCGGACTGGTCGATCGAGGACCTCAATTCCACCAACGGCACGCTCGTCAACAACCGCCGCATTACGCGCTGCCCGCTGCGCAACGGCGATCTGCTGACGTTTGGCCTGAGCACCTTTGAATTTAGGGGATAGTCGCTTATGAACATCGATATCGTCCTTTTTGCAGGCCGCATCGTCCTGGTCGCCCTGCTCTATATCTTCCTGTTCGCCGTCATGAAGACCGGCGTGGGACTTGTGCGCGGACAGCGCCGCGACTCGGCTATCTGGACGATCGATGTGGACAAGGGCCCGCGCGGCATCCGTGGCATCCACGTAGACATGCTCGGCCCCGTCATCGTTGGTCGCTCGCCATCTTCGGACATCTGCATCAACGAACCGTTCGTCTCGGCCTCGCATGCGCGCTTTTCGCTGCAGGGCCCGGCGCTCATCATCGAGGACCTCAACTCGCTTAACGGCACGCTCGTCAACGGCCGCCAGCTTGTGGAGCCTGCAACGCTGCGCGAGGGCGACGAAGTCCAGATTGGCGATGTGGTCATGAAGGTGAACCGTCGATGATCGACGAGGAGAACAAGTCCGCAACTATGACCGAGGCACCGGCCGCCGCCACAGCTGCGCCGGCCCACGCCGCTCCGGCGGGCTCCGCACCCGTGGAACCCGAGGACACCGTGTTCTCCCTGCCTCTTTCGCATGTCACGCATGATATTTCTGATCTCGCCGATAACGAGGACGAAGAAAATGCCGTAGCGGCGCCCATCGGCGCACATGCTGCGGATCAGCCCACAGCGCCCGAAGCAACCCCGACGCCGGCTCACTTTGCAGAGCCCGTCGCCGCGGCAATCAACGAGAGCGCTGCGGTGTTTGCGGCACCCGAGCCCGCCGCGCCGGCGTTTCCCATAGCCCCGTCATCCGAGGTTGCGCCCGCGTCTACGCCGGCGCCCGAGCCTATAGACGTCAGCCCGCAAGATGACGAGCCGACCGCCCGCGTTTCCGAGGAGCCCGACTCCCCGGACACCGGCGATTCCGAATCAAACGCCGAGACCGACACCGTCTCTCCCGGTGACACAGCCGAAATCGACGTTGCCGCCGTTGAGGCCAAGCTCAAAGACCCCGGCTCGACCATGAGCTTTGAGCCCCTGACCGAGGAGCGCATCGAGACCGACTCGACCTATGATGCCGGCACCACCACGCAACTCATGTGGGGCGCCCGCTCCGACGTTGGCTGCGTGCGCCCGCACAATGAGGATTCCTACCTGGTGCAGTCGCCGCTCTTTTGCGTATGCGACGGCATGGGTGGTCACGCTGCCGGCGAGGTGGCCTCTTCCATCGCCGTTGAGACTATTGCCAAGACGGCCCCGCAGTCCGCCGACGCCGCACGCCTGGCGGCAGCCGTCGAGGCCGCTAACGCCGCCGTAATCGAGGCCGCCTTGAATGGCCTGGGCAAGCCCGGCATGGGCTGCACAGCCACTTGCGCCTATATCGAAAACGATACGCTCGCCATCGCCCACGTGGGCGACTCGCGCGCCTACCTGCTCCACGAGGGCACGCTCATCCGCGTGACCCGCGACCACTCCTATGTGGAAGAACTCGTGGACGCCGGCGAGATTACGGCAGACGAGGCTCGCGTCCACCCCAACCGTTCGGTCATCACCCGTGCGCTGGGCTCGGACCCCGCCATGTATGCCGACCACTTCACTCTGCATATCGAGGAAGGCGACCGCCTGATCCTGTGCTCCGACGGCCTTTCGAGCATGATTCCCGATAGCGATATAGAGAACATCGCCACGCAGTCCTCAACCGCGCAAATCTGCGTCGACAACCTAGTGGACGCGGCGCTTGCCGCCGGCGGCCACGACAACGTGACCGTAGTAGTCGTTGACCTGGTTGACGACGGCGTTATGCGCGAGGCGCAGCGCGTGCGTCGCCGCAACATTACTATCGCCGCCATTCTGGCCCTCGTCTTTGTGCTGGCAGCTGGCATCTGGGCCTACACGGGTGTCACCGGCTCGTACTACCTGGGTACCTACCAGGGCAATGTCGCCGTCTGGCGCGGCCTGCCCGGCAAGCCGCTCGGACTCAAGCTCCACTGGCTCGAAAGCGAAACCAGCATCAAGCTATCCGACCTGCCCGAAGACACGCAAAACCGCCTCAAGGCGGGCATTCCGCAAACAAGTGTCGACGATGCGCAGGACACGATATCCAAATACCGCCACCAGATCGACGAGGAGCAGACCCGCCAGGTGATTGACGCGCAAACGATTCGCGACAACACCAATCAGGGATCGACCTCCGAATCAGATTCCGAGAAAACCGCCGAACAGTCCGCCGAGGCCGAAGCCTCCGAAAAGAACTAGAAAGGGAGTGCCGCTTATGAGTCGCCGCAACACCGAGCTGCTCTTGCTAATCGCCTCGGCGTTCCCCGTCATCCTGCTGTATGCGATGTACGTGCTCACCGCGGGCGCCGCCATCTCCTTTGAGACGCTCGCCGTGCCGATCGGCCTCTTTGCCGCCTTCGCCGCGGCACATATCGCCGTGCGCATCTTGGCGCCCGGCGCCGACCCCGCCATCCTACCCATCGTATTTATACTTTCGGGCATCGGCATCACGTTCGTGACACGCCTCGCCCCCGCTCTCGCCATCTCACAGCTCATCATCCTGTTTGTCTCGGTGGCCCTGATGGTGGGAACGCTCGCACTGGTCAAAAACCTCGACGTGGTCATGCGCTACAAGTACACCTTTGGCATCATCGGCATCATCCTGCTGATGCTGCCCATCTTTATCGGCACCACGATCTCGGGCTCCAAGCTGTGGATTCGCATCGCGGGCTTTACCATCCAGCCTGGCGAGTTCGCCAAGGTCTTTATCGTGCTGTTCCTGGCCGGGTACCTGGCCGAGAACCGCGAGCTGCTCTCCATCTCCAACCGCAAGATCTTAGGTCTTAAGATCCCTCGCCTGCGACTGCTGCTGCCGCTGTTTGCCGTGTGGGGTGTGTGCCTGCTCGTCGTCGTCTTCGAACGCGACCTGGGTTCGGCCGTGCTGTTCTACACCATCTTCTTGCTGATGCTCTACGTTGCCACGGGACGCTTTTCGTATGTCGTTATCGGCCTTGCGCTCTTAGCCGTTGGAGCCGTGGGCGCCTACAAGTTCCTGTCTCACGTTCAGGTACGTTTCCAGGTTTGGGTCGATCCTTTTAAGGACGCCCAGGGCCAGGGCTACCAGATCGTCCAATCGCTCTTCTCGCTTGCCGATGGCGGTCTGGTCGGTGTTGGCATCGGCAACGGCATGGCCAACAACATCCCCGTCGTCGAGTCCGACTTTATCTTCTCGGCTATCGGCGAGGAGATGGGCCTTTTGGGCGGCGGCGCCGTGCTCATCCTGTTTATGCTCTTTGCCGTGCGTGGCCTCACCACGGCTGCCCGCGCTAAATCCGACCTTGCCGCCTTTAGTGCCACGGGCCTTACGGCCGCCATCAGCTTCCAGGCCTTCTTGATCGTTGGCGGCGTAACCCGCCTGATCCCGCTGACCGGCGTCACCCTGCCCTTTATGAGCCAGGGCGGCTCCTCGCTGCTGGCGAGCTTTATCATCGTCGCGCTCCTGCTGCGCGCCGGTGACGAGGCGACCGGACGCGAGGCCGAGCTTACCGGCACCGGCACCATGGCCGCCATCACCGATGATCAGGTCGCATCTGCCGCCGCCCCGACGGGCACGCGCTTTGCCACCTCGTCTTCCTACGGCAGCGGCAGCCATTCCGTCGGCTCGCGCATGCGCCGTCGCCTGCTCGACACGCCTGAATCCGGTGTGCTCGGCCGCGTTGCGCTCGCCAACCGTCTAACCCGTGCGGTGCTCGCCTTTACGGCGCTGTTCGCCATCCTTATCGGCAACCTCACCTATGTCCAGGTCATTAAGGCCAAGGACTATCAGGACATGCCGACCAACAACCACACCATCGCCCGCTCCAAGTACATCCAGCGCGGCTCCATCATCACGTCCGACGGCGTGACGCTGGCCGAGTCGCTGCAGCAGGAGGACGGCACCTACGTACGCTCCTACCCCAACGGTAACCTGGCAGCGCACGTGGTTGGCTACGTGAGTCAGCAGTATGGCACCACCGCCATCGAGAGCGTCATGAACGACACGCTCACCGGTTCTAAGGACTACTCCAGCTGGAACAACGCCATCGCGTCGCTCGCGGGCCAGACCCAGCCGGGCAACACCGCCAAGCTCACCATCGACTCGCGCATCCAGACGGCGGCCGAGCAGGCACTCAAGGGCTTTAAGGGCGCTGTAGTGGTCATCGACCCGCGTACCGGCGCGGTGCTCGCATGTGCCAGCTCGCCCACCTACGACAACACCAACATCGATGCCCTGCTGCAGACGGGCGGCGGCGAGGACGGCTCCATGTACAATCGCGCCATGGACGCGCTGTACACGCCGGGCTCAACGTTTAAGGTCGTTACGCTTTCCGCGGCACTCGAGACCGGTACCGCCAGCCTTACCAACACCTACCAGGCGCCCGGCTCCATGGACATCGGCAACGCACCGGTCACCAACTATGCCAACGAGAGCTACGGCACCATCAGCCTGCAGCAGGCCTTTGCCGTGTCCTCCAACGTCGTCTTTGGCCAGGTGGCAAACGAAGTTGGCGCAAACACGCTCGTGCAGTTTGCCAACGCCTTTGGCTACGGCCAAAAGCTCGGCCAGGACCTGACCTCCGCGGCCTCCATCATGGCCGACCCGTCGCTCATGACCGAGTGGGAGACCGCCTGGGCCGGCGCCGGCCAGCCTGTCGGCATGGACCACACGCCCGGCCCGCAGACCACCGTCATGCAAAACGCCGTGATTGCCGCCGCCATCGCTAACAGCGGCGTAGTCATGGACCCGTACTTTGTAGCCCAGGTACTCGCCCCGGACGGAACCGTGGTCAAGACCACGCAGTCCCGCTCGCTGGGTCAGGCCGTCAGCTCCGCCACGGCCGACCAGGTCAAGCAGGCCATGCTTGCCGTCGTCCAGTCCGGCACCGGCACCGATGCCCAAATCCCCGGCGTCAAGGTCGCCGGCAAGACCGGCTCGGCCGAAATCGGCGGCACCAACGTCAACTCGATGTTCGTTGGCTTTGCACCTTACGATTCACCCACGGTCGCTATCTCGGTGGCCTTAGAGGATTACGACAAGCATGACGTCAAGGCCGCCAAGATTGCCGGCATCGTCCTGACCGCGGCGCTCGCCGCACAGGGAGCGTGATGCCCATGATCGAATCGGACACCCGAGGCGCGCCGCGGCCGAAGAGTTAGCGGCAACGCGCCACACGGCCCCAGCGGCCACATCGTAGGTACTACACACATCGTTGAGCGAATAGTTATGTTAGGAGCAGGAATGGAACAGAGGGTCCTCGGGGGAAGATACCTCCTCAAGGATAAGGTGGGGACAGGCGGTATGGCGACCGTCTACCGTGCGCAGGACCAGGTCCTCGACCGCACGGTAGCCGTCAAGATCATGCTGCCGCAGTATGCTGGCGACGCAACCTTCGCCGCACGCTTTAAGCAGGAGGCCCAGGCAGCAGCCGGTCTCTCCTCCCCCTATATCGTGGGCGTCTACGATTGGGGCAAGGACGGCGACACCTATTACATCGTCATGGAGTACCTGCGCGGCACCGACCTTAAGAGCGGCATCAAGAGCCACGGCGCCCTCGACCCCAAGAAGGTCGCCCAGATCGGCTCGCAGATCAGCTCCGCGCTTTCGGTCGCCCACAAGCACGAGATCATCCACCGCGACATTAAGCCGCAGAACATCATGGTGCTGCCAGACGGCAACATCAAGGTGATGGACTTTGGCATCGCGCGCGCCAAGAACAGCCACCTCACGCAAGACAACAACGTGCTGGGAACCGCCCACTACGTCAGCCCCGAGCAGACCCGTGGTCAGGACCTCGGCCCCACCTCGGATATCTACTCGCTGGGCGTCGTGATGTACGAGTGCGCCACCGGCCGCGTTCCCTTTGACGGTGACGACGCTATCTCGGTCGCACTCAAGCAGGTCAACGAGCTGCCTATTCCGCCGAGCCAGATCAACTCCGGTGTCGACGCCGACCTTGAGCGCATCATCCTCAAGTGCATGGAGAAGGACCCGGCAAACCGCTTCCAGACCGCCGACGAGCTGCGTCAGGTGCTCAACAGCTACCTGTCGGGCCGTGCCGTCAACATCTCGGAGCCCACGCGCATCATCGGTGCCCCCGGTGAGCTGGGCGCCACCAAGACTCGCGAGCTTTCCGATCAGACGCGCGCCATGGTGCGTCCCGTCTCGGGCGTGAGCGGCCAGAATACCGCCCGTAGCTCGGTTTCGGGCTCCACCGGCTCCTACGAGGTCGAAAAGCCCAAATCCAACAAGAACAAGATCATCGCCGCCGTGGTGGCAGCCGTTGCCGTCATCGGTATCGTGGTGGCCTTTGCCACAGGACTCTTTGGCGGCGAGCAGGTCACCGTGCCCGATGTGCTAGGCAAGGACCAGCAGACTGCCGTCGAGCAGATCAAGGAAGCCGGCCTCGAGGTCGGCACCATCGACCAAAGCTACAACGACGATGTCGACGAGGGCAAGGTCGCCGAGCAGACGCCCAACGGCAACACCAAGAAGGCCAAGGGCACCAAGGTGAACCTGGTAATCTCCAAGGGCCCCAAGCCCTCCGAGAAGGTCGAGGTTCCCCGGCTGGTCGGCCTGACCAAGGACCAGGCAGAAGCCGCGCTGGCAAGCGTTGGCCTGAAGGGCAACGCCTCCGAGGAGGCCAACGAGGCCGATGAGGGCCAGGTCTTTGAGCAGGGCACCGAAGCCGGTAAGGAAGTCGAGAAGGGCACGACCATCTCGTACAAGGTCTCGAGCGGCCCGGATACCACGTCCGTCCCCGACCTGACCGACATGACCGAGGCCCAGGCGCGCAACGCCCTCGATATGGCAGGCTTTGGCGTCGACGTCAGCTACCAGGAGAACGACTCCGTCACCGAGGGCACCGTCATTAGCTGGAACCCCAGTGGCAAGCAGAAGCCCGGCGCCACGATTACCGTCGTCATTGCCAAGAAGTCCGGCAAGGCCACCGTCCCGGGCAACCTGTACGGCAAGAGCATTTCCGCCGCCGTCACCGCGCTCAACAACGCCGGCTTCTACAACATCGCGTTCTGCGATCAGAACGGCAACCCCGTGAGTGGCAACGAAAACACCACCGTCACGGGCGTCTCCCCCACCGGCAAGCAGTCCACCGACAGCACGATTACGCTGACGGTTGCACTTTCTGGCTCGGGTTCGGGTTCAGGCACGAGCACGGGCGACGATTCCGGTACGACCAACTAGTCGCAACCCAACCGTTCATTACGGCTCTCGCCGCAAACATATTCGCTCACAGGCGCCCGCTTGCTCCTTGTTTCCATGGTATGAACCAGAAGAGCCCGGCACCGTAGCGGTACCGGGCTCGATATTCCTCTGGTGCCCCCGGGCGGATTCGAAAACTCCCCCCGCGGGGAAATAAGTGACGCGGGTGTCGACGGTCCGAATCCGGCCTTTAGACCAGAAGAGCCCGGCACCGTAGTGGTACCGGGCTCGGCAAATCTCTGGTGCCCCCGGGCGGATTCGAAAACTCCCCCCGCGGGGAAATAAGCGACGCGGGTGTCGACGGTCCGAATCCGGCCTTTAGAC
>ENA-UERX01000930-UERX01000930.1-human-gut-metagenome-genome-assembly--contig:-NODE-930-length-20196-cov-22.976043_pt1 | contig 20196 bp, 17 predicted proteins | sample MGYA00242992_ERZ507993 | MGnify/ENA primary metagenome ERZ507993 (study PRJEB26167, sample SAMN06115487) | human gut metagenome | host: Homo sapiens | place: China:Chongqing | collected 2015-04-10... | reverse complement strand
GTGCCGTTCATGATCAGGGTCATAAAGGGCATCATGGCCACCATGGCGCGGTTGGTGAACAGCTGGGTGCCCATCAGCTCCCGGCTGGCAGCATCAAAACGCTTTTCCTCAAAGGATTCGCGGCTGAATGCACGCACCGGCATCACGCCGGTCAGGATCTCGCGGCTGACGAGATTCAGCTTGTCCACCAGCGTCTGCATGATCTTGAACTTGGGCATGGCGACGCTCATCAGAACCGTGATGAGCAGAAGCAGAGCGGCCACGTCCAGCACGATGATCCAGGCAAGGCCGGTGTTGCCCTGGGTGACGTGCATCACGCCGCCGATGCCCAGAATGGGAGCGTAGGCCACCATGCGCAGCAGGATGACACAGGTGAACTGCACCTGCTGGATATCATTGGTGGTGCGGGTGATCAGGGAAGCGGTGGAGAAATTCTCGATCTCCGCGTTGGAAAAGTGGATGACCGAGGAGAAGGTCTCTCTGCGCAGCTCCCGGCCGATGGAAGCTGAGACGCGGGAGGCAATCAGGCCCACCAGAATGGCAACGACCACCATCAGCAGGGTCAGGGCCAGCATCTGGCCGCCCACACGGAAGAGGTAGACCATCTGTACATCATGGGAAACGCCCTGTGCCTCATATTCCAGGCTGACCAGCAGGGTGGCCTGACTTGCCATGCTGGAAAGGGTCGTCTCGTCCACCTGTTCCATGGCGCTGGCCAGCTGCTGCTGGATCATTTCCCGTGAAAAGCCGGGCATCTGGGCCATGGCTGCGAACTGGGCACAAACGGCATCCAGATCTTCTGCCGTAGGAGCAGCGGTCATGGCTTCTGCTTCATCCCCGGCAGAGGCGTTGGCATTCTGCGCCGCCGCCATATACAGCACGATATCCGGTGTGGTAACGGCCTCCTCCAGAGCGGTACGCTCAGCATCGGTCAGGTCGCTGCGGAGTTTCAGAACACCGTTGTCCTGAAGATAATATCCGTAGGCATTCTGCAGTGCGTCTGCATCCTCTTCGCCCATCAAAAGCGAGAGGGCATCCAGTGTGCTTTGGCGCACAGTCTCCGGCAGGGGGCTTTCAATGCCGCCCTGCTGGATGCCGGTGTCCACGATCCTGCTCGTGTAATCCGGCAGGGAAAGGTCGCAGTAGGCTTGCACGAACAGCAGAGCCACCACGGCAAGGCAGGCGGCCCAGTGGCGGGCCAGCTGCTTGAAAATTTTACCCATTTTCGTTTTCTCCCTTCAATTTTGCTTGTTGCTCCGCATTTTCCGCTTCCACAGCCTCCAGCAGCACACCGGTTAGGGAGAACAGCTGCTCCCGCTGCTCTTCCGGAATGCGGCAGATGACCCGCTCGAAGTAACGGCTGATGGCAGTTTCGACCTGGCGGCTGGCATCCAACCCCTTTTCCGTGGGGCGCACCAGCGTTTTGCGGCGGTCATTGGGGTCTGTGATCCGCTCAATGAGTCCATCCTGCTCCAGCTGGCGAAGCGCGCGGGAAACAGCTGGCAGGGGCTGTTTGACGGCGGCAGCCAGATCGGAAACATAGATGGTGCCGTTTTGGCCATGCTCTTCAATGGTCATCAGCACGCCTTCCAGCATGATGAAATGACACTTGGGGCAGCTTTCCAGTGCCATTTTGGCACCGCGTTTGCCTTCCGTGCTCAGCCGATGCAGATAATGGACCACAGCGAACAGTTCCGGTGCGCTCTTCTGCGGCATACGAATCCTCCTTATCACTTGACAGATGCAAATACTTAACACATGATAACTATTTGCTGATGACAATAATATACCCGCCTGCATCGGAATGCAAGCGGGTAAAAATGAACTTTTTGAAAACTCTGAAGATCCTGCGCATCAAGGAGAAAAATCACTCGTGGAGCTGACGTTCTTCCACCAGACTCTCTCGTTTGCTGCTGATACGTCCCAGCCCGTAAGCCAAAAACGTGGCGCAAAGCAGGTTCAGCCATGCCAGCGATGCACCGCTGAAGGTGTTGGTAACGCCTATGAGAAGGTTTGCCAGACAGAGCAGCCTCACCATCTGTCCAATTTTGTTCAGGTGGGAGATACGGGAATCCACATCCGAAAACATATCAAAGGGACCTAGCTGGGCGCTGCGGCGGAAATATCCCCAACTGAAGCAATGCCCAACGCTCTGTGCTTCCAACTCTTCCATGAAACTTTCAAAATCCGGGGAACTGTCCAGCATGGCAAGCCGGATGATGTACTGGCCGGGTTCCGTCTTTTCAAAGGTGTAGGTGCAGAACCCGGCATTCTGCAGGGCCCAGCCCTCCTGCGCCATTTCGTTGAGCCAACGTTCTTCTTTTTCAAATTCCCAGACCCAGAAATTCCGATGCAGCGTTTTTGTTTCACTCATACCTGTTCCTCCTGTAAAATGGCGCGGCCATTGGCAGCAAGCTCCTCCAGCCGGACCAGCTCCTGTTTGAGCACCTTCAGCCCGGCGGAGGTCAATTGGTATTCTTTTTTGCGGCTCCCGCTTTCCATGGGCAGGGGAGAGATCCACCCCTTTTCGCACAGGGCATTCAGGGCACCGTACAGGGTCCCGGCAGCCAGCCGTACCCTTCCGCCGGAGAGCTGCTGGGTCTCCTGCATGATGCCGTAGCCATGCCGCGGATGATAGAGGGAAAGCAGGATGTAGTAGGTGGTTTCCGTCAGTGCCGGATTTTCCATTATATCACCTCGCTTTGTATCGCTATGCGATATATCATGGATGCATTATATCGCTTCTCGATATAACTGTCAAGGGGCTGAAAATAAAAAAGCTCTCCCGGAGGGGAGAGCAAAGACAAACAACCAGAGAAAACCGGTCAACGATCGTGGAACAGTCGGTTATCCACCCAGATGCAGACGCAGGCACCCAGCACCGAGATAACAAAGGAGCTGATGCTGCCGGTGGCATGGATGCCGATGAGGCCGAACAGGAACTCGCCCACAAAGCTGCCCAGAATGCCCAACACAATGTTGCGGCCGGTGGAGGTCTGGGTGCCCATAAAGCGGTTGGCGATGTGACCGGCCAGAGCGCCTACCAGCACGCCCACGAGCAGGGAAGCCAGCAGGCCGATCAGAGAGAACAGGCCCATCAGCACGCCCACCAGAGCGCAGATCAGGGCAAGGACGATCAGGATAGACAATGTAATCATACAGAAGCCTCCTTGGTTTCTTTTGTAAGAACGGCGTTTTCTGCCGCGTACCGGCAGATATCGTTCAAACAGCACTTTTCACATTCGGGTTTGCGGGCATTGCAGACAGCCCGGCCATGCATCACAAAGCGGTGGCACAGGTCGCTGCCTTCCTCCGGCGGGATGATCTTCCACAGGGCCATCTCCACCTTCTGCGGCTCCTTGATGCCATCCACCAGCCCGATTTTATTGCACAGCCGGATGCAGTGGGTATCTGTGACGATGGCGGGCTTGCAGAACACATCACCCATGATCAGGTTGGCGCTCTTGCGGCCCACGCCGGGCAATGCCAGCAGCGCTTCAAAGGTGGTGGGCACTTTGCAGTTGTATTTATCCCGCAGTACCCGCATACAGGCCGAGATATCCCGGGCCTTGCTGCGGCCCAGCCCACAGGGCTTGACGATGGCTTCGATCTCCTCGGGCTCTGCCGCAGCCAACGCTGCTACATTGGGGTATTTTGCAAACAAGTCCTGTACCACAATGTTCACCCGGGCATCAGTGCACTGAGCCGCCAGCCTGACGCTGACCAGCAGCTGCCAGGCGTGGTCGTAATCCAGCGTGCAGGCTGCATCCGGATATTCTGTTTTCAGCCGGTCGATGACCTGGAGCGCCAGCTTCTTTTTGGCAGAGAGATCTTCTGCCGCAGCGACTTTCTTCATCTGTACCCCTCGTTTCTCGTAAATGTACTATGATAATAGCATGTTTCGACCTTTTTGTAAATGGGATTTGCGGCATCCATCTGAGAATGATTTTCATTATTGCTCTTGCTGTTCGTGTAAAAATGAGGTATACTATTTCTATCTATATAAGGCCCATGCAGAACAGCAGGGCAGTACAGGAGGGAACGCCCGATGAATGAACCGCTGGCGCAGCGTATGCGCCCCAAAACGCTGGCCGAAGTCTGCGGCCAGCAGCATCTGCTGGCCCCGGGGCGGGTGTTCCGCCGCACCATCGAGAGCGGGCATATCCCCAATATGATCTTTTACGGCCCATCCGGCACAGGCAAGACCACCGTGGCCCGCATCATTGCCGAGAACAGCGGCATGACGCTCCACAAGCTCAACGGCACCTCCTGCGGCACGGGGGATATCAAGGCGGTGCTCAAGGATATCGGCACACTGGCCGGGGCAGGGGGGATCCTGCTGTACCTCGATGAGATCCAGTATCTGAACAAGAAGCAGCAGCAAAGCCTGCTGGAGTGCATTGAGGACGGAACTGTGACCTTAATCGCCTCCACCACCGAGAACCCCTATTTTTACATCTATAATGCACTGCTTTCCCGCTGCACTGTGTTCGAGTTCAAATCGCTGACAGCTGCGGATGTGGAGCAGGGGCTGCGGAACGCCCTGAAAAAGCTTTCGGAGAGCGAGGGTACGCCCATCCGGATGGAGGACGATGCCTGTGCCTATCTTGCCGAGAGCGCGGGCGGCGATCTGCGCAAGGCACTGGGCTGCCTTGATTTTGCAGTGACGGCGGCGGCTCCCGAACCGGAGGGAAAACACATCACGCTGGACATGATCCAGCAGATCACCCGCCGCACTGCCATGCGGTACGACCGGGACGGCGATGACCACTATGATATCGTGTCGGCTTACCAGAAATCCATGCGCGGCTCCGACCCGGATGCAGCGCTCCACTATCTGGCCCGGCTGCTGGAAGCCGGGGATCTGCCCTCGGCCTGCCGTCGGCTCATGGTGTGCGCCTGCGAGGATGTGGGCCTTGCCTACCCGCAGATCATCCCCATCGTAAAGGCGGCGGTGGATATCGCCAACGCGGTGGGCCTGCCCGAAGCGCGGCTGGCCCTGGCGGATGCGGTGGTATTGGTGGCGACCAGCCCCAAATCCAACAGCGCCCACGATGCCATCAACGCCGCCATTGCGGATGTGCAGGCCGGGCGCACCGGGCCCATTCCCCGCCAGCTGCAGAACAAGCACTATGACGGCGAGGATGCGCTGGTAAAGGGCCAGAATTACAAGTATGCCCACGATTACCCCAACCACTGGGTCGAGCAGCAGTATCTGCCGGATGTGCTCAAGAATACAAAATACTACACCTTTGGGGAAAACAAGAACGAGCAGGCCTCCCGCGCATATTGGGCGCGGATCAAGGGCGAAGAGAACGTATAAAGGGAAGAGAAGGAGAGAGGAAGATGCGTTATTCCAAACAGCGGGAGCTGGTGCTGCACACCGTAGAGCAGCTTTGTGACCACCCCACCGCCGAAGAGATCTTTGATAAGGCGGCCCCGGAGTGCCCGGGCCTGAGCCTGGGCACTGTCTACCGCAACCTGAACAGTCTGGTGGAGGCAGGCATGGTGCGCCGGGTGTCCATTCCGGGCAGGGCGGATCGTTTTGACCACACCCTGTGCTGGCACAGCCACCTCTACTGCACGGCCTGCGGCGGCGTGGTGGATGCCGATGTGGACGAGAAACAGGTGATGAGGCTGGTGCGCCGCCAGAAGGATGTTGTGGTGCAGGACTGTGCTGTGGTGCTGTTCGGCCTGTGTGAAGCATGCGCCAAAAAGCAGGCAGAAGGCTGAATTGCCCCGAAGGATTCTGAAATTTGCGGTTTCCCACTTGCCCTTATGGCAGAAAGAGGGTATACTAAAAAGAGCTTTTGAAAAATAAGGATGGTTTTTATTGGAATACATTAACTTTGAACACAACGAAACGGCTGCGGAGCTGGTGCGTTCGGCTTACGACACCCCGCCGCTGGCCTTTGTACACAGCTATGGCTGTCAGCAGAACGTCAACGATGGCGAGCGCATCAAGGGCGTGCTGGTGGATATCGGCTACGGCCTGTGCGATAAGCCCGAGGATGCAGACCTCATCCTCTTCAACACCTGCGCCGTGCGGGAGCACGCCGAGCAGCGCGTGTTCGGCAATGTGGGTGCACTGAAGGGCCTGAAGGAGAAAAAGCGCGGCCTGATGATCGGCCTGTGCGGCTGCATGGCCAACCAGAAACATGTGGTGGAAAAGCTGCGCAAGAGCTATCCCTATGTCGATCTGGTCTTTGGCGTGGATGGCATCGATACGCTGCCCCAGCTCATTGCTCAGAAGCTGCAGAAGCATAAACGTGTGCTGATGGAGCCTGCCCAGCGCCCGGTCATCGTGGAGAACATCCCCATCCGGCGCGAGAGTGAGTTCCGCGCATGGCTGCCTATCATGTACGGCTGCGACAACTTCTGCACCTACTGCATCGTACCTTATGTGCGGGGCCGTGAGAAGAGCCGCAAGCCCGGCGATATCCTGGCGGAGTTCCGGGGGCTGGTGGAAGCCGGATACAAGGAGATCACTCTGCTGGGCCAGAACGTGAACAGCTACGGCAAGGGCCTGGAGGAACAGGTGGACTTTGCTGATCTGCTCAATCTGCTCTGCGCTGTGCCCGGCGATTACCAGATCCGCTTTATGACCAGCCACCCGAAGGATGCCAGCCACAAGCTGATCGACACCATTGCGGCCCAGCCCCACCTGTGCAAACACCTGCACCTGCCGGTGCAGTGCGGCTCGGATGAATTGCTGAAAAAGATGAACCGCCATTACACCATCGGGCAGTACATGGAGCTGATCGAGTACGCCCGCAAAAAGGTGCCCGGCATCACCTTCTCCAGCGATATCATCGTGGGCTTCCCCGGGGAAACGGAGGAGGATTTCCAGGACACGCTGGAACTTGTGAAGAAGGTCGGCTACATGCAGCTGTTCACCTTTATCTACTCCAAGCGCACCGGCACCAAGGCTGCCGAAATGCCCGACCCTACCCCCCGCGCGGAAAAAACCGACCGGATGACCCGTCTGCTCAAGGTACAGGACGAGATTGCAATGGATCTGGTCCGGCAGCAGGTGGGCCAGACTGTCCGGGTGCTGGTGGAAGGCTATGGCCGCAGCGACGGAACCCTCTCCGGCCGGTTGGACAACAACCTGACCGTGGAGTTTGCCGCTGACCCCGCCCTGATGGGCAGCTATGCACAGGTGCACCTGACCGGTGCCCGCGCCACTGTCCTGCTGGGCGAACTGGAAACGCGATCCCGGGGCACACCGGCCCCAATGATAATGTAACTATAAAAACAAACACATCAAAGGAGATTTTTGATTATGGATTGCATCGATCTGTTCAAGCGCGCCGCCATGGCACTGCAGACTGACCCCCGTTACCTGGCTCTGGATCAGGCCCGCAAGGCAAACGACAAGGATGAGGAACTGCAGAATCTCATCGGAGAGTTCAATCTGGCCCGCATGGATCTGAACAATGAGATCGGCAAGAGCGAGCGCAGTGATGAGCGCATCGCCGAGCTGAACACCAAGGTCAACGACCTGTACGGCAAGATCATGGCTGACGAGGGTATGACTGCTTACAACGAGGCAAAACGCGACTGCGAGAACCTGGTCAACTATATTGATGCCATCATCAACACCGCAATGAACGGCGGCGACCCCATGACTGTGCAGGAGCCCAGTGAATCCTGCACCGGCAGCTGCTCCACCTGCGGAGGCTGCCACTAACAGGTAAAATGAGAACGCGGCTGCAAATCGCAGGCCGCGTTTTCCTTCCATTCGCAGTTACTTACTGCAAACCGACGGAAAGAAGCAAAGCGGCATAGCCCGCAGGAAAGGTGAACGATTATGGCAGAACTGTCGCCCATGATGCAGCAGTATATGGACATCAAGAAGCAGTATAAGGACGAGATCCTGTTTTACCGCATTGGCGACTTTTACGAGATGTTCTTTGACGATGCGCTGACCGCCTCCCGGGAGCTGGACCTGACCCTGACGGGCAAGCAGTGCGGCATGGAGGAGCGTGCCCCCATGTGCGGCGTGCCCTTCCACAGCTATGAGGGTTATGTGGCCCGCCTGATCGCCAAGGGCTACAAGGTGGCGATCTGTGAGCAGATGGAGGACCCGTCCAAGGCAAAGGGACTGGTCAAGCGCGATATCATCCGGGTGGTCACGCCGGGCACTGTCATCGAGAGCAGTATGCTGCAGGATGACAAAAACAACTACATTGCAAGCATTTTTCTGAAAGGAAACGCGGCGGGCATCTGCTTTGCCGATGTTTCCACCGGCACGGCCCATATCACCGAGCTGAAACGGGAGAAGATCGTGCCTGCCGTGATCGCGGAACTCTGCCGCTACCATCCCAGCGAGGTGCTGATGAATCCCGGAATGCTGGACTGCCGTGAGCTGACCGGCTATATCAAAAAGAACATGACCTGCTCTGTGGAGCTGGTGGAAGAGGAGCGCTACGCCCCGGGCCTTGTGGCCATCTCGTTGGAAAATCAGTTTGGCCGCAATTGGGATGAGACTACCTCTATCGACAAAAAAGGTCTGGTGCGGTTTGCCATGGCCGCACTTCTGGAATACCTGCACACCACCCAGATCAAAGGTGTGGAGCGCCTGAAGACCGTCATCAGCTACAATGAAGCCCAGTATATGCAGCTTTCGCCGGTGACGCGGGCCAACCTTGAACTCACCGAGACCCTGCGGGGCCGTGAGAAGCGAGGAACCCTGCTCTGGGTGCTGGACAAGACCAGCACTGCCATGGGCAAGCGGCTGCTCCGCACCTGGATCGAGCAGCCGCTGCTTTCCAGCGATGCCATCAACCACCGTCTGGATGCTGTGGAAAGCCTGGTCAACCAGACCGTACAGCGCGGCGATCTGATCGAAGAACTGCATTACATCGCCGATCTGGAGCGTATGATGACCCGCACGGTCTACGGTTCGGCCACGCCCAAAGAAATCTATGCCATGGCACAGACCTGTGAACGCCTGCCCAGCCTGCGCCAGCAGGCCGAGAGCTGCGGCTGTGCCGAGCTCAGTGAGATCGTCTCCAGGATTGATCCGCTGAATGATATCAAGGACAAGATCTATGCCGCTGTGGACCCTGACGCACCTTCTACCCTGAAGGATGGTGGTGTCATTGCCAAGGGCTACCACCCTGAGGTGGACGAGCTGCGTTCCATCCGCGATAACACCAAGGGCGTGCTGGCTCAGCTCGAGACCCGCCTGCGGCAGGAGACCGGCATCCCCAAGCTGAAGATCGGCTATAACCATGTGTTTGGCTATTTCATCGAGGTCAGCAACTCTTATAAGGCACAGGTGCCGGAGAGCTACATCCGCAAGCAGACCCTGACCACCGGCGAACGCTACATCACACAGGAGCTCAAGGAGCTGGAAAATAAGATCCTGGGTGCCCACGAGCGGCTGATCGCTCTGGAACACCGGCTGTTCAATGAGCTGCTGGAAAGCATTGGTGCCCAGCTCGACCGCATCCAGCGTACAGCCAACGCTGTGGCAGAGCTGGACGTGCTGGCCGCTCTGGCTCAGGTGGCAGCAGAAAACAACTACTGCCGCCCCACTGTGGATGAGAGCGACCAGCTGACCATCGTGGAGGGCCGCCACCCTGTGGTGGAGCAGATGCTCAAGGGCAGTCTGTTCGTACCCAACGATACCACCCTGAACTGCGGCGAAGATCGCTGCCTCATCATCACCGGCCCTAACATGGCGGGCAAATCGACCTATATGCGACAGAATGCGCTGATTGCCCTGATGGCACAGATCGGTTCCTTTGTTCCAGCCAGAGAGTGCCATGTGGGTGTAGTGGATGCCATCTTTACCCGTATCGGCGCGTCGGATGACCTTTCGGCAGGTCAGTCTACCTTTATGGTGGAGATGACCGAGGTGGCAGAGATCCTGAAGAACGCTACCTCCCGCAGTCTGGTGGTGCTGGATGAGATCGGGCGCGGCACGTCCACCTTTGACGGCATGAGCATTGCCCGCGCCGTGGTGGAGCACATCAGCGACCCTTCCAAGGGACTGGGCTGCAAAACCCTCTTTGCCACCCATTACCATGAGCTGACAGACCTTGAGGGCACCATCAGCGGCGTGAAAAATTACAACATTGCGGTGAAAAAGCGGGGTGAGGATATCACTTTCCTGCGCCGCATCGTCCGCGGCCCTGCCGATGACAGCTATGGCATTGAGGTGGCAAAGCTGGCCGGTCTGCCCGGCACCGTGACCCGCCGCGCCCACGAAGTGCTGCGCGCACTGGAAGCCACTGCCCCCAAGAACAAGGTGGAGCAGATGGACTTTGATGCGCTGCAGGAGTATAACTCTCCCGCAGTGCCCAGCGAGGTGCTGGAAAAACTGGATGCGCTGGATGTGGAAACGCTGACCCCCATTGAAGCGCTGAATTTCCTGTACGAGCTGAAAAAGACCTTGAAGGGCAGCCTGAACGGCTGATTTCCTGAAAAATCCTAAAAAACAGGGGAGGGAACGAATATGGCAGTCATCCATGTTCTGGACAAGCACACGGCAGAGCTCATTGCAGCCGGTGAGGTGGTGGAGCGGCCTGCTTCCGTGGTGAAGGAGCTGCTGGAAAACGCCATTGATGCCGGGGCAAGCCAGATCACCGTGACCATTGAATCAGGCGGCGTGAAGCTGATCGAGATCAGCGACAACGGCTCGGGCATTGAAGCAGAGTATATCCCCACGGCATTCATCCGCCACGCCACCAGTAAGATCCGGACGGAGGATGATCTGAACCATATCCACACCCTGGGCTTCCGTGGAGAAGCGCTGGCTTCCATTGCCAGCGTGGCGCGGGTAGAAGTACTGACCCGTACTGAGAACGACGAGTGCGCCTCCGTCTACCGCATCGAGGGCGGCGAGGATTATCCGCTGGAGCCCGGTGCACGCGGCGTGGGCACTACCATCCGGGTGCAGGATCTGTTCTACAACACCCCGGCCCGGATGAAGTTCCTCAAAAAGGATTCCAGCGAGGGTACCTTTGTGGCGGATATCGTGGCCCATGTGGCCCTGAGCCACCCCGAGGTCAGCTTCAAGTTTATCCGGGAAGGCAAGCTGCAGTATGTCACCCCCGGTGACGGCAAGCTGCGCAGTGCCGCCTACGCGGTGCTGGGCCGGGAATTCAGCCGTGACCTCATGGAGCTGGACAATCAGGAGGGGGTGTACCGGGTGTGGGGCCTCATCACCCAGCCCAGGAGCTGCCGCGCCAGCCGCAGTATGCAGTATTTCTACATCAATGGGCGCTATGTCCGCAACCGCACCATGATGGCGGCCATGGAAACAGCGTTCAAAGGCACCACGATGCAGGGCAAGTTCCCTGGAGGAATCTTGCTTCTGGAAATGCCCGCTGACCTTGTGGATGTCAATGTCCACCCGGCCAAGACTGAGGTGCGCTTTGCCCGGGAAAACGATATCTTTGACCTCGTTTATCACGCTGTCAAGCTGGCACTGGCCCAACCGGGCACCGGAGAGCGGCGTTTCGCCTTTGAAGAGAACAAAAAAGATGAAGAGTCCAACAAATCGGAAACAAGTGATAATGCGACGGAAAATGATGTAAAGAAGAATTGCTTTACATGGCTTTCTGCCATCATTCCGGGTCAAGCCGAGCCGGGAACGCTCCATGAGCATACCCCTCAGCCCCAGCGGAGCTTCCGGAGCTTCACTCCGGCACCGGCAGCAGCACCGCCGTCCCGTCCGGCACCTGCAAGCCACCCGGATATCCTGCCTTTGCCGGGCACTGCCGAGGAAAAGCCGACAGAGCACAGCTGGACAACGGTTGCATCGGGCCTGCCCATCCGGCAGGATGCCACCCTGCACAGCCCGGCACCAGCTCCCACGGAGAGCGAGCCTGAAGCACCCGCCTTTGCCGCAGCGCTGGGAGAAGGTGCATTGGACATTGAACCGGACAGTGCAGATCTGCCCGAACATCAGGACCACATGGCGGCATGGGATCCTGCCCCCAAGGAGGAAATGCCTGCCGCCCCAGCTCCGCAGCAGACCTCTGCTGCCGATGATACGCCGGAACAGCTGGGCTTTGACGTGCAGGAAGGCCCTGCCCCTCTGCGCTATGTGGGTGAGATCTTCAAGACCTATATCCTCGCTGAGCGCGGGGAGGAGATTTGCATCATTGATAAGCACGCCGCCCACGAACGCCAGCTTTTCGAGAAGCTGGCGGCAAACTATGGGGATGTTCCGGCCCAGCTGCTGCTGGAGCCGCTGGTGGTGGAGCTGTCGGCGGAGGAAAAGACTGCCCTCCTCTCCAATCTTGAGCTGCTGGAAAGCGCAGGACTGGAGATCGATGACTTTGGCGGCAACAGTGTGTTCCTGCGCTCTGTGCCCGCAGATGTGGAACAGGGCAGTGCCGAGGATCTGCTGGTGGAGCTGGCGGATAAGCTCTCCAAGGGCAGCCGCGATGCCCTGAGCGAAAAGACCGAGTGGGTGCTCCATTCCATCTCCTGCCGCGCGGCCATCAAGGCGGGGGATAAGACCTCCCCGCAGGAGCTGATGGCACTGGCCGAAAAGATCCTCTCGGGCGAGGTACCGCCCTTCTGCCCCCATGGTCGGCCTTGTGTTCTTAAATTGACCCGGAAGGAGCTGGAAAAGCAGTTTGGACGGATCGTGTAACAAAAAGCACCCGGTGCTGGCCGTGGTCGGCCCCACGGCTTCCGGCAAGACCGCGCTGGGTGTTGCACTGGCCGAGCAGTTCGGCGGGGAGATCATCAGCGCCGATTCGATGCAGATTTACAAAGGTCTTGATGTGGGCACCGCCAAGGTGACCCCCGAGGAGACTCGCGGCATTCCGCACCATGGGGTAGATATCCTGCAGCCCGATGAACTGTTCAGCGTGGCAGATTTCACCGCGCTGGCCGGGGCGCTGGAGCATGAGATCTCCGGCAGAGGGCATCTGCCCATCCTCGTGGGCGGCACCGGGCTCTATGTCCAGAGCTTTTTGTACGGTGTCCGCTTTGCTGCTGAGAAAACGCCGGACGGTCTGCGGGAACAGCTGGCCGTGGAACTGAATGAAAAAGGCCCGGAAGCCATGTATGCGGAGCTGCAGGCAGTGGACCCCGAAGCGGCGGCGGCCATCCATCCGAACAACCATGTCCGGGTGCTGCGGGCGCTGGAACATTACCGCGCCACCGGCAAAAAGCTCAGTGAGCAGAAAGCAGACTCACTCCCGCTCGAAAAACCCTACCGTTCCCTCATCCTTGGGCTGGATTTCCCGGAGCGCGCCCAGCTCTACCGCCGCATCGACCTACGGGTGGATCAGATGATGGAGCAGGATCTGCTGAACGAGGCAAAATGTGTGTGGGAACACCGGGACACCTATAAAACGGCGGCCCAGGCCATCGGATACAAAGAATTCTTCCCCTACTTTGCGGGGGAGAGTGCGCTTGCCCCTTGTGTGGAAAAGCTGAAACAGGCATCCCGCAACTATGCCAAGCGCCAGCTGACCTGGTTCCGCCACATGGAGGGCATCTGCTGGCTGGATGCCTCTGCCCCGGATGTCCGGGAACAGGCCGCACATCTCACAAATGAATTTTTAGCGAAAGGATGAGCGATATGCAGGAAGAAAACCGCGAGGGCATCTCCGGCGCACTGAAAACGCTGGCCGCTGTCGTCATCGTGTTTTTGCTGCTGGCGGCATTGTATGTGGGCTATCAGGCAATGCAGGTGCTGTTTCCGCCCAATACCTACGAGACCGCCCTGCTGGCTACGGTGGAGGACACCGTGGATGCCGAGGGCGTGCTCCTGTTTGAGGAAAGTTACGTTGCGGGCGGCGGCACGCTGGGGTATCTGGTGGCAGACGGCGAGCGTGTTTCGGCAGGCACAGCGGTGGCTGAGATCTACAGCGATGCAGCGCAGGCCACCCTGCGCCAGCAGCTGACCCAGATCAATGATCAGATCGACCTGCTGCAGCGCTCCCAGAACACCACTTCGGTGCAGCTGGAATCCCTGCGCAAGAACCGTTCCGCTGCTCTGTACGACCTGATGGATTCGCTGGATGCGGGGGACTACGAGGATACCGATGCGGAGAAGGAAAATTACATTCTGGCCCAGAACAAGCTCTGGGTCATCACCGGCGAGGTGGCCAGTTTCTCCGACCAGATCACCGCGCTGACCCAGCAGGCCGCCACGGTGCAGTCCCAGCTGGGCAATCCGTCCCAGATCACGGCCCCGCAGACGGGCTATTTCATCCGCAGCTCCAGCTCCGGGCGGCTGAACGCTGGTTCTGCCGATATCCTTGCGCTGGATGCAGCCAACCTGAAAGCCTACGTTGAATCCTCCCCGGAGATCGCGCTGGACGGCTGCGCGGGAAAGATCGTTTCAGGCTTTACCTGGTACTATGCCGGGGTGTGCTCGGCCAAACAGGCGGAAAAGCTGCTGGGCAGGGACGGCAAGCCCTTGACGAAGAGCGTTGAGGTCCGCTTTCCCGGTCAGGTGGAAACGCCCCTCAAGGCAAAGGTCAGCGAGGTGAACATCGATGCGGAAAACGACATTGCCCGTTTCGTCCTCTCCTGCGAGATCATCAACGGCGACGTGCTCCGGCTGAACTGTGCCGATGCCCAGATCATCGTGGGCCGCAACACCGGCCTGCGGGTGCCTGCTGCTGCGGTGCACTACCTCAAGGAGGATGGCTCCGAGGCAGAAAGCCAGGGTGAGAACTACATCCCCGGTGTGTACGTGAAGTACGGCAACCTGGCCCGCTTCTGCCGCATCGACCCTGTGGACGATGCCCATCCGCAGATCACGGATGGCGATGACCTCATCGTTTTGCCCAGCGGAACGGCTGGTTCTGTCAGTCAGGTTCGGCTTTATGACGAGATTATTGTCTCCGGACAAAATTTGTATGATGGAAAACTTTTGTAGTTATTGACATCTGCGGCAAAAAATCCGATAATAGTAAAAGCTATTTGCATCTCTTTTGCAAAAGGCGCCGGGCAGCTGCGGCTGCCCGAATGAAAGGAGCAGATACTATGTCTTTCGTGGATAGTCTCAAAAAGGGCCTTTTCGGCGGTGAGGACGATTACGACGATCAGTACATCGACGACGGCCCCCAGATGGTGAACAACAACAGCGGTCTCGGCGTTGGCATGGACGATGCAGAGGAAGAGCCGGTGGAGGGTGCCCAGAAGAAGAACAAGGTGGTCAACATCCACGCCACCACCCAGCTCAAGGTCGTTCTGGTAAAGCCCGAGCGCTTTGAGGATGCCAGCACCATTGCAGACCACCTGAACAACAAGCGCACGGTCGTGCTGAATCTGGAGTCTACCAACAAGGAAGTTTCCCGCCGTCTGGTGGATTTCCTGTCCGGTGTGGCTTACGCCAACAACGGCCAGATCAAGCGCGTTGCCAACAGCACCTTCATCATTACCCCGTACAACGTGGACATTATGGGCGATCTGCTGGACGAGCTGGAGAACAATGGCGCGTTCTATTGATCCTGCTCCCAGGGCAGTGCGGGGCTTTGTGCCCGCCCGCACCGATGAAGAGCGCTTTCTGATGCGGCATGTAGAAGATCTGGCCCGCGCGGCCGAGGGACGCGGCATTGCCCGCTACTCCGGCTTTTTGAGCGACAGGGAACAGGATCTGGCCCGCGCGGCGCTGAACCGTGCCGATGTGCCGGAGAGCGACCATCATTTTGAGGGCGGCTGGCCCGGAGCAGAGCGGAAGCTGCTCTGCCTGGAGCCGGAGGGCTGCTACCCTGCAAGCCCGCTGTGCTGTGTGAAGCTGACCTGCCGCACCCTTTCCGGGGCGGCACTGCCGGGCCACAAGGATTATCTGGGCAGCCTGATGGGGCTGGAGCTGCGGCGTGAAGCTCTGGGAGATATCGTGCTCCCGGCCGATACGCCGGGCACTGCCTATGTCTTTGCGCTGGAAACGGCGGGGGAGCTCATCTGCCGGGAACTGCTGCAGGTGGGCCGGACAGAGGTCACCACCACGCTGCTTTCGCTGGATGAGGTGCCTGAATTCCCGCAGGCAGAGCGCAAAACGCAGACAGCCACCGTGTCCTCTTTGCGGCTGGACGCTGTGCTTGCGGCCATGCTCCATTGCAGCCGCGGGCAGGCGTGTGAGTGGATCGCGGCGGGCCGGGTGGAGATCAACCATCTGCCTGCAGAGAGCGCCCACGCCCCGGTGTATGAGGGGGATGTATTCACGGTGCGCGGCAAGGGGCGCTTTGGCCTGACGGCCCTGCCCGGAAAAAGCAAAAAAGACCGATCGATCATCGAGTTTTTTCAATATTGAATGAAAAGGGAGGAAACCACTATGCTGACCCCGCAGGATGTGCGTGCTGCACAGTTTGAAAAGAACATCCGCGGCTACCGGACCGAAGAGGTGGACCGTTTCCTGGATAAAGTAGAGGAGCAGCTGAAGCAGGATGAAGATCAGGCTGAGGAGCTGCGCCGCCAGATCGCTGAGCTGACCGCCGAGAATCAGCGTCTGCACAAGGAAATGGAGAGCTACGAGGCGGACGGCGATATGCTCAAGAGCGCGCTGATCAATGCCCAGCGGATGGGTGAGAATGTCATCCGGGAAGCAAACCAGAAGTCGGAAGAGATCCTGCATCGCGCAAATCTGCGCGGTGATGATATTATCCGTGATGCCAACGAGCTGCTGCAAAAAGCCAGTGACCGCGCGGATGAGATCATCAACGAGGCAAACGAGAAAAAGCTTGCCCAGGAGCGCGAGTATGACCGCGTCCGGCTGGAAGTGACCCGCTTCAAGTCCGATGTGCTGAACCTGTACCGCAGCCATGTTGAGTCTCTGAGCCGCCTGCCTGAGTTCCAGAAAGAGGAGCCCGCTGAGGATGCTCCTGCCGAGGATGAGGCGGCAGCTGCCGAGACCACTGCCGCCGCTGTGACCGAGGAGATCGCAGAGGCACAGCCCGCTGCAGCGGATGTGGATGCTGAGGACGAGGCACCTGCGGATGAAAAGACCAGCGAGGAGTTCTGGGCACAGGACGAGAGCCAGCTCAAGCTCGACCCGCCCCCGGCCCCTGCCGCCGAGGATGAGGCTGCAGCGCCGGACTACGCCGCTTTTAAGGGCGTGAAGTTCAGCGAGTGATCCCAAAAGCGTTTTAGTAAATTAGAGGAGTGTGTAACCATTGGCTAAGAATAAGTCTCAGTACGATAGTACCCTGAACCTGCCCAAGACTCTGTTTGAGATGCGTGCCGGTCTGCCCAAGAAGGAGCCCGCCATGCTGGAGGATTGGGAGAAGAATGACCTGTACAACAACCTGATCAAGCACAACGATGGCAAGCCCAAGTTTGTCCTGCACGACGGCCCTCCGTATGCAAACGGCAACATCCACATGGGCACCGCCCTGAACAAGATCATCAAGGATATCATCATCCGCGACAAGAACATGGAGGGCTTCCAGGCTCCCTATGTGCCCGGCTTTGATACCCACGGCCTGCCCATTGAGCTGAAGGCTCTGTCCTCTCTGGGCGAGAAGAAGAAGGACATCTCCAAGCTGGAGCTGCGCCAGATCTGCGAAAAGTTTGCCACCGAGCATATCGACATTATGAGCGACCAGTTCAAGCGTCTGGGCGTTATCGGTGACTTTGAGCACCCCTACCTGACCCTGAAGCCTGAGTTCGAGGCCCGCCAGATCGAGATCTTCGGCGAGATGGCCAAGAAGGGCTACATCTACAAGGGCCTGAAGCCTGTGTACTGGTGCCCCGACTGCCGCACCGCTCTGGCTGAGGCCGAGATCGAGTACGGCGAGGACGACTGCGATTCCATCTTCGTCCGCTTCCACGTTTCTCAGGATCCCAACGGTGTGCTGGCAAAGCACGGCATCCCGATGGATAAGACCTACTTCGTGATCTGGACCACCACCACCTGGACCCTGCCCGCCAACGAGGCCATCTGCCTGAACGGTGCCTTTGAGTATTCTTTTGTCAAGATCGGCGAGGAGTACCATATCATGGCCACCGAGCTGGTCAAGAGCGTGATGGATGCCTGCCATATTGAGAACTACGAGATCGTGGGTGAGCCTGTTTCCGGCGCTGAGTTCGAGCTGATGCGCTATCATCACGTCTACCTGCCCAAGGAGGGTACCGTCATCCTGGGTGACCATGTCACGCTGGAAAGCGGTTCCGGCTGCGTCCACACCGCAGGCGGCCACGGCGTGGATGACTTCAATGTTTCTCAGAAGTACAATGTGCCCATCACTGTTCCTGTGGACGACGGCGGCTGCCTGACGGAGCTGGCCGGTAAGTACGCAGGTCAGCGTGTCTGGGCTGCCAACAAGACCATTCTGGCCGACCTGACCGAAGCCGGTGCCATCATGGGTCAGGTGCACATCAAGCATCAGTATCCCCACTGCTGGCGCTGCCACAACCCCATCATCTTCCGTGCCACCGAGCAGTGGTTCTGCTCTGTTGCCAAGTTCCGTGACGATGTCTACAAGGCCATCGACACCGTGAAGTGGATGCCTGACTGGGGCCACGACCGCATGAAGGGCATGGTCCGTGACCGCAACGACTGGTGCATCAGCCGTCAGCGTACCTGGGGTGTGCCCATCCCCGCATTCTATTGCAAGAAGTGCGGCACCTACCACATCACCGATGCCACCATCAAGGCAGTCAGCGACCTGTTCCGCAAGGAGGGCTCGGACGCCTGGTATAAGTACGACGCCGAGCAAATCATCCCCGCAGGCGAGGTCTGTGAGAAGTGCGGCGCTTCCGAGTGGACCAAGGACACCGACATCATGGATGTCTGGTTCGATTCCGGTTCTACCCATGCAGCTGTTTTGGAAGAGCGCCCCGAGCTGCATTTCCCCGCTGACATGTATATGGAGGGCGGCGACCAGTTCCGCGGCTGGTTCCAGTCCAGCCTGCTGACCAGCGTGGCAAGCAAGGGTTGTGCACCGTATAAGTCTGTTCTGTGCCACGGCTGGGTCGTGGATGAGCAGGGCAAGCAGATGCACAAGAGCGCTGGGAATGGCGTGGAGCCCAGCGAGATCATTAAGGACTACGGTGCGGATATCATCCGCCTGTGGGTCGCTTCTTCTGATTACACTGTCGATGTCCGCGCCGGTAAGAATATCTTCAAGCAGCTGAGCGAGGCTTACCGTAAGATCCGCAACACCGCCCGCTTTATCCTGGGCAATCTGGATGGCTTTGACCCCAACACCGATTGTGTGGCAGACGACCAGCTGCAGGATATCGACCGCTGGGCACTGGCCGCTCTGGATGACCTGATCGTTAGCACCAATGCAGGCTATGCCGTGTATGATTTCAACAAAGTCTATCATGCTGTGTAAACTTCTGCGTTGTTGCAATGTCCAACTTCTATCTGGATGTGACGAAAGATCGTCTGTACTGCACCAACGGTGTGGCTCGTCAGGCTGCTCAGACGGCCATGTACAAGATCCTCGTGACTCTGGACAAGATCATTGCTCCTATCCTGTGCTTCACCAGCCAGGAGATCTGGGACTTCCTGCCCAAGACCGAGGGTATGAATAAGTACGTTGTCTTTGAGGATATGCCCAAGGCTGGTCAGTATGCGGCCGATGAGGCATTCAAGGCCAAGTGGGCACAGCTCATCGCCGTGCGTGATGAGGTCAAGAAAGTGCTGGAGCAGGCCCGTGCCGAGAAGACCATTGGTGCTTCTCTGGAGGCTGCTGTCACCCTGTACTGCAGCGATGCCGTCTACGGCCTGCTGAACAGCATCCCCATGGACGAGCTGGCTGACCTGATGATCGTCTCCCATGTGGAGCTGGTCAAGGGTGAGGGCGGTTCTGCCTCTGCCGTTGAGGGTCTTGGCGTTGCTGCCGCTCACGCTGTTGGCGAGAAGTGCGAGCGCTGCTGGAAGTACTCTGATACCATCGGCAGCCACTCTGCTCATCCCACCCTGTGCGCACGCTGCGCCAGCGTTGTAGAAGCATAATTTTCCAAACCAGAAACAAACTTGCTTTTGAGGGCGGCGCTCCCGGCGCGAAAGGGAGCGCCGTTTTTTAGTAAAAATCGCGGGCGGCTTTTACAAAGGGCTGCCCATGGGAGAAAACTATGGCGTTTGTCATTTTTAATCTGCTCTGCGTGGCCGCACTGGTCGGGGCCGACCAGGCCATCAAGTTCTGGGCGGTACAGGTTTTGGAACCGGTAGGCTCCATGCCGCTCATTCCGCATGTGGTGGAGCTGCGCTTTGTGCTCAACCAGGGCATGGCGTTCAGCCTGCTCAGCGGCAAGCAG
>ENA-UERX01000915-UERX01000915.1-human-gut-metagenome-genome-assembly--contig:-NODE-915-length-20365-cov-4.149152_pt1 | contig 20365 bp, 19 predicted proteins | sample MGYA00242992_ERZ507993 | MGnify/ENA primary metagenome ERZ507993 (study PRJEB26167, sample SAMN06115487) | human gut metagenome | host: Homo sapiens | place: China:Chongqing | collected 2015-04-10... | reverse complement strand
CCGGCTGCGGCTGCTGCAAGTGTTGCACCGCCGGTGTAGGCAAAAAGGTTTAAGACCTTGACCGGACGTTTTGCAGATTGTCCGATTACTAAAATCCTCACTATTGAGGCATCCGGCATCGGTATTGCCTGTATTACCGCACAATATTTTGATGTACCTGTCATTTTTGCAAAAAAAGCCCAGAGCCTGAATCTTGATGGTGAAATGTACTGTTCCAAAGTGGAATCTTTCACACATAAAAAAGTTTATGACAGTGTGCAGGGAGATGCAGAGATTACAGTTCTTGTAGATAATGAAACTGCAGTTCAGAATCTTACAAGAATGGGTAAAAATGCCGGAGCGGAGGTTCTTGCAGAGAAAACAAGTGACAGAGAATTTCATGTGACCCTTCGTGTAAAAGACAGAAAGCCTTCAGTCGAGACAATGGAAGAAATAAATTGCATTCCGGATGTAAAGGGTGATTTTGTGATCGCTGTGGATACCGCGACTATGGGAAGAGGCAATGATGAACTCGGTCAGGTCCTGATGAAAGGATTCCTTTTTGCAGTGACACAGCTTGATGAGCTTCCGAAAACCATGCTGTTTTATAATGGCGGTGCGACGCTTACGACAGAAGACTCCGATTCGCTCGATGATTTAAAGAGTCTGGAGGCACAGGGCGTGACGATCAAGACCTGCGGCACCTGTCTTAATTATTACGGACTGACTGAGAAACTCAAAGTAGGCGAAGTGACCAATATGTATGATATCGTAGAAACGATGGCGAAAGCATCCAAAGTCGTAAAACCATGATAAAGAAAGTACCGAGATATCTTCTGACCTTTTTTAATACGAGTGGTGCAATTGCGGTGGAGCGTTTCTGCAAAGAACATGAGATTCCCGGAAGACTGATTCCGGTACCACGCGAGATCTCGGCAAGCTGCGGCCTTTCCTGGGCGGTTTTGCAGGAAGAAAAGGACTGCCTTGCATTGGTGGAACATGAATTTGCAGAAGAAATCGAAGGAAAGTGGATGCTGGATGTCTGAAATCCGGAAAGAGTGGAAAACTATGAAAGAATATGAAGTGATCTGGGAGATTTTTAATAAGTGTCCCAGAAATCAGATGCGAGATGTGTTTGTCGAAGAGGTAGAGATTGCAGATCCGGAAGAGTATGTCAGACACAAATTTCAGGGAAAAGATGTGAGTTATGACAAGACTGTTCTGCCGGACGGTACGATTGTATTTGATATTGTGACTTCTCAGATAAAACAACGATGCTCCTTTACAGAGATTTAGTATTTATGGTATAATAATATTTACGCAATAAAATACCGGAATGCCTGAAACTCAGGCAAAAGGAGAAAACATGAGTGAGACAAAAGAAACCCATGTACATGTTCGTGAGGACGGGACAGTGATCGAGCATTCTCACGGTCCACATGGTCATCATCACAGCCATGAACAGACGAAAGCAGTTCTGAACAGATTATCCAGAGCAATCGGACATCTGGAGTCTATTAAGCGGATGGTAGAGGACGGCAGGGACTGTTCGGAAGTGCTGATCCAGCTTTCCGCTGTGAAGTCAGCAATCAACAATACCGGCAAGATCATCCTTCAGGATCATATTGAGCATTGTATTGTGGATGCAGTGGAGCATATTATGCAGAGGGAATCAACCCGGTTAAGATCTTAGTCGAGGACGAGCTGGTCCGTGCAGTAAAAGGTGGTACCGGATTTACAAAATGCGGTGGTAACTACGCAGGTTCCATTTTAGGACAGGTCAAAGCAGAGAAAATGGGATATTCCCAGGTACTCTGGTTAGACGGCGAGCATCGTAAATATGTAGAGGAAGTTGGAACCATGAACATCATGTTCAAGATCGCTGGCGAGATCTACACAGCACCGATTGAGGGAACTGTTCTTCCGGGTGTAACAAGAGATTCCATGATCCATCTGTTAAGAGACTGGGGTTATAAAGTAAATGAGACCAGACTTTCCGTAGACGATCTGATGAAAGCCGGACATGACGGCACACTTGAGGAAGTATTTGGAACAGGTACCGCAGCAGTTATCTCTCCTGTCGGAGAACTCCGCTACAAAGATGATGTTGTAACGGTCAACGATTTCAAGATCGGAGAGCTGACACAGAAATTATATGATACCTTAACCGGAATCCAGTGGGGCAAACTGCCTGATAAATACGGCTGGACAGTAGAGGTAAAATAAACAATATTGTCTGATCACGATTGAAAAAACACCATGGACATGCACAATGACATGTCTGTGGTGTTTTTTGGTTATACTAAAAATAAGTGACAGGTCACATGTCCTGTGTTAATATGGAACAGAAAGAACGGCATGCCGTATGTGGAAATGGCATCGTTCTGAAAATGGAGGACTACATGAGTAAAACATTAGAAGAATTCGAGCAGTATCTCGATAAAATGAAAAAATATGAACATATTAATACACTTTTGTACTGGGACATGAAAACATGTGCACCAAAACTTGGACAGGCAGGACATATTGATGCGCTGACCTATTTTTCAACGGAAAGTTTTGCGATGTCTACTTCGGATGAACTTTATGGAATGTTGGAAAAATTAAAGAAGCCGGAAGAATTTGAACAGTTATCGGATAAGATGAAGTTTATCGTGACACGCATGCAGCGTGATATGGAAAAAGACAGACGGATTCCAAAAGACCGCTATGAAGTGATGGTGCGTGAGCAGGCAGAGTCCGGAAATGCCTGGGAAGAGGCAAAGAATGCATCTGATTTTTCTATTTTTGCACCACATTTAGAAAAAATGATCGCACTTACCAGAGAAATGGCAGGTTACACGGATCCGGGCAAAGAAGTTTATGATGTATTGTTAGATAAATATGAAGAGGGAATGGATTCTGCAACGATTGATCGTCTGTTTGGTGAACTAAAGGAAGCACTGATTCCGCTTGTGAAAAAAATACTTGCCGCAAAACAGCCGGATGATGCAAAGTTCCATGCTTATTTTGATCCGGATGACCAGAGAAAAGTACAGGATCTTTTACTTTCCTACATTGGATTTTCCAAAGATGCCGGTTCAGTGGGAGAGACAGAGCACCCATTCACACTGAATTTTTCATCAAAAGATGTCCGTGTGACCAATCATTATTACGAGCATGATCCGATCTCAGCAATGTTTTCTGCAATTCATGAGGGTGGTCATGCGATCTTTGAGCAGAATGTCAATCCGGAATATGACAATACGGTAGCCGGAAGCTGTCATTACATGGGCGTTCATGAAAGCCAGTCCCGTTTTTATGAGAATATTTTAGGTCGCAATAAGAACTTCTGGATTCCGGTTTATGGGAAAGTACAGGAACTGATGCCGCAGATGAAGGAGATTTCGCTGGATGAATTTTATCATGAGATCAATCATGTCAGAAACAGCTTCATCCGTACCGAGGCAGATGAGGTGACCTATTGCTTCCATATTATATTGCGCTATGAAATGGAAAAGGCAATCTTCCGTGAGAATATTCCGGTTGAGAATCTGCCGGAATTGTGGAATCAGAAAATGAAAGAATACTTAGATATCACCCCGGCGAATGATGCAGAGGGAATCTTGCAGGATATGCACTGGTCAGACGGCTCATTCGGTTATTTTCCAAGTTATCTTTTGGGAAGCATCTATGATGGAATGTATTTAGAGGAGCTTGAAAAAGAATTAGGACCGGTAGATGAGATCTTAAAAGATGGCAGAATTTTACAGATCACAAAATGGCTGAACAAAAAAATTCACTGGTATGGCAGTACACGTACACCGAAAGAAGTGATCGCAAATGTGTGCGGCAAAGAAGTATCAGCAGAGCCGCTGGTGCGTTATTTTGAAAAAAAATATGCCGACATATATAATTTAGATCATTTAATGGAAAAATAAGACCGGTAAATTAATTTGCAGTTAAAACGCAGATCAGATTGAAAGATCGGATTTTTCACAGACAGGAATGGAGATTGCTATGAAAAAACAGGGAATTATTTTTGACATGGACGGTACACTCTGGGATTCCGCAGCCAATGTGGCAGAATCCTGGAACGAAGCGATCCGTCAGGATGGAAGGATAAATAAGGTACTCACGGAAGCAGATATCAAGGGCGTTATGGGAAAAACCATGGATGTGATCGCAAAGCTGTTATTCCCGGAACTTTCCGAAGCAGAGCAGGAATCTCTTTTAGCAGAGTGCTGCAGGATAGAAAATGATTATTTAAGAGAGCACGGCGGTGTGCTTTACCCGGATCTTGAGGATACTTTCAAAGAATTAAAAAAGAACTATGAACTCTATATTGTAAGTAATTGTCAGAAAGGTTACATTGAGGCATTTTTAGATCACTATCATTTCTGGGATTATTTTTCAGATATTGAATGTTATGGCAATAATCTTTTACAGAAAGGTGATAATATCAGACTTCTGGCAGACCGGAATCATTTAGACGAAGCGGTCTATGTGGGTGATATCCAGGGAGATTATGAGGCAAGCAAAAAGGCGGGAGTCGGATTTATACATGCTGCATATGGTTTTGGAAGTGTTCCGGAAGCACAGCATAAGATTCTGGCATTTTCAGAACTTGTGACAAAAAAGGTGGCAGAAAAATATTTTGCAGAGAAGAACAGGGACTGAATCATGTTTATGAAAAATAATGCTGTCAAAAAGATTACGGATGAGTGGTAAAGGAAATAGTACAGTATGACAAAGCTAGAAGAATTGTTAAAACAGATCAACCGAAAACACGTATATATCCAGACACATAATTTCCCGGATCCGGATGCGATCGCAAGTGCGCTTGGCATACAGGAGTTATTAAAGCACAATGGTATTACTTCGACGATCTGTTACAAAGGAAAAATCGACCGTTACAGCACAGATAAACTGCGGGAACTGATGAACATTGAGCTTCTGAATGTGGAAGATCTTGGAGCGATCCTGACGGAAGAAGATGAAGTGATCCTTGTAGATGCACAGAAAGGCAACTCCAATATCATAGATATTACGGGGGATGAGATCATCTGCATTGACCATCATCCCGAAAATGAAAAGTTTTCATACCGGTTTAAGGACATCCGTCCGGGGGTGGGTGCCTGTGCAACGATCGTAGCGCAGTATTTCTTTGAGAATGAGATCCCGATGGATCGCAGGATTGCGACGACTCTGACATACGGTATAAGGATCGACACCAACAATTTGAGCCGTGGGGTATCAAAACTTGATATTGAGATGCTCTACCGGATGTTTGATGAATGTGATTATGAGGTCATTCATATGTTAGAAAACAGTAATCTTTGTTTTGATGACCTGATGGCATATTCCAGCGCCATTTCAAGCATTGAGGTTTATGATGATATCAGCTTCTGTAATACAGGGAAAGATTGTCCGGTGATCGCAAATATATCCGATTTCATGCTTGCTTTAAAAGAAGTGTCATTTTCCGTTGTGTATTCGAGAAAGTCAGACGGGATCAAACTTTCCGTGCGCAGTGAAAAGAGTATGCTCGATGCAGGAAAGATTGTGGCGGAGGCACTGAAAGGAATTGGCAATGGCGGCGGCCACGCATCGATGGCTGGAGGATTTGTACCGTGTACGGGTAGCGACATGGATGTAAAACTGTTAGAGGCACAGATGAAGGAGCGGTTTTTAAACGTGATCGCAGATGTGAAAAAACGTGCTCTGTGAAAAGCATGAAGCCCTCTTGACATTCTCACTTTCCGAGTCTATACTAAAGACTAGATTTTTGGTAAAAGGCAATGACGAAGACAGTAGTTCATCAGGAAAAGCAACAGAGAGCCGGAGCAGGTGGAAACCGGTGCGAGTATCTGCTGAATGAAAATCACTTCCAAGCCGCAGTCTGAAATGGTCAAGGCAGATCACTACTGGGATTTTCCGTGACAGAGTAAGCGCTGACGCATTTCCTGCGTTACAGGGAACGTGTATCCGGAGTTTATTAGTTCCGTGTACATTTGTATATCAGGTGGTATCACGAAGTAATTAAGCCCTCGTCCTATATACAGGACGAGGGTTTTTTTAATTCATAGGAAATTACGTCCTATGAATTAAAAAGCCCTCCGGGCGGGATGCGCACTTCGCGGAGAAGAAGTTTGCTGTAAACAGCACCGCTCGGGCGAGAAAGAGTCGCAAGCGACTCTTTGTTCTGTGAGCAGGATAAGACGAATAAATAAGGAGTACCATCATGGAAACCAACCATAATGAACCAAAATATATCAGGGTAAAAGGGGCGAGAGTCCACAACCTGAAAAATGTAAATGTGGATGTACCTCTGCATCAGATTGTGGGGGTTGCAGGTGTCTCCGGTTCGGGCAAATCTTCGCTGGCACTTGGTGTTTTGTATGCAGAGGGTTCCAGACGATATCTGGAGTCACTTTCTACTTATACAAGAAGGCGTATGACAGGAGCGGCGAAAGCACAGGTGGACGAGGTGTTATATGTCCCGGCAGCTTTAGCACTCCATCAGCGTCCGGGAATACCGGGGATCCGCAGTACGTTTGGAACCGGAACTGAACTTTTGAACAGCTTAAGGCTGATGTATTCGAGACTGGCATCCCACCGCTGTCCGAATGGACATTACATAGAGCCTACGTTAAAAGTAGCGGCAGAGCAGGAAATCTTATGTCCGGTGTGCGGGGAAAAAGTACATGCACCGAGTGCGGAAGAACTTGCCTTTAATTCACAGGGGGCGTGCCAAAGATGCGGCGGTACGGGAAGTGTGCGGACAGTGGATTTTGATTCGCTGGTGCCGGACGATTCGATCAGCATTGATGAGGGAGCGGTCGCACCGTGGAACAGTCTGATGTGGTCACTGATGACAGATGTCTGCCGTGAGATGGGCGTGCGCACGGATGTCCCATTCCGGGAACTGACAGACGAGGAGAAAGAGATCGTCTATCACGGCCCGGCTGAGAAAAAACATATTTTTTATAAGGCAAAAAAATCCAACCAGGCGGGTGAACTGGATTTTACCTATTATAATGCCGTTTACACCGTGGAAAATGCGCTTGCAAAAGTAAAAGATGAGAAGGGCATGAAGCGCGTGGAAAAATTTTTAAAGGAAGATATCTGTCCGGAATGTGACGGCAGCAGGCTTTCTGAAGCTGCGAGAGCACCAAGGCTCCGTGGGATAAGTCTGGATGAAGCCTGCAAAATGACCTTAAAAGAACTGGTGGACTGGGTGGCAGGAGTGCCGGATTCCCTGCCGGAAGAAATGTGTCCCATGGCAGAATCCATCTGTGAATCGTTTCAGGCCGTTGCGAAAAGGCTGATGGATCTGGGACTTTCTTATCTGTCGCTTGACCGGACGGCCTCAACATTGTCGACCGGAGAGAGGCAGCGGATGCAGCTTTCCAGAGCGGTACGAAACCGCACGACAGGCGTTTTGTATGTGTTAGATGAGCCTTCGATCGGTCTGCACCCGTCGAATATCAAAGGGCTTAATGCCGTGATGCATGATCTGGTCGCGGACGGCAATTCCGTTCTTCTGGTAGACCACGATACACAGATATTATCGGAGGCGGACTGGCTGATCGAGATGGGACCCGAAGCCGGTGTGGGAGGCGGATATGTGATCGCGGAGGGCAGCATTCCGCAGATTATTTCCAATAAAAAATCCATGATCGGTCCTTTTCTGGCGAAAACGGCAGATATGCATGTTCGCACACAGGCAGGGAAAAAGGAAGTTTTTACACTTGGAAAATTGCATCTGTCTACGGATAACATTCACACGGTAAAGCCATTGGAAGTGGATATTCCAAAGGGCAGACTTACCGTGGTGACCGGTGTTTCCGGTTCGGGGAAGACCACGATGGTTTTAGAGAGTCTGATTCCGGGACTGGAAGCCTCTTTTTGCGGGGAACATCTGCCGAAACATGTGAAGAGTATTTCGGCGGAAGGAATTGCCCATGTGAAACTGATCGATGCCTCACCGATCGGTATCAATGTCCGTTCAACGGTGGCAACTTATGCAAACATACATGATGAACTCCGCAAAATCTATGCAAAAACAGCGGATGCGAAAGACCGGAAATACAAAGCGGGGGATTTTTCCTACAATACTGGAAAGCTGCGCTGCCCGGTCTGCGACGGAACCGGGCAGATCAGTCTGGATGTACAGTTTTTACCGGATGTGGACATCCCATGCCCGGAATGTGGCGGTTCTCGGTACGCGAAAGAGGCATGGCAGATCAGCTATGAAAATAAACAGGGAAACAGGTATTCCCTGCCGGAACTGATGGAGATGGATGTCAATACGGCGCTGCAGGCAGTCAAGGATCTGAAACTGGTGCACCAGAGGCTTGGTGTCCTGAAAAATTTAGGACTTGGATATCTGACGCTGGGGGAGGAAACACCGAGTCTTTCCGGCGGCGAGGCACAGAGACTGAAACTTGCCAGTGAAATGGGAAAAGGACAGTCGGATTCTGTCTTTGTGTTTGATGAGCCGACCATCGGACTGCATCCGTTGGATGTACAGACGTTACTTGGTGTATTTCAGGCGTTAGTCGACAACGGGGCGACTGTGCTTGTCATCGAGCATGATCTGGATGTGATCCGAAATGCAGACTATATCATTGATATGGGCCCCGGCGGCGGAGAGGAGGGCGGCAGAGTGGTCGCCTGCGGGACACCGGAGCAGATTGCAGCGAATGAGGAGAGTGTTACGGGGAAATATCTATAAAGAACAGGGGTTGCGTTTCTCATCCATTTCTGCTACAATGACCACGTCATTTTCAGACATATCAAAATTCAAATTTTAATGGAGGTGAATTTTCATGGACAGTTGCGATAGCGTAGGACGAAGTAAAATATGCGATGTACGAAGATGTAAAAAGAGAATGTGGCTGTCTGTGAGAGTCTGACCGCCATATTCTATATTGTTGTGCACCTTTTATACATCGCATCAGAGGATCCTTGCAATCACAATGAAGCGATGTATTTTTATGCCCATTTCAGGCGAAAAGGAGGTCACAATGAGAAAAGTATTAATCCCGAAAAAAGACTATGTAAAAGAACTGATAAAGATCATCCGTGTTACAAAAGATGAGCAGAAATTACGGAATCTGCTGTCAGATTATCATGAGAAAGATATCGCGGAGGCGATCACATTTCTGACGGAGACTGAGCGGAAGCATCTCTACCATGTGCTCGGCTCTGAAAGGATCGCAGAGATATTTTCCTATTTTGATGATGCGGAAATGTATTTGGAGGAACTGTCTTTAGAGCAGGCAGCAAAAGTAGTTTCCTACATGGATGCGGATGATGCGCTTGATGTGTTAGATGATCTGTCCGAGTCAAAGAAAAAAGCGATCGTGAGTCATCTGGATGCAGACGCACAGAAAGATGTGCAGAAACTGCTCTCCTATGAGGAGGATGAGATCGGAAGCTGCATGACGAACAACTTTGTCTGTATTTCAGAGAAATTGTCCGTCCGGGAAGCGATGAGCGAACTGGTCCGTCAGGCGGGGGAACATGATAATATTTCAACGATCTATGTTACCGATGAAGAGGAAAAGTTTGCCGGTGCGATCGATCTGAAAGATCTGATCATTGCAAGAGAAAACACACCTTTGCAGGAAATCATAAGCAGTTCCTATCCATATGTGTATGAAAATGAAAAGATCAGTGAATGTGTGGAAAAGATTGCAGATTATGAGGAGGATTCCATTCCGGTATTGACGCAGGAGAAAAAGATTGTGGGTATTCTGACTGCGACGGATATCGTCGAGTTAGTAGATGATGCGATGGGAGATGACTATGCAAAACTTGCAGGTTTAACCTCGGAGGAGGATTTAAAGGAACCGACGATTGTGAGCATGAAAAAGAGACTGCCATGGCTGATCATACTGTTGTTCCTCGGGATGGCGGTGTCCTCTGTTGTCGGGATATTTGAATCTGTGGTTGCAGTTTTGCCGATCGTGATCTGCTTTCAGTCGCTGGTGCTTGATATGGCAGGAAATGTTGGTACGCAGTCGCTTGCAGTAACGATCCGTGTACTTGTGGACGAGGATTTGGATACCAGAAAAAAACTGGCTCTTCTCGGAAAAGAAATGAAGATCGGCTTTTTAAACGGAGCGAGTCTTGGCGTCATGGCACTTGTATTTCTTGGCATTTACATCCACCTGTTCAAAAAATATGCCTGGATGTCAGCATTCCTGATCTCCGGATGTGTTGGGATTTCTCTGGTCGTTGCGATGGTAATCTCTGGTTTTGTAGGTACGATCATCCCGATGTTCTTCCACAAGATCCATATTGATCCGGCAGTTGCATCCGGTCCGCTGATCACGACGGTGAATGATCTGGTTGCAGTGATCACTTATTATGGATTGGCGATGGTATTTCTGATCGATATTTTTCATATTTAGGAGGAACGGAGATATTATGAATACACAAAATATAAGAACCTTTTTTCAAACTATAACAGAGTCCAAAATACTGAATCTGTCATATGGCGAGGGAGAACATTATACAGTGCTTCCCATGATTGCAAAAAAAGAGGATACATTTTATCTGTGGGAAATTTCAGCCATGTCGGAACAGGAATATGAACACAGAAACAGAACATACAAAGAAGCGAAGACAAACCGGGCAGAGTTAAAGCAGAATCTGGAAGAAGCAGACCAGGTGTGGATCGAAAAAATTGTAAGCGGTGGCTGCTGTTTTGAGACCGCTTCAGCAACAGGCACCTGTCCTGGCGAGAGATATAATATAGAGGAACAGATACAGTTTTTATATATGCTTGGACAGGGAGCGGAGTTAGGGGAGTTAGAACAGGTGGAGCTTGACAGGCTGTTTATCACCTGCTATGAACTGACGGGAAAAGACGGGCAGGAATTGTCCGAAGAAGCATTCTGGAATATGGGAAATGAGGATGTTACGGTTACGCTGTCAGAACAGCACCGATCTGTTCTGGTACAAAAAAGATTTCGCTTAAAGACGGGGGAATATACAAAACCAAAAGTGCTCCATCTGACAGGAGAGGCAGAAAGCAGTGTTTATATTCATGGCATCCGTTTCCATGATGTCTGGAAAGAGGCAGAGACACGTTTTGAAGATAAACACTATCTGGAACATTTCAGCAAAGAACAGATTGCACAGATGAAGCACGACTTTATGGAACTTCTGCCGCAGATATGTCCCAAAGGCTGTGTCCTGCCCATGATCGAATATGAGTGCGACAGGGATTATCAGATGCAGTTTTACACAACGGAATATCTGAAATGCGCACCAAAGCATCATTCTTCGGCATTATTTTTCGCGATGCGTCCGGACACGCAGATCGGACCGATGGGATACAAAAACAGGGTATGCCAGTTAGAAGCAGTGGAGGAAGGCTTTGAGGGGGAGATATCCGTTGAATTATTTTTGTGTCATAAAACAATACCGGGAGAAGAGAAAAAAGCAAGGCATTAATGCAAATTTTGTGTTATCATGAGTGCAGGTGAAAGAAAGCAGGAGTGGAGATTTTTATGACACAGACTCATATAAATATTGCAATGTTAGCACATGTTGATGCAGGAAAGACAACATTGTCGGAAGCGTTATTATATAAAAGTGGCAGCATCCGGAAAGCCGGACGTGTGGACAATAAAGATGCGTTTTTAGATACCAATGAAATGGAGAGAAACCGTGGAATCACAATTTTCTCCAAACAGGCTGTTTTTTCGTATGGAGGATGTGAATTTACACTGTTAGATACACCGGGACATGTGGATTTTTCTGCGGAAATGGAGCGTACCTTGCAGGTGCTTGACTATGCTGTGCTGATCATAAGCGGTGCGGACGGTGTGCAGGGACATACGAGGACATTGTGGCGGCTTTTAGCGCGCTACAATATCCCGGCATTTATTTTTGTCAACAAAATGGATCAGCAGGGAACAGACCACGACAAATTATTGGCACAGATCAAAGATACATTGGGCAGTGCCTGTGTGGATTTTTCAAAAAATACAGATGGAACATATCTGGATGAGGATTTTTATGAGAACGTGGCTGTCTGCAATGAAAAAGTCTTAGAAACATATTTAGAAGGCGGCAGTATCGGGGAAGAAGATATCCGTCAAATGATACAGAAAAGGGAATTGTTTCCATGCTTTTTTGGTTCAGCATTTAAGATGGACGGGATTGACGAGCTGCTGGCGGCACTTTCTGAATATACCAAAATTCCGGATTATCCGGAGAAGTTTGGCGCAACTGTATTTAAGATCACGCGCGACGCAGGGGGCAGCCGTCTTACGCATTTAAAAGTCACAGGTGGAACATTAAAGGCAAGAAATCTGCTGACCGGATATAAGCAGAATAAGGAAGATGATATCTGGGAGGAAAAAGTAAACCAGATCCGCATTTATTCCGGTGAAAAATTTGAGACCCAAGATGAGGTAAAAGCAGGAACAATATGTGCTGTGACAGGGTTATCCTATACTTATCCGGGAGAGGGACTCGGAATCCAGACGGAGTCGGAACTGCCGATTTTAGAGCCGGTGCTGACATATGAACTGATCCTGCCGGAGGGGGTACAGCCACAGGCAATGATGCCGAAACTTACGATGTTAGAGGAAGAAGATCCGGAGCTTCACATTGTGTGGAATGAACAACTGCAGGAGATCAAGATACAGATCATGGGGGAAGTGCAGATCGAGATTTTAAAAGCACTGATCTTTGAGCGTTTTGGTGTGGAGGTGGAATTTGGCACAGGAAAGATCCTTTACCGTGAGACGATCGCAGATACCGTGGAGGGAGTGGGACATTTTGAACCACTGCGTCATTATGCGGAGGTACATCTTTTGCTGGAGCCGGGAGAAAACGGCAGCGGTCTTACCTTTGCAGCGGATGTCAGTGAGGATATGCTGGCAAGAAACTGGCAGAGACTGGTGCTTACCCATTTAGAGGAAAAAGAACATGTCGGTGTGCTGACAGGCTCACCGGTTACAGATATGAAGATCACGTTGGTTGCCGGACGTGCACATTTAAAACATACAGAGGGCGGCGATTTCAGACAGGCTACTTACCGTGCCTTAAGGCAGGGATTAAAACAGGCACAGTCCGTTCTGTTAGAGCCATGGTATGATTTCAGGCTTGAACTACCGAATGAATGTATTGGACGTGCCATGAATGATATCGAAGGAATGTCAGGTAAATTTGATGCTCCGAACCGGAACGGAGAGATGGCAGTACTCACAGGGATCATTCCGGTTGCATCGATACGTGATTATGCAAAAGATGTTATGGCATATACCAAGGGACATGGAAGCCTTACCTGCACGCTGCACGGTTATCTGCCATGCCATAATACAGAGGAGGTTGTCGAGGCGCTTGGTTATGATTCAGAGCGTGATCTGGCAAATCCGACAGGGTCTGTATTCTGTGCCCATGGAGCAGGATTTGTTGTCCCATGGGATCAGGTTATGGATTATATGCATTTGGAAAGTGTGCTAAAGCCGGCAAAAGAAACAGAGGAATGGCAGCCAAAGCAGGTTTACATGCAGCAGCAGAGCAGGGAAGAAGAATGGATTGGCACGGATGAGATTGACAGAATCTTAAATCAGACATACAATGCTAATAAACGGGAAAAATCTGCTCCGGGACGCAATGTCTGGAAAAGGTCAGGAGGGAGCAGTGCAAATGTACCGCCGGTGACAAGAACTTATACGCCGCCGCTGTCGGAAAAAGAATATCTGCTTGTGGATGGCTACAATGTCATTTTTGCATGGGATGAGTTAAATGAACTTGCCCGTGATAATGTAGACGGGGCGCGTGGAAAACTTCTCGATATTATGTGTGATTATCAGGGTATGCGCGGATGTGAGCTGATCGTGGTGTTTGACGCATACCGTGTGCAGGGGCATAAGACAGAAATGTTTGATTACCACAATATTCATGTGGTTTATACGAGAGAGGCAGAGACTGCCGATCAGTATATCGAGAAATTCGCACATGAAAATGGCAGAAAATACCGTGTGACGGTTGCGACTTCGGATGGTTTAGAGCAGATCATCATCCGGGGAGCCGGATGTGTGCTGATCTCCGCAAGAGAGCTGGAAAAAGAGATCGCACGCAAACGCGGGGAAATGTTAGAGACATATCATGCAAAACGTGAGCCGGAGAAGAAGGTACATATGGCAGAGCATATTTCTGCTGAGGTAGCAGAAGCAGTCAGAAAAGCGGATCAGTGTGAAAAATAACATTTTTCACAGGTAAGATTTGTGCTTATGCATCAGCTTGATATGCGCAGGAATGGAGATTCTCATGAATAAAAAGGAAGAAGTAAACTTTACACAGTCCGGATTTTTAAAGATCGATGGGAAAAAAAGAGTGTCTGTGAGATTTGAACGAGGAAGTGATATTGCAGAAGGCATGGTTCCGCCGGGAAAAATTACAAAGAATCATGGATTTTCCGATAAGGAAGTAGCAGGGTTAGAAGTCTATCTGGAGATGAACTGTGATGAGATATACAAAAAAGCGAAGGAAATTGGTAAATTTACAAACCTGTTATAAAAGAATATTGCCGTTATTTTTCGCATGGATGATCCTGCTTACGACCTGCGTGGGCAGCCAGTCGGATGTCTTTCAGCTGATATCTTATGAGAAAACATCCGGTCAGACAATGCTTTCCGGCGAGCGTATCGTAAAAACACATGATGCATTGTTAGAGACTGCCAGAGGACGCTCTGAGACATTAGAAAGCGGGAGAGCAAAAGAATTTGCTTCTATAAACTGGCGCAGAATGGCGGGGGTCACGGTAAGGATACTTCTTGTCATACTGCCGGCACTGATCCTGCAGTTCTGGAGTATCTGGTACCGCAGGGCGGATGAGATCATTCCACGGGGACTGCTTTTAGTGCAGTTTGTGAGAAGGGCGGATGGAAAAAAGAATGGCATTTTTTCTCTCATGAAATAAAAACAAAAATATTATTTTATGAGAGGTAGAAAAAATGCAGATTCTTATTTGGGTTATGATGATCGTTGGTGGTGCCGCAGGACTTTTGTCCACGGCTTATCTGGTATTGGCTATGCCGATAATTATTGTGTGGAAGATTTTCCGCAAGGTAAAATACCGGATACCGATCTGTGACTGAGAAAATTGGAATTAAATTTGAAAGGATCTGGGCATATATACCAGATCCTTTTTATCAGAGGAGAAATGACGGATGAATGTTGTGACAAAAATGGATCATAATGATATTATGAATAATTTTCAAAAAACAGATAATATCCTGAATGATGTACAGAACATTATAGAAATTTCTCAAAAAGAATCTTATCGTGTGGTTAATACAATATTGTCGCAACGAAACTGGTTGATCGGTTATCGAATTGCTGAGGAAGAGTTGGCGGGTGAAAATCGTGCAGAATATGGCGCCAATATTATAAAAAACTTATCGAAAGAGCTTACTCAAAAGTATGGAAAAGGCTTTACAAAAACAAATTTGTACAGTTTTTATCGCTTTTACAAATGTTTTCCTGAAATTTTCCACTCGGTGAGTGGAAAATCTTTGATACAGTTGTCATGGACACATTATAGAATTTTATTACAGGTGCATGACGAAGCTGCACGTAAATGGTATGAGAAAGAAGCATATGAACAGACCTGGAGTGTGCGCACGTTACAGAGAAATATAGATACACAGTATTATTACCGTTTATTACAGTCTAAAGACAAAGAACCCGTAGAGCATGAAATGAAAGAAAAAACTCTGACTTATCAGCAGGATAAACTGGAGTTTATAAAAAATCCGGTTGTCGTTGAATTTTTGGGGCTGACGCCGGATATATCTTTTACAGAAACAAAACTTGAAGCATGCATTATTACAAATTTGCAGGAACTTTACAAAGAAACCAATTTGATTTCAGATCAGGAGGTAGAAATATGGCAGAAGATACGTTGTTTTCCGGCGAATCAAAGAATGTTGAGTACAAGGTTACTGTACCAGAGAAAAGCGAAAAATACATGAAAACAGTGGTCGCTTTTGCCAATGGCAGAGGTGGCAGGATTGTTTTTGGAATAGATGATAAGTCTTTAGATGTTGTTGGAATGGATGTAGATAATATTTATAAGACCATGGATGCCATTACCAATGCAATTTCTGATTCCTGTGAGCCGGCTATCAGACCAGATGTTGCTATGCAGACCGTCAGGGATAAGACAGTGATTGTGTTGGAGATACTTCCGGGTGCAGAGCGTCCGTATTATATCAAATCACAGGGCATGTTTGAGGGTACTTATGTGCGTGTGGCAGGCACGACCAGACATGTGGAAGATTATATGTTAAAAGAACTGATTCTGGAGGGGAAGAATCGCTATTTTGACAGTGAAATATGCCAGAATATGAAAATAACTGACGGTGAGATTGAGGAACTTTGTAAGAGCATGAAAGAGACTGCTATACGAAATACATGGCAGGACAGCGAAAAGGCAAAGATTAAGGATGTTACCAAAAATGTGCTGATTTCATGGGGTGTTCTGAAGGAAGAAGGCGGAAATGTATATCCGACGAATGCGTATGCACTTCTGACCGGACGGATGTTTCAGCAGCCAGTTATTCAATGTGGTGTATTCAAGGGAATCAATAGAGCCCATTTTGTGGATCGAAGAGAATTTGAAGGTTCCATTCAGGAACAGATGGAAGCTGCATACCAGTATGTACTTGAAAAAATCAATATGGGTATGACGATAAAAGGAATGTATAGACAGGATGTGTATGAGCTGCCTACAGACAGTATCAGAGAGTTGATTGCAAATGCTGTTGCACATCGTAGTTACCTGGAACCGGGAAACATACAGGTAGCATTGTATGATAACAGGCTGGAGATTACTTCTCCAGGTATGCTTCTGAACAATGTTACGATTGCAAAAATGATGGAAGGTTACTCAAAACCGAGAAATCCTGCAATCGCAAGAGCTTTTGCATACATGAAAATCATTGAAAAATGGGGAACCGGAATACCGAGGTTATTTGAAGCCTGCGAGGAGTATGGTTTGCCTAAACCGGAGCTGATTGATTTTGATGGCGATTTTAGGGTAAATTTATATCGAAAAAAGGAGACTGATACAGAAATTAACGAGAAAATTTACCAGAGGGTGAATGATGTGATTGGTAGGGTATATCAGAGAAAAAATGAACCTCAAAATGAACCTCAAAATGAACCTCAAAATGAACCTCAAAATGAACCCCAAAGACTTGGTGTTTTGGAGGAAGGACTTTTGAATTTGATTCGCCAGGATGGGCATGTGACACGGGACGAAATGGCAAGTCAGATGAAGGTTTCATTAAGCACGGTTAAGCGTTCGATAAATAAATTGAAAGATAATGGCTTAATTGAATATGAGGGCTCAAGTAAAAGTGGCTATTGGATAATTAAGCAGAGCTGAACGAATGGAAGAATTAAAATTATAGCAGAAAGAATCGGAAGAAGAAGCAGGGAGGATTTAAAATGCTTCCACAAGCGTTTTTAAACAGAATGGAATCGATGCTTGGAGAGGAATATCCAGCATTTTTAGAAAGTTATGAGAAAGAAAAATATCAGGCACTGCGGTTAAACAGCATCAAGGGAGATATTGCGCAGATGAAAGACAAGGTGCCGTTTCAATTACAGCCCGTAGCATGGGCGAAAGACGGATTTTACTATGAAAAGGATGATACCCCTGGAAAGTATCCGCTTCATGAGGCTGGTGTGTATTATATCCAGGAGCCGAGTGCCATGGCTCCGGTATCTTATCTGATGGGGGATTATGATATAAAAAGACTGCCGAGCGGAGCGAGTGTAGATAGCGATCATGAAGCGGAGCTTCATGATATAGCGCACAAAGAGGCTGCATCCTGTCAGGAGCGGATCTTAGATCTTTGCGCAGCACCGGGTGGAAAGAGTACACAGATCGCGGCAAGAATGAATGAAATGTATATATCCGGTCAGTGGAACGAGCAGGGTCTTCTCATCTGTAACGAGATCCATCCGGCACGGGCAAAGATTTTGTCCGAAAATGTGGAGCGGATGGGCATTGCAAATGCGATGGTGACAAATGAAACACCGCAGCGTTTAGCAGAGGTGTTTGAGGAGTATTTTACAAGGATTCTGGTGGATGCACCGTGTTCCGGGGAAGGAATGTTCCGTAAAAATGAGGCGGCGTGTGAAGAATGGAGTACAGAAAATGTTAAAATCTGTGCCGAAAGGCAGGATGGCATTTTAGACTGTGCGGCATCCATGCTTGCACCGGGTGGCAGAATCGTGTATTCAACATGTACTTTTGCACCGGCAGAAAATGAAGGAAGCATGACACGCTTTTTGTTGCGGCACCCGGAGTTTCATATCGTGGAAGTAAAAAAGGCAGAAGGCATGTCGGCAGGAGTACCGGAGTGGGCTTATTTTGAAGAAGAGAAAGGACAGGTACTCCTGGAGATCGCACAGACGATCCGGCTCTGGCCACAGCATTTAAATGGAGAAGGACATTATCTGGCTGTGCTTAAAAAAGAAGGAACGCTAAGACAGGGATATTGCCGGAATGGTGAAGAAAAAGGAATCGCTGCAAAAGATCTGAAAGTACAGGGAAAGGGAATTGTAGAATTTTTGGATTTTGCGAAAGATACATTAGATCCGCAGACATTAGCCGGACTGGAGAAAAATGGTACATATCTGAAGTTTGGAGATCAGCTTTACCTTGCACCGAAGGGTATGCCGTCTGTAAAAGGTCTTAAAGTCTTACGTCCGGGACTACATCTTGGAACGTTAAAGAAGAATCGTCTGGAACCATCCCATGCACTTGCTCTGGCACTGAAAAAAGAACAGGTTCGTTATGCTGCAGATTTAGCTTCGGATGGAGATATGATCCGCAGTTACTTAAACGGTGGAACATTTTCTTATGATGGTGAAAAGGGCTGGTACCTGATCACGGCGGCTGGATTTAGTACCGGCTGGGGAAAACTGGCTGGTGGAGTCATGAAAAATCATTATCCGAAAGGACTGCGGAAAACGTGGTAGTGTATTTTTGTACAAATATGGAATGTACAAAGAACAGCAAAAAATGAGGATAGTGTGAAAAATACATTTTTTACACGCAAGATTTGTGCTTAAAAACAGTGTAAAAATGAAGATTAGTATGTTACAGCAGGATCTTACAACAGGAAATATCACATCGAAGCTGTGGATGTTTGCACTGCCGCTCATGCTTGGCAATGTCATGCAGCAGTTTTATAATCTGGCAGATACCTGGATCGTTGGCAGATATATCGGATCGGATGCGATGGCAGCGGTGGGAATCAAAGGGACTGCAGAGGCGACGACCATTTCCCAGTATATATCGGGAGTGGGACTGATGATCTATTATCATATATGTTATCCGTCGTAAACAGCTTTGGCACGGTCGTAATGTCTGCATTTGTGGGAGCGGGTAAGAAAGAAATCATAGAAGTCGGAGTGACCTATTTAAGGATTGAAGGGGCATGTTATATCGGAATCGGTGTACTTTTTATGCTTTACGGTTATTACCGGGCGGTGAATATTCCGAAAATGTCTCTGATACTGACGATCATTTCACTTGGAACAAGAGTTCTTCTGGCATACACACTGCCGAAAATAGCCGGAATAGGAGTGATCGGCATCTGGGTGGCAATCCCGATCGGATGGCTGCTTGCAGATGTGTATGGAATCCGATATTATTTAAAAAGACACCCTTTCACAGAGTAGTGAAGGAGTGTCTTTCCCTATTACATAAAAAGCCCTACGGGCAGAAGTTGTTCTTGTTTTAATGAAATCGGATTCCTGTCAGGCGCGCTCTTTGGCACCTGTTGTTATTGTGAAAAATCCAAACTGTGCTGCGATTTTTCTGGCGTAAGTCAGGGCGAAAAATAAGATAAAGCTGTCGATCGGCAGCATGATCACGTTTTTGATCACACGCGGGCCGAGCAGTGCAATAAATCCTTTGCCGTAAAGCATGGAGATCCAGAGCGTATTCAGACCGCAGTTGATGACCAGCTTTACAAAAAACTCGGCGATCACGATACGCTTGATGGAGACTGGACGACGGTAGAGCAGGCTGCCGTAGATCAGACCGGAAAGCATGGCATTAAAGGTGAATCCAAAGAAAAAAGGACCATCCGGCTTTAAGACATACTTTAACAGGTCAAGTGCACCGCCAAACAGGCATCCGACAACCGGACCAAACAAAAATTCGACAATGCGGTTCGGCAGACCGGAAAAGCCGATCTTGATGTAGGGACCAAGCTGGATACTTGCCACAAGACTAAGCACGATGGCGAGTGCAGCTAAGAGTCCACAGAGCGCGGTCGTAGAGTTGGCTCTTCAAGAGCAACAGGGCTTTGGCACGGTTCTTTGGCTGGTCACGGGTCTCGGTGTT
>ENA-UERX01000913-UERX01000913.1-human-gut-metagenome-genome-assembly--contig:-NODE-913-length-20384-cov-8.418821_pt1 | contig 20384 bp, 18 predicted proteins | sample MGYA00242992_ERZ507993 | MGnify/ENA primary metagenome ERZ507993 (study PRJEB26167, sample SAMN06115487) | human gut metagenome | host: Homo sapiens | place: China:Chongqing | collected 2015-04-10... | reverse complement strand
GCCGGTTTCGCATCAGGTAGACCGGGCTCTGATGACATTTGATGTGGGAGGGCGGCAAGAGCGGGTGTTTGAGCTTCCTACGTCGTTTCATTAGCCGGACCAAGTGTTTTCGTCCTTCTGATTATACCTGTCTGTCCGTCGAATTACTACAGTCTCCGGCGGCGGACTGTATAGTCCGTTGCAGTGGACCGTACAGTCTGCTACAGTGGACTGTACAGTCCATTGCCGCAGACTGTAATAATCTTCCGTTTAAAAGACCTTGGCCGACCTTGGGAAACGGCTTATTCTTCCCTTTGTTTGTGATATGATATTTAAATCCCCAAGAATAATGACTGCTCCCTTATCATCTACACACTTTTTGACTTGATCCTATATCTTTTTTCAGTCATAATTATAACCGGAAAGCAAAAGTTTTGTACCTTTGCATCCGATTTTAGAAAATGAATAAAAGATTGTAAAGTATGGAACTGCCGGAAGACCCGATGATGCTGTTCAGCATGGTGAATATGAAACTTCGCGATTGTTATTCTTCGCTTGATGAACTTTGTGAAGATATGAATGTAGATAAGGATTCTTTGATACGAAAATTGAACTCCGTAGGGTTTGAATATAGTCAAGAGAACAATAAGTTCTGGTGATTTATCTGCATTTTTCTCTTTATTGATTATGTTTGTGCTAATAATTTAGCTGTTGCCCTATCGGGCTTGCCTGTTTCTGTAAGAGGTAGATTCTCTACCGGTATAACGCGTTTGGGGCACCAATAGGCAGGCAATACATCCTCACAAATCTTCTGAATTCTTTCATAAGTATCTCTGCTTCCGGGATTGTTTTCAATGAGCAGAACTACTATTTCACCAAATTTTGCATCAGGTGCAGAGGTAATCATAAATGGAGTATGGAAGTGTTTTTTCAGTGTGGCTTCCACCTGTTCTATTTGTATCTTTACACCACCACTATTTATTATATTGTCTTTTCTTCCTAAAATGCGGAATTGCCCTTGGTCATTCAGTTCTGCAATGTCATTAGTGTATAATACTTTATCACACACTTTGGGAGCATTGATAATCAGTGTATTCTCTTGACTCAACCGGATGGAGACGCTTTCAAAAGGGGTGTACCATTCGGAAGCTTCTGTCCCGTTTACTCTGCGTAAGGCGATGTGCGAAAGTGTTTCTGTCATCCCGTAGGTAGACCATACCTGATTGGGAAAATCTTTTAAAGCTTGTGCCAGCGCGCTGTCAATCGCACCTCCACCGATGATAAGATGTTTTATTTGCTTCAATAATTCTTTTTCTTCGGGCACTTGGAGGGAATTGTATACCTGCATCGGAATCATGGCAGCAAATACGGGTGCTTTCTTCAGATTTTTCAAGGGATGGCCCGAAGGTGTGACCGGAAGGAGATTGAGTCCGGCAACCAGTGAGCGTATCACCACCATCTTTCCGGCAATATATTGCAGAGGCATGCACAGCAGTGCTGTGTCATTTTCTTTCAGTCCGAGAAATGAACAGGTGAGGCAGGCGCTTTCCATCATGCTTTCTTTTTCTACACGCATTGGTTTGGGCTTGCCTGTCGAACCGGAAGTATGGACAAGAACGGTGGGTTGATGGTTGAACCATTCGGAGAGAAAAGTAAAAAGTTCTTGCCGGAAGCTTTGCTTGTCGGTAGGAATATTCATGCGTATCATCGCTATTTCCCAATGGGTATAAAAGATTCCTTCTATTTGGATACGCTGGGTGGTTATGTCTGTGTAGTAAGTATTCATTGTGCCAGCCATTGTAATAAATCAGGTTCTTGCTCTTCGGGATGAAACCACAGGCAGTCTCCTTCGATATGTAGCGGATAATTTATGTTGTCTGTAAACAGTAACCCTGTTCCAAGGCCTTGTGGAAGCGTAGGTTGCAGGGTAGCGCACCATTGGGCAATAGCGTTTAGTCCGATATTTGATTCCAAGGCCGAGGTAATCCACGAACCTATCCCCCTTTCCGCTGCTAGTTCCATCCATTCTTCCGACCCGCTGATTCCGCCGTGAAGGGAGGGTTTCAGAATGATATATTGCGGTCGGATGGTTTCAAGCAGTTCTATCTTGCGGTTGCGTTGGTTAATGCCGATAAGTTCTTCGTCCAAGGCGATGGGGAAGGGGGCGGAAGCACAGAGTGCGCTCATCTCTTTCCACTGTCCGGCACGGATAGGCTGTTCGATGGAGTGAAGGTGAAACTCGGAAAGACGCTGTAATTTATCAAGAGCATCGGTGGGAGTGAAGGCACCGTTGGCATCCACACGTAGCTCTATTTGTTCGGGAGTAAAGTGCCGGCGGATATGTGCCAGTAATTCCAGTTCTTTTTCAAAATCGATAGCCCCGATTTTGAGTTTGATACAGCGGAATCCTTTTTGCATTTTTTCTTCGATGCGCCGATACATTTCATCAAAGCTTCCCATCCAGATAAGTCCATTGATAGGGATACCTGCTTTTCCTTTGCTGAATGGAGTGTGCCAAAATTGTAGGCTGCATGCGCGGAAATGAAGTAGGGCAGTTTCCAGACCGAACAGAATAGACGGATAGGGAAGCAGGGCTTCCCGGTCTATTTCTCCGGTCTTCTCAAAGTTTTTGCAAGCGATGGCCAATAGTTCATCATAGTTGGGAACATCGTCACAACTCAGGGCAGGGAGAGGGGCGCATTCACCTACTCCATAATAATGGTTGTCGGTATCGGTGAGGAGTATATACCATACGTTTCGGGTGGTATATACTCCTCTCGATGTACCTGCCGGTTGCTTGAAGTGTAATTGTTTCTTTATAATGCGGGTTTGGAACATACTTTTTTATATGTGTTTTGTTTTGTATATTTATCTCTGACAATTTCAAAGGCGCGTTGAACCCATGTGTATATGTCTGTGTCAGGAATATCGCCGTTAAAATTAAGCTGGAGCCAATGCTTCAGACTTTGGTTGATGGGAGTGCCGATTGAAACATGTCTCTCTTTTATATCTTCAATTTCATCTGGAGTAGATTTGACATTGACAAAAGTGAAATTGTCAATGTCTATAAAACAGAACATGTGTCCGCAAACATAAAAGGCAAGGATTGAATCATATCTTGCTGCAAATTTGCCAAATGGCATCTTCTCTGAAACGTTGCCTAATGAAAGACAGTATTTCCTGAATACTTCAATGTTCATGTCTTTGAAATTACAATTCGTTTTTACGGAAATTTGGGATAATCCTGGAATCGTGGTTTACGTTTTTCCAGAAATGCTTTTCCTCCTTCCTGTGCCTCCTCTGTCATGTAATAAAGCATGGTAGCATCTCCGGCAAGCTCTTGGATTCCGGCTTGTCCGTCCAGCTCGGCATTGAGTCCGGCTTTAATCATACGAAGAGCTAACGGACTGTGTTCCATCATTTTCTCTGCCCATGCCACTGTCTCGTCTTCCAGACGTTCAAAAGGAACGACCGTATTGACCAATCCCATTTCCAGTGCTTCTTGTGCAGAGTACTGACGACAAAGGAACCATATTTCGCGTGCCTTTTTTTGTCCTACGATTCGTGCCAGATATGATGAACCGAAGCCGGCGTCAAAGCTGCCCACTTTGGGACCTGTTTGTCCGAAGATGGCATTGTCGGAAGCGATGGTTAAGTCACAAACTACATGGAGCACATGCCCGCCGCCGATGGCGTAACCGTTGACCATGGCAATGACAGGTTTCGGCAGGGAACGGATTTGTTTTTGTACGTCCAGCACATTCAGGCGGGGAACACCGTCTGTTCCGATGTAACCGCCGTGACCTTTTACGTGCATATCGCCTCCGCTGCAGAAGGCTTTATCGCCTGCTCCGGTCAGAACCACTACGTTGATATCCCGACACTCACGGCAGTAATACAGGGCATCACTGATTTCGGAGGTTGTAGTCGGGGTGAATGCGTTGCGGTAACGCGGACGGTTGATGGTGATTTTTGCTATTCCGTTATAGAAATCGAAAAGTATGTCTTGATACTCTTTGATGGTTTTCCATTCTCTTGTTTCCATTATTCTTGTTTATTTATGTATTTTTTTTTGTGAGTTTACCGTACGGGCGGTATGCCCGTGTGAATCAATTTTGACGCACTCTCATGATAGAATTATTCATTTGGCTTATTTTTAAGTCCGTGGTAATATTCTCTCAACAGGGTGGTATCTTTTTCCTTGTCTGTAAAGACTTCCATTAACATGGGTTGCATCAGCGTTTCCGGGGTGGTGAATTGCTTCATGGCATCTTCCAGTTCTTCTTCATCGGTTACTTTTATATAGATAAAGCCGCGTTCTTCTGCCCAACCTTTGGCTGTGGTGTAATGTTCGGCTGTGATGAACTCTCGTGAGCGACTTGATTTGTCCATGCCCGGCAGAGTGTGGAAGATCTCTCCACCTTCATTATTCAATAGCAGAATACGGATATTTGCACCATAATTCTGATTCCACAGTGCATTCATGTCATAAAAGAAACTCAAATCGCCTATGATGATGAAGTTTAGTTTAGTGGATGCTACGGCATATCCGATAGCGGTGGAAAGTGAACCTTCTATCCCGTTCACACCTCGGTTACAGCAAATTTCTACTCTTGGCGGTATTGTGAATAATTGGGCATAACGTATCGTAGAACTGTTTGCCAGATGCAACGCACAGGGTTCCGGCAATGACTGAATGAGTTTTCCTATGGCTGAGATTTCCGAGTAGGGCAGTTCCGGCATCGGCACGGTCTTACAGTAATTCTCCCACATCAATGGATAGTTTGTCGGTTTGTTGTCCAAAAGAAAAGCAATTTTCTCTAGAAATTCAAATGGGTCCATTTCAATGATGGTCGTCAGGCAACCGTATAAGTCGGCTATCTTTCCATCGGTGGAAATATGCCAGTGCTCACGCGGAGGATGTTTCCGCAGGTATTTCTTTAATTCCTTGGATACAATATGTCCGCCGTAAGTAATCAATAGTTCAGGAGTCATATCGTTCTGACGTTCGGAACTCATGGAATAGATGGCTGCATCGAAGTTCCTGATAGGAATGCCGGGAATGGTCTGGTTACCCAAATGTTCCGTCAGCCAAAGGAAATGTTTATACAGGGGTTTCACATATTTCTTTTCGAACAGATAAATCAGATTCATCTGTCCGACCACTATCATGCGTTTGTTATATTTATTCAGACGTTCAATCAGTATTTTATAGTCGCGGTCGTATACACTCAATCCTTGGTAGCGGGTGATGACGCGTACTTCAGGAAGCGCTTTGACTGTGAAACGGTAGATGGGTTCGGAGATAGGTACGTTGATATGAACCGGACCTTTACCGTGGTGAGTTGTTTCCAGTATGGCTTCGTTAATCAGACGGTTGCAGAACCATTCGTCTTCGTCGGTTTGCACTTCGGGTAAGTTGACCGACATCTTGACCAACGGACCGAATACCCCCGGCTGAGGTAAAGTCTGTCCATCCATTTGTCCTATCCAGGCAGCAGGGCGGTCGGCAGAAATGACAATTAAGGGAACTTGTTGGTAAAAGGCTTCGGCTACGGCAGGATGCAGATTCAGCAGTGCCGAACCGGAAGTGCAACATACAGCAGCAGGACCTCCCCCCTGTAACGATAACCCGATAGCAAAGAATCCTGCACTGCGTTCGTCGGTTACAGAGTAACAGGTGAAGTCCTCTATATTGGCCAGTGTATGCACGATGGCAGCATTACGACTGCCGGGACAAAGCACTATTTTCCGCACACCGTGTGCCTTGAGAAGTGCCGCCAACTGAAGTATGTTCTTTTTGTCTGAATACATAATTCTTTTACTTTAATATAAATATATTTCTCTTTTATCGTCTTTGCTCCGTAGGGAATTGAATTCTTCCGAATGCATGTTGCTATGCTATTGGACGGGCGCAATCATGTGCCTCTACGGTGACAGGCTATCTGTTTATAAACTCAGGATAAAGAATGCTTTTCATCGTATTCATCTTGTCTCCTGTTTCTGTCCATTCCGATTCTATTTCAGAGGAAGCAAGGATTCCTCCACCTGCGTATAAAGTGGTTTCACCCGGTTTTATTTCCATGCAACGTAGGTTGACATATAAATCTGTATGTCCTTCGGTGTCCAGCCAGCCTATAAAACCGGAATAATAGCTACGGTCATATCCTTCATTTTCCAGGATAAATCGGAAAGCATCTTCTTTCGGCAATCCGCAGACAGCGGGAGTAGGATGAAGTTCCTGAAGTAGATTCCCTATATTATCTGTGTTCTTTAATAAAAAATAAAAGTCGGTTTTGAGGTGCACCAATTGTCCGGCACGGGCCGTATAGGGGCCTTTCTCATTCATCTTATTGCCAAATTTCTTGATAATCCGACGAATGTAATCTGCCACATAACCTTGCTCGTCTTGGTTCTTCTTGTTCCAGTCCATTGGCATGACTTCGTTTTGCATCGGCATGGTGCCTGCCAAGGCTACGGTGTGCCATTCTTTGCCGTGTCCGCTCAATAAGATTTCAGGTGTACTGCCCACCCACGTACCGGAAACAGGAGTATGACACAAATAAATCATCATGCGTGGATAATTGTTGCAGGCACGGACAAATGCAGCCAATGGCGAAAAATCGTCATTGATATGCTTGGTGGAAGAACGTGACAAGACAAGCTTTTGGAAATGTTTCTTTTGAAGGGGAGTGATGAAACGCTCGAAAGCTTGGGTATATCGCTCTTTGTCCGTTTCTTCCGAAACGAAAGGAGACAGTTTTTCGGTCTGGTTCTTGCAAGTCAACAAGGCATCGGCACATTCCAAAGAAGAAATGGCTTCGCTGATTTCATCCCAGTCGTATGCTGTGATATCAGGACGAATCACTATCAGCGGATGATGGTCGGACTGAAGGAAGGGAGCCATGACAAACCCTTTTTTCTTATTTAATTCCCGAATATCCGCTAACTGTTCCACATCGCCTGATTGTTGTAGCACAAAGTAGCATTCGTCTGTCCAGGGCAGCCGATAGAGAGCAAAACTGAGTCGGCTGCGTGTCAGGCAATCCAATAAATTCTGTATATGTCTGTTAGGTAGATTCATTTCTTTTTAAGTATGAAGTTAACGACACGAATGGTAGAAACAAGTTTCCCCTCGGGAGTGGTGATATCTATGTTCCATATATGTGAGGAATTGCCGCGATGAATTAATTGACCGTTGGCAATCACTTTTCCGCCCACAGGAACCGATGATATATGATTTCCACTTACTTGTATGCCGCATGCATATTCTCCTTCGCGACATAAAGACATAGACCCGTGTCCGGCTGCAATTTCGGCAAGTGCCAATGATGCACCTCCATTCAGCATGCCAAAGGGTTGTGAAGTACGGTGGTCGACAGGCATTTCGGCACGTACCTCATCGATGGCAGACGGCATGAATCGGATACCCAAGTGTTCTGCCATTGAGTTCGAATAATCAGGTTTACAGGTTGTTTCTTCTCTCATTTGTAAGTCTGTTCTTTCTATAGGACTACAAAAATACATAAAATTTGGATGAAACAGCTTGGAAAGGACGTCTTTTAGTAACAAAAACGTTTCATCTTTTGTTTTTGTTTTGAGATATATTTTTAATTTTGCAAATGATACTTATACAAATACGATTACGCATCATCAAACAATAATTTAATACCTATGCTCATAACCATTATTATTCTTGTTCTCTCCGCTGTATTTTTTGTAAATGGTAAAATACGGTCGGATATTGTGGCACTTTGTGCCTTGGTTGCTTTACTAGTCTTTCAGATATTAACTCCTGATGAGGCTTTGTCCGGATTCTCTAATTCGGTGGTAATTATGATGGTCGGTCTGTTTGTGGTTGGGGGAGCGATTTTCCAGACAGGGCTTGCCAAAATGATCAGTTCGCATATTCTGAAGTTGGCGGGTAAGAGTGAATTGAAACTATTTTTACTTGTTATGTTAGTAACTTCTGCTATTGGAGCCTTTGTGAGCAATACGGGGACGGTAGCCTTGATGTTGCCCATTGTGGTCAGTCTGGCGGTCAGTGCCAACATGAATCCCAGTCGTCTGCTGATGCCGTTGGCTTTTGCCAGCAGTATGGGAGGTATGATGACCCTTATCGGTACGCCGCCCAATCTTGTCATTCAGAACGCATTGACATCGGCGGGGTTTCCACCGCTTTCATTCTTTTCTTCCGGTTGGCCTGATTTGTGTAGCTGTAGGTACATTGGTACTGATGCCGCTCAGCAAATGGTTCCTTTCCAAGCGTGGACAAAGGGAAGAAGATGATGTACATTCAGGTAAATCATTGAAACAACTGGTGAAAGAATACGGATTGTCCAGTAATCTCTTTCGATTGAAAGTGGTAGGTGGCTCTCGTCTGTATGGAAAAACAATTATCGAACTCGATATTCGTCGCAAGTATGGACTTAATATTCTGGAGGTGCGCCGCGGAGATGTGTCACAACATCGTTTTTTGAAAACGATAACGCAGAAATTGGCAGATCCGAGTACCGTGCTGCAAAAAGAGGATATTCTTTATGTGACAGGTGATTTCAATAAAATAAAGTTGTTTGCTGAAGATTTTTTACTTGAAATGCTGGATGGACATATCACGGAAGAAGCGAAAGATTCTGCCAATTCATTGGATTTCTATGATATAGGTATTGCCGAGATAGTTTTGATGCCTTCTTCTAATCTGATAAACCAGACAATCAAGGGAGTAGGTTTTCGTGATAAGTTTAATGTGAATGTGTTGGGTGTCCGCCGTAAGAAAGAGTATCTGTTACAAGACTTGGGCAATGAACGGATTCATAGCGGTGATGTATTGTTGGTACAAGGTACATGGAGCAATATTGCCCGTCTCAGCAAGGAGGATGCCGATTGGGTGGTGCTGGGACAACCGCTGACCGAGGCTGCAAAAGTCACGCTTGATTACAAAGCTCCGGTGGCAGCGGTGATTATGGTGTTGATGGTGGCAATGATGGTATTCGACTTCATTCCGGTGGCTCCGGTGACAGCAGTAATGATTGCGGGTATCTTGATGGTATTGACAGGATGTTTTCGTAACGTGGAAGCAGCGTACAAGACTATCAATTGGGAAAGTATCGTACTGATAGCTGCCATGCTGCCTATGTCATTGGCTTTGGAAAAGACAGGAGCTTCCGAATATATCTCGAACAGTTTGGTCAGCGAGTTGGGGGCTTACGGACCTTTGGCTTTGATGGCAGGCATTTATTTTACCACTTCTCTGATGACGATGTTTATCAGTAACACAGCTACTGCGGTGCTTCTTGCTCCCATCGCAATGCAAAGTGCATCACAGATAGGAGTGAGTCCTGTACCTTTTCTTTTTGCTGTGACATTAGGGGCAAGTATGTGTTTTGCTTCACCATTCTCCACTCCGCCTAATGCATTGGTGATGCCTGCGGGCCAATATACTTTTATGGATTATGTAAAGGTAGGTTTGCCGTTGCAGGTTATTATGGGTATCGTGATGGTACTGGTACTTCCATTGCTGTTTCCTTTTTAAGCTATATATTTATTCTTTGGAGTACTGTTGAAGTTTTTTCTCGTGATTTCCGGTTAGGGATTATACGGCTTACACGGATAGATTCAGGTTCTTTCTGTGTAAGCTGTATCCGAATAATGTATGTCGTTACTCCTCAGCTTTTTCCTATATTTATAATAAATAATACCAATCATATCAGCTATAAACCATCCGATGGGGATAGACCACCAAATGCCGGTTACTCCAATAGAGGGGATGGCAGCGAGCCAATAGGAAAGAGCAACTCGTGTTCCTAGCGATGCAATGGTCAGTATTACAGACATTTCCGGCATACGGATGGCCCGATAGTATCCGTATAGCAGGAATAAAATCCCAATACCACAATAAAATACTCCTTCGATGCGCAGATAACCGATACCTACATTCAGAATCTCCGTTTCATGCGGAGCTACAAAAATCAGCATGAATGGTTTGGCGAATAAGAAGACCAAAACAGAAATGAACAGGGAGAAGACAATTGTTGTAATCAGCGCACTTTTTACTCCTTTGCGGATTCGTTCATACTTTTTTGCTCCGAAGTTTTGAGCGATAAAGGTGGAAAAAGCATTTCCGAACTCCTGTACCGGCATATAAGCAAAAGAGTCAATTTTTATTGCTGCCGCAAAAGCCGCCATCACCATAGAGCCAAAACTATTGACCAGTCCTTGTACCATTAGAATTCCCAAATTCATTACCGATTGTTGTATACAGGTCAGGGTGGAGAACGAAGTGATTTCTTTCAGGCAGTGGCGGTCGAAATGCAGGTCGTTGCGATGCAGTCTCAATTCGGGACATTTTGCGTAGGTATATCCCATAATTCCCAGTGCGGATACTCCCTGTGCGATAATTGTAGCAATGGCAGCTCCCTTGATTCCCCAATCCAGTAGCAGGATAAAGAACAAATCCAGTCCGATATTCAGCACGACGGAAATCGCTAAAAAATAAAGAGGAGTGACTGCATTGCCGATGGCACGCAACAGTGCAGCATAGAAATTATAAATAAAAGTAAACCCGATTCCCCAAAAGATAATCCACAGGTAATCATACATCATCTGATAAATGTCATCGGGAATCTGTAATAATTTGAGAATGGGATGAATGAAAGACAGAGCTGCTATGTTCAGTACGATTGTCACTGTTCCGATGAGTACGGCCGATACGTAAATGCTTCGTCGTAAAGCCTTCATCCGTCCTGCGCCATATTGCAGGGAAAAAACTGTACTGCTTCCCATGGACAATCCCAGCAGGATGGAAATAAGAAAAACCATCAGTGTGTAAGCAGACCCGACGGCAGCCAATGCGCCGGAACCGATACATTGTCCCACAATCAGTGTATCGGCTATATTGTAACACTGTTGTAGCAGTGAGCCTATAATCATAGGTAAGGTAAAACGTAGCAGGGTACCTGTGATGCTTCCCTGTGTTAAGTCTGCTTTGGATAACATGATATGTGCTTGTTTTATTTAAATTTTGCCCCAAAGGTAATAAACACTTTTTTGAATGTCTGCTTCTTTGTAGAAGAATTAGAGTATAAGCCTTTGCTGGCGATTTCTGTCGTGGCAAACTTTCTTCCGATAATCTTGTTGATAGACAAACATAACTTTTAAAACGAATCAATATGAAAGAAAAGAAAGTAGTCCGTGAAGAGCGGAATAAAGAGAAATTGACTTCAGGTGATTGGGTGATGGCCGAATTTTATTCCATTCATTCATTGAAGAGCAGTCGTATGCATGCTGTTATTGACGAGTTTAAGAAACTGATGGGAGGGAAGGTGGAAGTAGTGCAGGTGAATGTGGATGAAGAAAAAACACTTGCCGAATTTTATACCATCGTGCATATTCCTACTTATATATTCTTAAGAAAAGGAGAACAGTTGTGGCGGCAGACCGGAGAATTGGGATTGGACAGATTGGAAAAAGCAGTAAAGGAATTCATGGTTTGAATCGTGTAGGGATGTGTTAAAACTAAACCGACCTATCACATTGTCAACTGTAGGGGCAGGGTTTGCCTGCCCGAACCGGTTGTCATGACCTTGGAAGTAAGTCACCTCTTCTTAAAAAGAGTTAACCTGATAATGTTTTCCATTGGAAATTTTTGTTTGTGAGAAATATCATGTATGTTTGCGTAAAGTTTCCAAAGGAAAATATTAATTGAATTAAAATAGTTGAACTTATGAAGTATATAATAGTAGGAGGTGTAGCCGGAGGTGCAACCGCTGCTGCACGTATCAGGAGAAATACAGAAGATGCCGAAATCATCTTGTTTGAGAAAGGGGAATATATCTCGTATGCCAATTGCGGCTTACCTTATTATATAGGTGGCGTGATTGCTGAGCGTGAAAAACTGTTTGTGCAGACCCCGGAGGCTTTCGGTAAGCGGTTCAATATCGATGTGCGTATCCGGTCCGAGGTCGTGGCCATCCATCCTGCAAAGAAGACAGTGGATATTCGTACTTCAGACGGGAAAACCTATACGGAGAGTTATGATAAACTATTGCTTTCTCCGGGTGCGTCGCCTGTCCGTCCTCCCTTGCCGGGCATTGACAATGAAGGAATCTTCACGCTTCGCAATGTGAATGACACGGATGCCATCAAGAACTATTTGCAGAGGCATGAGGTGAAGCGCGCGGTAATCATCGGTGCAGGCTTCATCGGGCTGGAGATGGCGGAGAATTTGCAGGAAGCCGGTGCGGAAGTGGCGGTTGTAGAGATGGCAAATCAAGTCATGGCGCCGATTGATTTCTCTATGGCATCGTTGGTGCACGAGCACTTGTTGCAGAAAGGGGTGCGCCTTTATCTGGAAAAAGCGGTGGCTTCTTTTGAGCGCACAGCCAGCGGATTGGAAGTGATTTTCAAATCGGGTGAAAGACTGCCTGCCGATATGGTGTTATTATCTATCGGTGTGCGTCCCAACACTTCGTTGGCAACAGATGCCGGACTGGAGGTAGGGGAGATGCGCGGCATCAAGGTGAACGATTACTTGCAGACTTCCGATGAACATATTTATGCGGTGGGCGATGCTATCGAATTCCGCCATCCGCTGACCGGGAAGCCGTGGTTGAATTACTTGGCGGGGCCGGCCAATCGTCAGGCACGTATTGTGGCGGATAACATGGTCTTTGGAAATAAGATACCCTACGAAGGAGCTATCGGTACTTCCATTGCCAAGGTTTTTGATATGACTGTTGCTGCTTCGGGTCTTCCGGCAAAACGGTTGAAACAGGCAGGCATTGATTACCTGTCGGCAACCATCCATTCCGGTTCGCATGCAGGATATTATCCCGATGCTTTACAGATGTCCATTAAAATAACATTCTCTCCTGCCGATGGCAAACTGTTCGGAGCGCAGATTGTGGGCTATAGCGGAGTAGACAAGCGCATTGACGAATTCTCGCAAGTGATAAAGCATAACGGAACTGTATATGATTTGATGGCCTTGGAGCAGGCATATGCTCCTCCTTTTTCTTCGGCCAAAGACCCGGTGGCAGTGACGGGATATGTAGCCGGAAATATACTGAACGGAAAGATGCAGCCTCTTTATTGGCGTGAGTTGCAGGCTGCCGATTGGAGCAAGGTCACGTTGGTGGATGTCCGTACTCCCGATGAGTTTGCGCTCGGTGCTTTGAAGGGGGCTGTCAATATTCCTTTGGATGATATGCGCGATCGGATGAAAGAAATCCCCCGGGACAAGCCGGTTTATCTGTATTGCGGAGTGGGGTTGAGAGGTTATCTGGCTTCTAATATATTGTTGCAGAACGGATATAAGGAAGTAAAGAATCTGATAGGTGGTTTGAAATTGTATAAAGTGGCAACGACTCCTTTGCCCGAACCGAAGGAGTTCTCAAATTCCGGCTCTTCAAGTTCTGATTCTTCTAAAGTTGATCATTCTGAACATAGTAAAGATTCTGCTGAAGCTTATACTATTGCTTCTTCTGTTATTCCTTTTATGAGAGCAATAAAAGTGGATGCTTGTGGCATATCTTGTCCCGGTCCTATCATGAAGCTGAAGAAAAGTATGGAAGAACTGGCAGATGGGGAGCGTCTGGAAATTGTGGCGACGGATGCCGGTTTCCCCCGTGATGCCGAGGCATGGTGTCAGACTACAGGAAACCGTTTTGTTTCTGCCCGTTCGGAAGGCGGAAAATACCGGGTGGTAGTAGAAAAGAATATTCCTCAAGTATGTGCAACAGAGACTTGTAAAGCGGACAAAGGGAAAACTTTTATTCTGTTCAGCGATGATTTGGATAAAGTTTTGGCTACTTTTGTACTCGCAAACGGTGCGGTGGCAACCGGGGAGAAGGTGACTATCTTTTTCACATTCTGGGGACTGAATGCCATCAAGAAACTGAACAAGCCTGCTGTGAAGAAAGATTTCTTTGGTAAAATGTTCGGCATGATGCTTCCTTCCAGTTCATTAAAACTGAAACTTTCAAAGATGAATATGGGAGGGATGGGTAGTAGGATGATGCGGTATATCATGAATAAGAAGAACATTGACTCACTAGAATCGTTGCGAGAACAGGCCATTCAAAACGGTGTCGAGTTCATCGCTTGTCAGATGTCGATGGACGTGATGGGCGTAAAGCGCGAGGAACTGTTGGATAATGTGACTATTGGCGGTGTAGCTACTTATATGAATCGTGCGGAGCAGGCAAACGTGAATTTGTTTATTTAAAATAATGTATGGAGAAAATAAAATCAATATGTGTCATGAGAGAGCTTTTTAAAGCTCTCTCTGAACTGGAAGCAAACTTGATAGAGCAACATGGGGTATCATTGAATGAAGCAATGGCACTTTGCTGTATCGGAGGTGACAGATTGACGGCGAGCGCTATATCAGAGCATACGGGTTTATCGGCTTCACACACATCGAAAGTGATTCGTTCGATAGAAGATAAAGAGTTGATAGTTCGCAGTTTGGGCGATAAAGACAAGCGGCAGATGTATTTTACTTTATCGGATAAGGGAAAGATTTGTTTGAATCAGTTGAAGGAGAACGAAATAGAAGTTCCTAAGATGTTGAAACCATTATTTAAATAGAAAATCAACTATCTTACTTATTAATTTAAACCAAAACCTTCTTCTTTTTCATTTGTTTATTCCTCACAATGGAACCGAACAAGTGGAAACAGAAATGGAAACAGTTGAGCAATCTGCGGAAATGGCGTATCTGGAGATTAAAACTGATTGATGCCCGCCTTTACTTCGTAAGTATATTTGTTGGTTTGCTTACGGGGCTGATTGCCGTGCCCTATCATTATTTGTTATGGGAATTCTTTGATATCCGAAAAGCCTTCTTCACTGCCCATTATCCGTGGTACTATCATGTTGTCTTGTTCTTTTCTCTGTGGGCCATCCTTATCGGGGTTGCCCTGATGGTAAAGAAGATGCCTTTGATAGCCGGAGGCGGTATTCCCCAGACAAGGGCGGCTATCAACGGACGTATTCATTACGACCATCCTTTCAAGGAACTGATAGCAAAGTTTTTTGGGGGAATATTAGCTTTGAGTGCAGGGCTGTCGTTGGGTCGTGAAGGGCCCTCCGTTCAGATTGGTTCATATATCGGAACATTGGTATCCCGGTGGGGACATATTCTGAAAGGTGAACGAAAACAGTTGCTGGCGGCAGGGGCCGGTGCCGGACTTTCAGCAGCTTTTGCAGCTCCCTTGTCTTCTTCTCTGTTGGTCATCGAATCCATTGAACGGTTTGATGCTCCCAAAACAGCCATTACTACTTTATTGGCAGGCGTGGTGGCGGGCGGTGTGGCGAGTTGGATGTTTCCCACTACTCCTTATCATCTGATAAATGCCGTCTCTCCCGGTTTGTCTTTTTGGCGGCAGGCGGAGCTTTATATCCTTTTTGCTGCCGTGATTGCTGCCATAGCAAAGTTTTATTCGCTTATAGTTCCCTTTTTTCAACGATGGTTGCCGACGTTGAAACTCTCTGTCTATACTAAAATGTTGTATTTGCTGATTGCGGCATACGCTATTTCTCTGACCGAGACCAACTTGACGGGAGGCGGAGAACAGTTTTTGATGATGCAGGGAATGGACGGTACGCACGACATCCGGTGGCTCGGCGTCATGATATTGATTCATTTTGTATTCACTTTGCTTTCATTGTCTTCAGGATTACCGGGAGGAAGCTTTATTCCGACTCTGGTGACAGGAGGTTTGTTGGGACAATTATTCGGGCTCGTATTGGTACAGCGCGGAGTGATAGGGTATGAAAATGTCAGTTATATGATGCTTGTCGGGATGGTAGCTTTCTTGGTAGCAGTGGTGCGCACTCCGCTGACCGCCATTGTGCTGATAACAGAAATAACAGGCCACTTTGAGGTGTTTTATCCTTCTATCGTAGTGGGCGGACTGACTTATTATTTTACGGAACTTCTTCAAATCAAGCCTTACAATGTATTGCTTTATGACAGGATGTTTCGCAACCACAACCCGGAGTTTCCCGAAGTCGAGGGTGCACGTTATCATCTGTATGTGGAAATAATGGATGGCTCTTATTTGGATGGAAAAGAAGTGGATAAACTGACTTTACCCAACAACTGTATCATTCTCAGCATCCGCCGTGACCACAAAACCCTGCCTGCTGCGGGTGAGACACTTGTTCCCGGCGACCAAGTGGAGATAGAAATGGATGCCAAGGATATTGAAAAATTGTACGAACCGCTGGTCAGTATGGCAAATATCTATTAAATTTGCCGTATGAAAAAGAAATTCCAACTTGAAGTTCCGGGAGGAGCCGACAAGGTGTTGCTCCATACTTGTTGCGCCCCCTGTTCGTCAGCCATCATTGAGTGTCTGATGCAACACAGCATTACCCCTGTCATCTATTATTGTAATCCGAATATCTATCCGCTTGAAGAGTATAACATAAGGAAAGATGAATGTACCCGCTATGCCCGTTCCTTGGGGTTGGAGATTGTAGATGCCGATTATGACCATGAGGCTTGGCGTTGCCAAATGTCGGGAATGGAGCAGGAGCCTGAGCGTGGAGGGCGTTGCCTCCGCTGTTTCAAGATGCGTCTGTTGGAAACGGCGCGCTATGCTCACGAGCATGGATTCTCCGTGATAACCACTACGCTGGCATCCAGCCGATGGAAAAGCCTGGAGCAGATAGAAGAGGCGGGACGTTATGCCACTGCCCGCTATCCCGATGTTACTTATTGGGAACAGAACTGGCGTAAAGGCGGTTTGAGCGAGCGTCGTATTGCCATTATTAAGGAATATGATTTTTACAACCAAAGATATTGCGGTTGTGAGTTTAGCATGCGAAAAGAAGATGCTGCTCCTGCTGCGGATGGAGATAACTGATGCACGAACGCTATTAAGATTGCAGAATGTCCATATTTAAACGCCAATCCGTTTGTTTTATTGATTTAAAAAGATAACTTTGGCACAGACTATACTCACGGATTGAGTATGGGATTATTAAATAATTAACAAACAACATGACACAAACAAAATTTTTCAGATGGACATTACTGCTATGTCTTTCCGGCGCGACAAGCCCATTGGCTGCACAGGGTGTTGGAGAAAAAGCAAAGAAAGTAGAACAAATGCAAGTACTTAAAACCGATGGTAAAGTGCTGCGCATTACGGTCGATGGTAAAGAACAACAAATTCCATGGGTGATTAATCCCTCTCTTCGTCCCGATGTATTTGAGACATCGGGAGAGGAAGTTGTATTCCGAAGCAAGATAGATACCATCCGGTTCAATGTAGCCAAAGAAGGATGTTATGATTTTGTGGTGGTCACTCATCAAGGTGATTCCGCCATGACCCGGATAAAATGGGTATCGGCAAATCCTTTGGAAGAACCCTCGCGGGATATGTTGAAACGCTCTGCCGGCGGATTGCTTTCAAAGAAGCAGGCGCAGTTCGATATCGACGCCTTGGTCTATACTCTCAGCGAAGTCCATCCCGATATGTTTTCCGTGTGCAGACAAAGCGAATGGTTTAAATCGGTAAATAGGGTGAAGCAGCAGTTGCCCGATTCTGTTACCACGGTAGAGCTGTTTAAGTATGCGGCTCCGTTGGTCACGAAGTTAGGCGACGGGCACACCATGCTTCGTTTTCCTTTTAATGATTATTTTACTTCATCTACTATTCGGCTCCCCTTGTTTGTCAATGTAAAGTCCGACTACACACTGCGTGTAAGAGGGTGCATTGATAACCTGATACCCCAAGATGCGGAAGTTCTTTCCATCAACGGAAAGGAGAGTAGGGAACTGATAGAATCGATGATGGACTATGCAAGCGGAGAACGCGATTTCTTCCGTATAGAACGTATTAATTCTGATTTTTCGGCATTGTTTGAAATGATGTATGCCGCAGATAAATACGATGTCGTTTATCGTATGAAAGATAGCAAAAAGAAACTTGAAGTCACCTTGCATCCTACTACGTGGGCGGAACTTCTTCCCCGTATGCCGAAGAAGAAAGAGCAGGCGCGGGTGCCGGATTATTCTTTCAAAGTGGATGAAAAGAAGAAGGTAGCCGTTATGGATTTTAGAAGCTTTAATAATCCGCAGCGGATGAAGATGTTTGCCGACTCCATGTTTGTAACCCTGCGCGAAAAGGGCATTAAGAATTTAATCATTGACTTGCGCAACAACGGCGGAGGTAATTCGATGGTAGGAGATGTTCTTTTCCGCTACATTTCTCCCAAGCCTTTTAAGCAAATGGGCAAGGCCCTGGTACGCGTCACGCCCACCACCATACGCTTGACGGGAAGAACCCAAATGGTTCCCGGATGGTCTTTTTATAATGATGAATCAAAAGGAAATCTTATTCCTCCGCTCACCAAAGAAGAAGGTCATTACGAAGGCAGTGTATATCTGTTGATAAGTCATCATACATTCTCTTCTGCCGGTTCGTTTGCCTGGGCTTTCAAGGAGTTTGGCATGGGGACGGTTATCGGCGAGGAATCCGGTGGCATGAATGTGAGTTTCGGCGATATCATCTATTATAAGTTGCCGGTGTCGGGATTGAGTTGCACTATTTCGTTCAAACGTTTTTGGCAATATGGCGCGGACGAAAAGGAGATACATGGTACATTGCCCGATTATGCAGTGCCACAGGAAGATGCTTTGGCTAAAGCCTTCCAGCTGATTAAGAAATAAAAAATTAACGCGTATATTTGCGTTGCCCGATGCGAATATACGCGTTGCCAAAAGGCCGTGAGGTTTTAAAAAAAGCTCGGCATGTTTATCTTAAAGCTCGGTATCTTTTTTTAAAAGCTCGGCATGTTTTCATGTAAGGGCAGATTGCATCACCCCCCTCACCAAGTCAGTCATTCCTGTTCTCCGTTCATCCTTACATTTTAGTCTAAACGTGCAGACAATGTAGGATGTTCATTCACAACCGGAACCCCCATCAACAGGACGTTTCAACGGCTAATGAAAGGAGGAAGGGGGAATCAAATATTCCCATGAGACCTTTTAGCAAGGTAGCAGTTTTTTTGAAACAAGGCTTTGATATTGTGAATCTTTGTATTTACTTTGCACCAATCAATAGGCAAAGTAAAGACAGCGGACTATGAGAAGCAGAAAGAACATCCTATTCAACTTGACCATTATATTATTATTGGCATGTACAGCTTGCGACCGTTCCACTCGTCACGTCACAGAGAACTTGTCGCAAGCGGAGGAACTTATATGGACTGCCCCCGATTCGGCATTGCATATACTGGAATCCATTCCTACCTCCCGGCACTTAATCGGAAAAGAGCAGGCGGATTATGTTTTGCTGCTTTCGTTAGCCCAATATCGTTGCTACATCCCTGTATCTTCGGATTCGTCAATGATTGACCTCGCAGTAGAATATTATAAAGATAAGAATGATGCAGATAAAAAAGGTAAAGCTCTATATATCAAAGGCTGCGTATGGAAAGAAAAATATAATGATATTCCTAATGCTTTAATAGCTTATAAAGAGGCTGAGACATGTATTTCCGATATGAAAGAGAGGCATTATGTTGCCCACATTTATAGCAGTTTGGGATATATCTATGAAAAATCTCTTAATTTTGAATTGGCAAAAGAATATTACCAAAAAGCCTTGCAGGAAAATACAAATATAAAAGATATAACTTCACAAGCTAGCGATTTGCTCAATTTATTAGGATTATACCATATTGTCAACGACACAGACAGCATCAATCAATGTATAACCAGTTTGTTAAAATGTAGTGGCAAACTGAAGGACAGTATTCTTCAATCTAAGATTTACCATAACATTGCGGTCAGTAAAATGTATCAGGAAAAATATGAGGAAGCCGAAAGCTTTTTCTCATGCGCCTTGCATATATCACCTGCTTCTCCCTCTTACAAAACAATGTCAGGACTAGCCCAACTATATATGAAGAAAGGGCAAAAAGAACGCGCAGACAGTCTGTTTCAAAATGCTTTGCTTTCTAAAGACTTATCACTACGCGCATATATTTATAATCAATTATATGATGAAGCTTGGAAAGCAGAAAATTACAAGAAAATCGCCCAATATGCCCGTCTGTATATAGACACCTCGGATTCCATCTACAATAGTCACCTGCATCAAGAAGTCTTGAAAGTGCAGAGAAAATATGACCACATGCAATTGTTATACCAAAAATCCAGACAAACGAATATAATATATTCCTCTATAATCATAATATTCATTGTTAGTGGGATACTTTGGTTTCTATTTATTCAATACAAGAAGAAAAGAAAAGAAGAAAATGAAAAATTGCGAGCAGAAATAGCCGAGTTGGTCGAGGCCTTAGATAAAATGTGCAAGATATGCGCGAGATGTTCTCCAAAGCCTCGAGCTTCAACCAGCCGCTGAACGATTGGAATGTCTCGA
>ENA-UERX01000884-UERX01000884.1-human-gut-metagenome-genome-assembly--contig:-NODE-884-length-20820-cov-47.082534_pt1 | contig 20820 bp, 18 predicted proteins | sample MGYA00242992_ERZ507993 | MGnify/ENA primary metagenome ERZ507993 (study PRJEB26167, sample SAMN06115487) | human gut metagenome | host: Homo sapiens | place: China:Chongqing | collected 2015-04-10... | reverse complement strand
CGGAGGTTGTCCAGCATGAAATCCGGCTTGAAGTGGTAGAGCACCACATTCTCCACCTTGCCCTCAAAGGTCGCCTCATCGGTATAGACGAAGTCGGCTCCCTGCTCGGCGATGGCCTTGGCCGCGTACCAGAGGGCGCAGGGATGGAGGATGTCGTCGTGGTCCAGCAGGGCGATGAAGTCGCCGGTGGCCATCTCGATGCCTTTGTTGGTGTTGCCGGGGATGAGCTCATTCTTCTCCAGCTTCCTGTAGCGGATACGAGGGTCCACAGCGGCGCGCTGCTGCACCATCTCGCCCACACCCGGGGCAGTGCCGGCATCCACACAGCAGAGCTCCCAGTTGCGGTAGGTCTGGTTCACAACGGAATCCAGCAGCTCTTCGAGGAAGTCCAGCGGGGTGTTGTAGAGCGGCACCACGATGCTGATTTTGGGGCCTGCAGGCTGGTCGCCTACCTGCCGCACCAGCAGTTCCACCGGTGCGAACCGGTCGGCGCGCATGACTTTGCCCGGGAAGAGGGCGGCGTACTCGCGGCGGGCGCGGGCCTGTTCCCGCACACCCTCGATGCCGCCGCTGCGCAGTTCCCGCAGGAACACGAAGAGGGGCAGAGTGTGCCAGAGCTGGCGGCTCTTGCTGACGACATAGCGCATGGGCCAGGTCATCTTCCAGAACTTCGAGCCGGTCACTTCACCCAGTGTCTTTTCCAGCTGCTGCTCATGGCTGCGGCTGAGCGAAAGGTCGGTGCGCAGCCGGGCGATGAGCTCGGCTTCCTCGCCGCAGGTGCGCTCGGCGCGCACCATCCGGTCACGCAGGATGTCCATTTCCATCTCGTAGCCCCGCACCATCTTCAGCTGGGTGGGCTGGCTGGTGCAGAACAGCGCCGACGGCTGAGCGCGGCCCTTGCTGCGCCAGCCAAAATCGCGGAAATACCCTCTCTGGGCCAGCTGCTCGGCCCAGCCCGCCATAACGGTGCTCTCATCGCTCACCAGCAGCACCCGGGCGGGCAGCGTCTCGGGCAGCGTTTCCCACGCGGGGTCTGCCACCACCAGAAGCTCTGCCTCAGAGCTCTCTGTCCACTCTTCTGCCTCCACACCTGCACGGTGCAGGGCTTTCGTCAGCAGGGGCATCTGCTCTCCCAGCAGGGCCGCCGAGGCGGGGTTTGCCTCCTCCGCGATGCGCTGCGCCAGTGCGCGGCAGCGCTCCCGCTCCCGCTTTTCTTTCTTTTCCTTCTCCAACTGCATTCCGTTCTCTCCACCTGTTGTTCTTTATCGTATCGCTCCCGCTCTGGAGCGTGAAACGCGAAATAGTCTGTCTCTTGTGTACAAGCGTGTACAGTATACCAAATCACGTCTCATTTGAGAAGTATTTTGCGCAATTCCTTTTGATTTTTTACATGCCCAGCAGGCGGCGCAGCCAGCTAAACAAACCGCCGCCGGAGCTCGTGCCGCTGCCCACCGTCCGGATGGAAACGCCGGAGTAGTAGTGCTTCAGGATGTCGCGGTAGCCCATCCCCTCCTCGGCGGCGTAGCCCACGGCGCCGCACTGGCTCATGCCCACGCCGTGGCCGAAGCCGTAGTAGTACATACAGGGTACGCCCGTTGCATCCGTGCTGAAATCGAAGCAGTAGCGGGAGGACACGAACTGGCCGATATATCGGTAGCTGCGGCCATTGGACACCAGCGTATTGTACTGGACGAAGCCGCCGAGGTCTTTGTGGGTGGTGTCGGCGCTCTGGTAGGGCTCACCGGTGCGGCTGTCGTTGTACTCGACATAGTCATAATCCTTGCCGATGATGCGGCGCATCTTCTCGTGGTACTGGCGCTCATAGGGGCTTTCCACGCTCTTAAGGTAAGGCACGTCCGAGCCCCAGGCGTCGAGGCTGGAACAGGTGCCGTAGACGCCGGTCTGGGTGTTGTAGCCCGCGCTGGCCGACCAGACGGCGTCGATGACGCTGCCGTTGTAGGTCAGCACCTCATCCTTCACCGACTCCACCGCCTTGCGGATAGCCGACCGGGCCGAGGACGGGATGTTCTCCACGGGGGTGTAGATGAGGGCGTTGGCCGAGGAGCCGTACTGCTTATGGTACTCGAGGTAGGAGTGGATGGCCACGGCCTGGGCCTTCCACGCCTCCTGCGCGGCGCTGGCGCTGACATAGCTGCCGATGGAGCCAAGCTCGGTGTAGGTGATGCCCACCAGGCAGTCCACGAGGTCCAGCGACACATTCCGGCGCAGGCCCTTGCCCTTGATGTTCAGATAGGGCAGTGTGATCTTATCTTTGGAGCCGAAGAGCCAGCTCAGACAATTTTCCTCTTCCTCAGGGATAAGGGTGGTGTTTGCACCGCCAATGGTGGTGGCGCCGGGTGCGGCATCCTCGGCGAACGCCGCCGGGACAGCCACACACAGCATCACAGCTGCCAGCACCAGCGCCGCCAGACGGCGCGCGAAACTCAGACTCTGCTTCACGGTCATTTCCTCCTGTGGTTTCTGGATCTTTTCATAGTTGTTATCAGTGTAACACACTGCGCCCCCGACGGCAAGGACGGAAGTTGTGCAAAAATGTGAAAAGACGCCTTTGCAAGCCGCCGGAATTATGATACAGTATAGCATGAGATGATATGCCCCCCTTTGGCGGGCATGACAGGGAGGGCCGGAATGGACAGCAGAGAGTTATATCCCAGCGACGAGCAGCGGCGCCGCATCATGGACTTTATCATGGCGGCGGGCGAGACGCTGCTGGAAAACGGAGCAGAGGTCTTCCGGGTGGAGCAGACGATGGAGATTATGGCCCGTAGCTTCCATCTGCGGGAGTTCCATGTCTACGTGCTGACCAACGGCATCTTCGCCAGCGCCGGCACGGCAGAGATCGCCGAAGTGCGGAACGTGCCGGTGCGGACGACTCACTTAGGCCGGGTGGTCGCGGTGAACGCCCTTTCCCGCGAGATAGCAGCCGGGGGCGTCACACTGGACGAGGCTGAACACCGCCTGGCCGAGGCCCGGCGCATCCCCTTCCCCAAGGGGAAGACCCAGCTCCTCGCCGGGATGAGCGGCACAGCCTGTTTTGCGCTCATCTTCGGCGGCACGATACGCTCGGCGCTGGCGGCAGCGGCGGCGGGTTTCATCGTCAGCGGCTATCTGCTGCTGTGCGAAAAGAAGAATCTTTCCAACGGCTTCCGCAAGATTTCGGCGGCAGCGCTCATTACATTGGTCTGCATTCTGGGGTGCCATCTGCTGGACACTGAGGCCAGCCACGCCATCATCGGCACCCTGATGATATTGACCCCCGGCATCGCCTTCACCATGGGCATCCGGGATTTCGTGCAGGGCGACTACCTCTCCGGCACCATCCGGATGATAGACGCCCTGCTCATCGCGGCCAGCATCGCCATCGGCACCGGCCTTGTTCTGAGCCTTACTTCTCTGCTGACGGGGGTGACGGTGGTATGATGGCCTTGACAAGCACACAGATCGGCCAGCTGATGGCACAGTTCTTTCTGGCCGGGGCGGGAACGCTGAGTTTCGCCGTCCTCTTCGCCTGCCCTAAGCGCACGCTCCCCTGCTGTGCGCTGGTGGGCGCGGTGGGCTGGTTCGTCTACGAGCTGGCTGTCTTATACGGGGCCGACGCGGCGGCAGCCTCCCTCATCGCGGTCATCCCACTGTCGCTGGCGGCGCGTATCTGCGCCGTGCTGCTCAAGACGCCGGTGACGGTCTTTTTGCTGACCGGCATCTTCCCGCTGGTCCCCGGCGCGGGCATCTACTACACCGCCTACTATTTCATCCAGGGCGAGAATGCCCTTTCACTGGCCAACGGCATCTCCACCTTCAAGGTGGCCGTGACGCTGGCTGTGGGCATCGCGCTGGTGCTGGGTCTGCCCATGCCCAGCGGCCACGCCTGGAAGCGGAAATAGATCTCCGCCTCCCTTGTGCGGCTCTTTCGCCGGTGCTATAATCAAATCATACTTAATATAAAGGAGTGTCTGCCGATGTCTATTATGGAAACGCTCAACACCCGCCGCACCTACCGCCGCTTCGCCCAGAAGCCGGTGCCGCAGGATGTGGTGGACGATATGGTGGAGGCCCTGCGCCTGTCGTCCTGCGGCGCGAACCGTCAGGCCGTGAAGCTGGTGGTTGTGCAGAGCCCTGAGATGGTGAAAAAGGTCCATCCGCTGGTCAAGTGGGCCGCCTATCTGCCGCCGGAGCAGGGTGCTCCCAAAGCCGACGAGCAGCCTGTGATGTATCTGGCCGTCGTGCAGGACAGCTCCATCCCCGGCGACCTGAACACCGACACCGGTATCGCGCTGGCGAACATCACCCTCGCCGCATGGGCCAAGGGCGTGGGCAGCTGCATCATGGGCGCCATCAACAAGCCCGCCCTGAGCGAGCTACTGGGCATCTCCGCGCCGGACAAGCTGGCGTTCATGGTAGCTCTTGGCTACCCCACTCACGCCGCCAGAGTCGTACCGATGACGGAGAAGAGCGGCATCAAGTATTACCTCGATGAGAACGGTGACTACTGCGTGCCGAAGCGGAGCGTGGAAGAGCTGGCAAGAAGCGTATAATGGCTCCCCTGATAGGGGAGCTGTCTGCAAAGCAGACTGAGAGGCTCTGCATATATACATTGCTTTCAAGCTTTATTCTGCATAATTGTTTGCAATTCGGTTTCAATTTGATGGAATTTTTGCACAACACTTGACTTTTCAAATTGTACAACCTATACTAAACACGCTCTCTGATTTTTCGATGAATCGCATCGCAGCAGAGAGATGCAAACGATATGCACATAAAGAGGAGTGTTTGAATATGAAAAATATCTCTCGCCGCAGCTTTCTTGCTGCCGCTGGCCTGACCGTTGCTGCTCTGGCTCTGACCGCCTGCGGCGGCTCTGCCTCCACCGCTTCTTCCGCTGCTGCAAGCTCTGTTGCTGCTTCTTCTGAGGCTGCTTCCACCAGCGCTGCCGCTGCTGAGCTGACCACCGTTGAGGCTGGCAAGCTGACCATGGCTACCAACGCCACCTTCCCTCCCTACGAGATGACCACCGACGCCGGCACCATTGAGGGCATCGATGTGGACACCGCACAGGCCATTGCCGAGAAGCTGGGCCTGGAGCTGCAGATCGACGACATGGATTTTGACGCCGCTCTGCTCAGCGTGCAGCAGGGCAAGGCCGACATCGCCATGGCAGGCATCACTGTCACCGACGAGCGGATGGCTGTGATGTCCTTCTCCGACAGCTACGCCACCGGCATCCAGTCCGTCATCGTGCCCGAGGGCTCCGACATTGCCTCTGTGGACGATCTGGCCGGCAAGAAGATCGGCACCCAGCGCGGCACCACCGGCTACCTGTACTGCTCCGACGACTTTGGCGAGGACGCCGTGGTGGCCTACGACAACGGCCTGACCGCTGTACAGGCCCTGAACAACGGCCAGGTGGACGCTGTGGTCATCGACAACGAGCCCGCCAAGGCCTATGTGGAGTCCAACCCCGGCCTGAAGATCCTGGACACCAGCTACGCCGAGGAGGACTACGCCATTGGCATGAACAAGAGCAACACCGCTCTGCTGGAGGCTGTGAACGCCGCTCTGGAGGAGCTGAAGGCCGACGGCACCCTGCAGGCCATCGTGGACAAGTACATCAAGGCTGAGTAAACAGACCCCTCAAGGGGAGGCGGCCCACCGGGCACCTCCCCTTTTTTAAGGGATATAGGTTACAAAATCCTGACAAGATCACAACAGACGAAAAGAAAGTGAGGATGCGAATGGCCGCACAATACGAACTGTTGAGCCAGCTGCTGAAAAGCGGCGGCCGGCTGGACATGGGGCAGGAGCTGTTCTACAAATTTTATCAGGCCTTTGTCCTGAAGGACCGCTGGCTCCAGTACATCGGGGGCGTAGGCACCACCCTGCTGGTCACTGCCATTGCTCTGGCCATGGGCGTCCTGCTGGGCAGCGTGGTGGCGCTGGTGCGTGTGGCCCACGACCAGCAGCGCCCCGGCCGCCGCAACCCGGTGCTGGGGGTCTTTAACGCCGTGTGCCAGGTGTACACCACCGTGATCCGGGGCACCCCCATGATGGTGCAGCTGCTGATCATGAGCATGGTCATCTTCAACAACAGCCGCAACTTTACCATGGTAGGCGCTCTGGCGCTGGGCATCAACTCCGGCGCTTACGTCTCCGAGATCATCCGGGGCGGCCTGATGGCTGTGGACCCGGGCCAGATGGAGGCCGGCCGCAGCCTGGGCCTGAACTACATCACCACCATGGTGGTCATCATCATCCCCCAGGCCATCCGGGCGGTGCTGCCTGCCCTGGGCAACGAGTTCATCATGCTGCTGAAGGATACCTCCCTTATCACCGTCATCGGCGGCAAGGAGCTGCTGTATGCGGCCCAGGGCATCATGAACCGCACCTACGAGGCCATGTTCCCCCTGTTTGGCGTGGCACTGATCTATCTGGTGCTGGTGATGATCTTTACCTGGCTGCTTGCAAAATTTGAGAGGAGGCTGGCACAAAGTGACCGATAAGATCCTGGAAGTCCGGGGCCTGACCAAGACCTACGGCGGCGAAAAGCGCAAGGGCGCAAAGCAGGCTGCCCCCACTCTGGACGTGCTGCGGGGCATCGACATCGACATCTACCGCGGCGACGTGGTCTGCCTCATCGGCCCCTCGGGCTGCGGCAAATCCACCTTCCTGCGCTGCCTGAACCGGCTGGAGATCCCCACCGGCGGCAGCATCAAATTTGAGGGCGTGGAGGTGGACGACGACCACATCGACTCTGTCCGCCAGAAGATGGGCATGGTGTTCCAGCACTTCAATCTCTTCCCCCACCTGACCGTCAAGAAAAACCTTGAGCTGGCCCCCAGCCTGCTCAAGCTCAAGGACAAAGAGGCCATCTCCAAGCGCGCCGACGAGCTTCTGGCCCGCGTAGGTCTGGCCGACAAGGCCAACGTCTACCCCAAGAGCCTTTCGGGCGGCCAGCAGCAGCGCATCGCCATCGCACGTGCACTGGCAATGGACCCGGACGTCATCCTCTTCGATGAGCCTACCAGCGCCCTCGACCCCGAGATGGTCGGTGAAGTGCTTGAGCTGATGAAAGAGCTGGCTCACACCGGCATCACCATGCTGGTGGTCACCCATGAGATGGGCTTTGCCCGCGAAGTCTCCAACCGCGTCATCTTCATTGACGAGGGAAGGATCCAGGAGGATGAGCCGCCGCAGGAGCTGTTCACCAACCCCAAGCACCCGCGTCTGAAGGCATTCCTCTCCAAGATGCTGTAAGATATAAAGAAGCAACACAAAACCCGGAACTCTTTTCAAGCCGTCCTGGCTCTGAAGGAGTTCCGGGTTTTGTTCATTGTTTTCTCAGAGAGCTGTTTTGCAGCAGTCTTTCTTCTTATGCTCAGTTGTTGGCTTCCACCTTGCTCAGGAGGATGCGGTCATTGTCGAGGACCTTGCCGGCGTTCTCGCGGAACTTCTCGAGCAGGTCGTCCACGGTCATCTTGCTGCGGGCCTCGCCCTTGACATCGAAGACGATGCGGCCCGCGTCCATCATGAGGGTGCGGTTGCCCAGCTCCAATGCCTGATGCATATTGTGGGTGACCATCAGGCAGGTGATCTTCTTTTCGGCCACGATGCTCTTGGTGAGGTCCAGCACCTTTTCGGCGGTGGCGGGGTCGAGAGCGGCGGTGTGCTCGTCCAGAAGCAGGAGCTTCGGGGTGACGAGGGTGGCCATCAGCAGGGTCAGTGCCTGACGCTGACCACCCGACAGCAGGCCCACCGGCTGCTTCATCCGGTCTTCGAGGCCCATATCCAGCAGGGCCAGCTTCTCACGGAAGATCTCCTTATCCTTGCGGGAGATGCGGGAGAAGATGGCGTTGGGAGCGGTCCCGGCGCGAAGGTAGGCCAGCGCCAGATTCTCCTCGATGGTCATGTTGGGGGCCGTACCCTTGAGCGGGTCCTGGAACAGGTGGCCGATGACCCGGCTGCGCTGATATTCCGGCGCGAAGGTGATGTCCTCGCCGCCCAGCGTGATGCTGCCCTCGTCGGCGATGAAGCCGCCGGTGATGGCGTTGAAGAGGGTGGATTTGCCCGCGCCGTTGGAGCCGACGATGGTGGCGAAGTCTCCCGCTTCCATGGTCAGGCTGACGCCGTTCAGGGCCACTTTCTCGTTGACGGTGCCGGGGTTGAAGGTCTTGTGCAGGTCACGAAGTTCGAGCATCTCCATTTTACACACGCTCCTTCCGTGCCTGACGGGCCGCATTGCGGCGCTTCTCAAAGGCGATCTTCTCCTGGATGGCGGGCATCGAGATGGCCACCGCCACGATGATGGCGCTGACCAGTTTCATGGCAGCAGCCGGGACGTTGAAGCGGAGCGCCACCGCCACGATAAAACGGTAGAGGCAGCTGCCGAACACGACGCCCAGCACACGGCGCACCATCGTCCGCTTGCCCACCAGCGTTTCGCCGATGATGAGGGAAGCCAGTGCGATGGTCACCATGCCGGTGCCTACGTTGATGTCGCAGCTCTTCTGGTACTGAGCCAGCAGGCCGCCGGAAAGGGCCGTCAGTGCGCCCGAGATGCAGAGGCCCACCGTGATGGTGAAGGCGGGGTTGATGCTGGAAGCACGCACCATGGCAGCGTTATCGCCGGTGGCACGAATCGAGAGGCCGAGGCGGGTGCCGAGGAAGCCCACCATGGCGGCACCGGCCAGCGCGATGACTACCGCCGCCAGCACCAGCTTATACCCGCCGCCCGTAAAGCTCAGGGCGCTCTTGGCGATGGAGAAGACGGTATCGGTCTTGACCAGCGACATGGTGGACGAGAAGCCCATCACGGCCAGGTTGATGGTGTAGAGACCGGTGTTGACGATGATGCCGGCCATGATGCTCTCGACGCCGAGGCGGGTCTGCAAAAAGGCTGTAATGAAACCGGAGCACACACCGGCCGCCATCGCCGCCAGCAGGGCGAGAAAGGGGTGGCCGGTCAGCGCCACCTGACAGGCGACAGCGCAGCCAAGGGTAAAGCAGCCGTCCGTGGACAGGTCCGCGATATTCAGGATGGAATAGCTCAGAAACAGAGCCAGCGCAACGAGGGCGTAGATGCAGCCCAGCTCGAGCGCAGTCTGGATGACGTTGAGCGAAAAGATACTCGCCAGCATGGTGTGCTCCTTTTATTTTAATGTGTAACCTCTCAGTCTCGCTACCGCTCGACAAGGCCGGGTTGCGGCACCCAGCATCCGCTTCGTGTTTTACACTTGCGTCTTGCTGGCCGCGGCCCCAACAACGACTCCCTGTTTCCACCACTGGCGGCAGTCGTCGTTGTTGCCCCTACCGAGGGGAGCCTCTGGCGAAGAGAGAAAGCTTTCCGAAATGCCAAAGCCTCCCCTCGATAGGGGAGGTGGCATTGCGAAGCAATGACGGAGAGGTTTAACCAAAGTTCTCCGCCGTGGTCACTTCCACGACCTCGGTGCAGTAGGGTGCAAAGGCCTTCTTCACGGTGTCGAGGTCGAGGCCCAGAGCCTCGCAGGTCTCGGTGTTGATGGTGGCAATGCCGTTGTCGAAGGTCTGGAAAGGCAGGTCAGCAGGGGTCTTGCCGTCGCAGAGCAGTTCCACCACCATATCGGCGGTAGCCTCGCCCAGCTGGACGTAATCGACGCCGTAGCCCACGAAGGCACCGTTCAGGGCGAAGCTGTCGGCGCCGGTGTAGTGCTGGACGCCTGCCTCGGTGAAGGTCTCGTAGATGGAAAGCTCGGCGGTCATGATGGTGTTATCGGTGGGGGTGAAGACGGCCTTGACACCGGCGGCGATGAGGGCCTCAGCGGCCATCTGAACTTCGGCGGTGGTGGTGCCGTTCTTCTCGATGTACTGGATGCCCTTGCTGTCGCAGAAAGCCTTGGCGTCTGCAATGGCCTGTGTAGAAGCATCCTGGCTCAGGTCATACAGCAGGCCGATGGTGTCGATGTCGGGGTTGACGGCTAGGATGAGGTTCATGATGGCGTCGGTGTTCAGGGCGTCGGAAGTGCCGGTGATGTTCGGCTCGGTGTCAAAGCCTGCGGCGGCGGGGTCAGTGACGGCGGAGTAGACGACGGGGATGTCGGTGTCCTCCACAGCGGCCAGCATGGTAGCGGCGGTAGGGGTAGCCACAGCCACGATGACGTCTACGCCGTCGGCCACGAGGTCGGCGCCGATCTGGTTCAGGTTGGTCTGGTCGGCCTGCGCATTGGCGTAGTAGTCGGCGTAGTCGAAGGTAACGCCCTTCTCCTTGCCCACCTCGTCCAGACGCTCTTCCACCGACGCAACGATCTGGTTCAGAGAAGCGTGGTCAACATAGTTGACAATGCCCACCTTAAAGGTCTGGCCTGCCTCGCTGGCGGCGGCAGAAGATGCTGCTGCACTGGAAGCGGTGCTGGATGCAGTGCTCGAAGCGGACGAACCGCAGCCGGTCAGACCCAGAGCAGAAACGGCAGCGGCGGCCATAGCGGCTTTCAGAAAGCTGCGGCGGGAGATCATGTTCATGGTTTTCATAGCGGTTGCTCCTTCCTTGGAGCGGGTGGCATGTAAAATAAAAACCCGCTCCACTTGCGGGACGGGCTTTTGTTCTCATATAACAAAACGACCCTGTCCCTGTGTGTTCATCCACAAGGACAGAGTCGAAAAATTCGAATCTGCGGTGCCACCTTGCTTGCCTTGCTCGCTTTCCTCTTGAAAGCCGCAAAGCCCCTCACGGAGAGCCAACACTCCCCTGCCCTGTAACGGAGGCTTCCGTCCCAAGCTACTGGAGGCTCTGCCTCGTTTGCCCGGCCCTCGGCGGCCCACGAATCTCTGCCCCGCTCTCGCCCGTTTTCACTGTCCTGGCTCACTGAAGATGCGCTTTGCAGGTTCTCTTCCGCCTCATCGGTTTGATTGCATTATACACTTTATCCGTGTAAAGTCAAGAGGGAATTTCAAAATTTTCCGTCAGATTTTTTCACGTTTCATCACTCGAGGTTGAGTTTGTTTCGCATCAGCCAGACCGTCAGCCCGAACCAGAAGACACCGAATGCCGCCGCGATGCCCAGCGTGACCATCGCGCTTCCCATGTAGCCCAGAGCCGAGACGGCAGTCTCGATGCTGCCCACATCGCCTACGGCGCTGTAGATGGCCGTCTCGTAGACGCCGGTGCCGATCTGGAGCAGCTTTTCGAGCCAGCCCTGCACATACTGCATGACAAAGAAGCTCAGGATGCCCGCCAGCGCGGGGTGGTTCTTGAACTGATGTCCCACCATGCAGGCAGCATAGATGCAGGCGATGACGCTGACCATCCGCACGAAGCCGACGACGCCGCTGAAAGCCAGCGCTCCCCAGAACTCCATGTTATAGCGGGCAAATGCCTCCCGGATGATCGACCACATCAGCGGCAGCTGCTCAAGCAGGTCCATATCCGCCATCATCAGGACAGCCAGAATGCCGAAGGAAAGGCAGGCTGCGAGGATGCTGCACAGGCTCCACACGGCGCTGGAGATGAGCTTCGAGGTCACAAGCTGTGTTTCCGTCACCGGCAGGGTGTGCATCAGGTAGCCCTCCCGGCCCAGCAGGTTGCGGTAGAACCGCTGCACGATGGTCATGATGGTGACGACCACGGTGCCGATGATGACGGCGGTGTAGACAAGGCTCAGCAGGCCCACGAGAGTCGAATAGGCGTCACTATTGGTGCCGTTCCATCTCCGGACTGAGCCGCCAAAGAGCACCGACGCCGCCAGCAGGGCCAGATACATTCCGCCGTAGGTGCGGGCGGTGGCCTTGAACTCATATTTCAGTAACTTTTTCAGCATTTGAATACCTCCCGGAAATATGCATCCACACTCATGCCCTCGGTCTCGCGGAGCTCATCCACCGAGCGGTGGGCAAAAATTCTGCCGTTCTTCAGGAACACAGCCTCATCCAGCACCGGCTCCACGTCCTCGATGAGGTGGGTGGAGATGATGACCGAGGCGTCCCGGCTGTAGTTGGTGAGGATGGTGTTCAGGATGTAGTCCCGCGCCGCCGGGTCCACGCCGCCGATGGGCTCATCCAGCAGGTAGAGCCGGGCATTCCGGCTCATGGCAAGGATGAGCTGGACTTTCTCCTTGTTGCCCTTGGAAAGGCTCTTGAGGGGTGCTTTGGGCGAAAGCTCCAGCTTTTCCAGCATCTCATTCGCCTTGGCGGGGTCGAAGTCGGCGTAGAAATCCCGGAACATCTCCACCAGCTGCTCCACCCGCATCCAGTCGGGCAGCCATGCGGCGTCCGGCAGATAAGAGACGATGGCTTTCGTGTCCGGGCCGGGGTCCATGCCCGCGATTCGGATGCTGCCCGCCGTGGGCTGCAAGAGGCCGTTCGCCAGTTTGATGAGGGTGGTCTTGCCGCTGCCGTTGGGGCCAAGCAGGCCCACGATGCGGCCAAAGCCGATGTGCAGCTCGATGTCATCAAGGGCGTTTGTCCCCTTCTGGTAGGATTTCGTCAGGCCCTCACAAGTTAAAAGCTCATTCATTTCAATCACTCTCCTTTGTTTCCCAGCCCGTCATAAGTTTTGCGGCCTCTGCCGGGCCGTAGCCGATGCCGCGCATTTTCTCGAGATATTCGGCGGTCATAGCGCGGGCCGTCTCGTCCCGCAGCTGTTCCAAAAGGGCTGTATCTTCGGTGACGAAGCGGCCCGTGGTCCGCTCGGTGTAGACGAGCCCTTCCGCTTCCAGCTGGGCCAGCGCCCGCTGCATGGTGTTTGGGTTGACGCCTGCCGCTGCGGCCATGTCGCGCACCGAGTCCAGATGTCCGCCGGGCGGGTAGACGCCCGCTAATATTTTTGCCTTGAGCCGTTCCACGATCTGTGCGTAGATGGGGCGGCTCATATCGAATCGTTCGCCCATCGTCTCATCTCCTTGTGTCGCTGTACTAAGTGCCTAATACAATAATACTCAAATCATCTTTTTTGTCAAGAGGGAATTTTCAATTTCTTCAAAATATGCTATACTGTCTTTTGTATATTAGAAGAAAATGCGCAGGAGCACAGAATCTATGAAAGCGACCATCATCATCCCCAACATCAACGGCAAAGGCTGGCTCAAGGACTCCATCGAATCGGTCTACTCCCAGACGGAGCAGGACTTCGAGCTTATCGTGGTGGATAACGGCTCCACCGACGAAAGCCTTGAGCAGGCCCGCAGCTATTGCAGCCGCCCGAACTTCCAGCTCATCGAGAACGGCTCCAACACCGGCTTTTCCCACGCCGTCAATCAGGGCATCGCCCGGGCGAAAAGCGAGTTCGTGGTGCTGTTCAACAACGACGCCTTTGCAGAGCCCCAGTGGCTGGCCGAGCTCATCCGCGTGGCCGAGAGCGACGAGAAAATTTTTGCCGTCCAGAGCCTTATGATACGCCACTTCGACCGGGAGCTTGCCGACGACGCTGGCGATTACGTCACATGGATGGGCTTTGCCTGCAAGACCGGCGACGGCCGCCGGGCCAGCCGCTACACCAAACAGAAGCGCATCTTCTCGGCCTGCGGCGGCGCGGCCCTCTACCGCAAAAGCATCCTCGACGAGATCGGCGTCTTCGATGAAAACTTTTTTGCCTACTTCGAGGACGTGGACCTCAGCTGGCGCGCCAACAACGCCGGTTACAAAAACGTCCTCTGCCCCACGGCAAAGTGCTACCACATCTGCGGCGCCAGCACCGGCGCGGTGCGGTACAACGCCTTCAAAAGCCAGCAGAGCGGCCGCAACAGCATCCTTCTCCCCCTCAAGAACGAGCCTCTGCTGATGCTCATTCTCAACTTCATTCCGCTGGCACTGGGCTATCTGCTCAAGTGCTACAAGTTCCACAAACAGGGCTTCGGCGAGGCGTGGGACAAGGGAATGCGTGAGGCGTTCGATTTGCTCAAAAACGACCAGTTGGGCAAGCGTCCCTTCCGCCTCCGCGACCTGCCGAATTATGTTCTCATGGAGCTGTGGATGATATGGAACATGGTGCCGTATCTCTGGTATCGGCTGGTGGTCGTGCGGTTTGATTTGAAGTAATTCTGGATATGCAAAAACCGGGAAGCTCTGGGAGCTTCCCGGTTTTTGTTTGTGATTCGTTTTACGCCGCCGCACTGGCCGCACTTTCGGCCTGCGGCTCTGCGTCCGAGGCAGCTTCGCTTTCGGCGGTGCTGCCCGCTTCCTCGCTGGCGGCTGCGGCCTCGGAGGATGCAGCGTCAGACTCGGCGGGCGTTTCGCCGCCGGTGGCGAGGATGGCGTCCTGCACCTCGCTGTCTGCCATCATGGCAGGCTCGGAGGCAGTGGACGCCGCCGTTGACTCGGGCTTCGTCTCGCTCTCGGTCAGGCCGGTGAGATACCAGCTGCCGCTCTGGCGGCTGAACAGATAGTCCATGTACTTGACCGGTGTATCCGAGGTGGTGGTGAGGATGCTGTCCGTTGCGTTCTGGTTGGGGATATAGCCCACGGTGACGTGGAGGAGGCCGTCCTTCTTAAACAGCTTGGTGACGGTGGCGCGGTAACTGCCCACGCTGCCGGTGACGGGAATCTTATAGCACTGGGTGGTGTCGTCGAACTCGATGGTCATATCCTCCATCTCGAAGGTCTTGTGGGTCATGCGGAAGCTGGGGCCGACAAGCTTTGCGAGGTAGGCGTCCACGTCCACCGAGGGGATGAGCAGCTGCTCGGTATCGGGGTCGGTGTTGTAGCCGTCGAAACCGCCCTGCGTCTCCTGGATGCTGTACACACAGCCCCAGACCGCAGCCTCGCGGAGGGTCAGGTCGTCGATGTTCTCGATGCCCTCAAAAGGCACGGGGTCGAACAGCACCAGACCTTCCAGCTTGTCCTCGTATTCCTGCTTCTGGGCCGTATCGTCAAACAGTTTTGCCACGGCGTTCACGCCTGCGTGCAGCACGGTCAGCACGCCGATGAGCACCAGCACCGCGATGACCAGCCCGAGGGCCTGCCGACCACGGCGGCGGTGGAGCCGGGCGTGTTCTTCCGGGGTCATTTCTATCTTCATATGGTTATCGTCTCCTGCGTTGTTTCACTTTTCAGATAAAAACAGTATACCACAATCATGGGCAGGGTGCAAAACCCTGCCCGTGTTATTTTGGTGAAAGCCGTTCATTCCCAGTTCTTCCAGACGTCGGGCTGGTAGCCGACGGTGGCCTGACGGCCATTGCGGACGATGGGGGTGCGGAACAGCTGCTGGTTCTCAAAGAGCTTGTCTTCTTTCTGCCAGTCTACCAGCGCGTCCAGCAGAGCGAGGGTCTGCTTGTCCTTGGCGTTGGGGTCCACCAGCGCCTGCCAGCCGCCCAGAGCGCGGGACACATTTTCAAACTCGCCCCGGCTCATCTCTTTTTCTTTCAAATCGATCATCTGGAATTTGATGCCGCGCTCCTTGAAATAGCGCTGGGCCTTTTTGGTATCGAAGCACTTGGTAGTGCCGAATATCTGGATGTTCATGGTCTTGCCCTCCTGTTCATTCTGCTCTATTGTAACATATCTGCGCCCGAAAGCCTATAGCATATTTTTTGCTCCGCCGGGCCACACTGCTCTCAGCGCCTTTTCTTATTCTGAATGGAGGTAGTACCAACATGAAAGCATTCGTAGACCCTGAACTCTGCATCGGCTGCACCCAGTGCGCCGGGCTCTGCCCCGAGGTATACCAGATGGAAGGGACTCTGGCTGTCGCCATCCCCGGCGACATCCCGCCCGACCAGGTGCCGCTGGCTGTGGACGCCGCCAACGCCTGCCCGGTGAGCGCGATAAGGGTAGAGTAAAACTTCCCGAAAGAGGCTGAGAGGTTTATCCCTCAGTCTCTTTTTTCTTTGGGCCATTCGTGGTATACTATAGGATGTGAAATTATGGAATGGAGGACCACAAGCTATGCGTTTACTGGTCATTGACGGCAACAGCATCGCCAACCGTGCCTTTTACGGCATCAAGCTGCTGACCACCAAAGACGGCCGCTATACCAACGCCATTTTCGGCTTTCTGAATATCCTGCTCTCCCTGCTCAAGGAATGCGAACCCGACGAGGTGGCCGTGGCCTTCGACCTCAAGGCCCCCACCTTCCGCCACAAGATGTATGACGGCTACAAGGCCACCCGCCACAAGATGCCCGACGAGCTGGCCGCGCAGATGCCGGTGCTCAAAGAGCTTCTGGCCGCGCTGGGCTACCGTGAGGTGACAGCTGAGGGCTGGGAGGCCGACGACATCCTCGGCACCCTTTCTGCCGCCTGCGCCGCCCGCAGCGACGACTGCTTCCTCGCCACCGGAGACCGGGACAGCTTACAGCTCGTCAGCGACACCACCACCGTCCTGCTGGCCACTACCGCCATGGGCCGCAGCAAGACGGCGGTAATGGACGTGGACGCCGTGAAGGAAAAGTACGGTGTCTCTCCCCGCCAGCTCATCGACGTCAAGAGCCTCATGGGCGACACCTCCGACAACATTCCGGGCGTGAAGGGCATCGGCGAGAAGAGCGCCATCACCCTCATCCAGAAATACGGCAGTCTGGCGGGCGTTTACGCCCATCTCGACGACACTGCTGACAAGACCATCAAGCCAAAACAGCGGGAGCATCTGGCCGAAGACCGCGCCATGGCAGAGCTGAGCTACACGCTCGGCACCATCCGCACCGACGCCCCCATCGACACCGCTGAGGGTGCCTATGTCGTGGGCGAGGGCAACAAAGCCGAAGCCGTCCGGCTGATGCAGGAGCTGGAACTTCACTCCCTTATCGCCCGCTTCGGTCTGAGCGACATCGCCCCCGCCGCCGACCCGGAAAGAGCGTCGACAGAGCCTCTGCAGGAGGCTGAGGTGACTGTTCTGCCCGCCGAGCCGAAGGGGCATTACCTCGTGGCCGCGCGGCCTGCCGTCATGGGCAAGCAGGGCACCCGCAATGTGGAGCTGCAGCCCGCCGCATGGTACGCCGTACAGGACAAGACGGTCTTCCCGCTGGAAGACGGCGACCTGCTCCGTCTGCTGGACAACAAAGACGTCACCCTTGACGTCTTCGACAGTGCCCCGCTCTACGCCCGCGCCATGGCTGCGGGAAACTGGGGCAGCAGCATCGTCTGGGACGGCAAGCTGGCGGCCTATCTGCTGGACGCCTCGGCTTCCAAGTACAACCTCTCGGAGCTCATCATCAGCTACCGCGCCGACGCCGCTTTTACCTGTGAGAAGTGGCCGGACGCCGGTGCGCTGGCCGACCTGTTCGCCAAGATGAAGGCAGAGATCACCGCGCTGGGCGAAGACGCCCTCTACAACGACATCGAGTTCCCGCTGGCGCAGGTGCTGGCCGACATGACCCGCATCGGCATCCTCGTGGACAAAGAGGGCATCGAGAAGTTCGGCGTGAAAATGCGCTCGGAGCTGGAAGACGTCCTCACCCGCATCCACATGGAGACGGGCAGCGCCAGCTTCAACCCAAACAGCCCCAAACAGCTGGGCGAGATGCTTTTCGACACCATGGGCCTGCCCCACGGCAAAAAGACCCAGCGCGGCTGGTCTACCGACGCCGAGACGCTGGAAGCCCTGCGGGACTACCCGCTGGTAGAGGATATTCTGCAGTACCGCGCCTACCAGAAGCTGAACTCCACCTACGTCGAAGGCCTGCTGAAGGTCATCGCGGAGGATGGCCGCATCCATACCCGCTTCAACCAGACCGAAGCCCGCACCGGACGGCTTTCTTCCGATAACCCCAACCTGCAGAACATCCCCATCCGCACCGAGCTGGGCAGCCAGCTCCGCGCTTACTTTGTGGCGCGGCCCGGCTGCGTGCTGGTGGACGCCGACTACAGCCAGATCGAGCTGCGCATCCTCGCCCATGTCACCGGCGACGAGCATATGCAGCAGGCGTTCCTCACCGGCGAGGACATCCACCGCAGCACTGCCGCTAAAATCTACGACCTGCCCCTCGAGCAGGTCACGCCCCGCCTGCGCTCTTCGGCAAAAGCCATCAACTTCGGCATCATGTACGGCAAGGGCGCTTACAGCCTCTCGAAGGACATCGGCGTGAGCGTCAAGGAGGCCGACGCCTTCCTGAAAAACTATCTAGCCACCTTCCCGAAAGTCAGCGGCTACATGGACAAGACCATCTCCGACGCCCGGAACTGCGGCTATGTGTCCACCCTCTTCGGACGCCGTCGCTCCCTGCCGGAGCTGGCCAGCAACAATCACAACATCCGGGCCAGCGGCGAGCGGATGGCCCGCAACACGCCGATCCAAGGCACCGCCGCCGACGTCATCAAGCTGGCGATGGTGCGGGTCTGGCGGCGTCTGCGGGACGAGAAGATGGAGAGCCGCCTCATCCTGACCGTCCACGACGAACTCATCGTCGAGGCCCCGGAGGCAGAAGCCGCGAAAGCCGCCGCCATCCTGCAGGAAGAGATGGAAGGCTGTGTCAATTACGCTGTCCCCCTGAGCACCGAAGTGCATCAGGGCAAAAACTGGCTGGAGGCCCACTAAAACCATGATCATCTTAGGAATCGAATCTACCTGCGACGAGACCGCCGCATCTCTGGTGGAAGATGGCCGGCACCTGCTGAGCAACGTCATCTCCACCAGCGTCAAGGAGCAGGCACTTTACGGCGGCGTCGTGCCGGAGATCGCCAGCCGCCGCCACTGTGAGTTCATCAGCGCCACCGTCAAAAAGGCTCTGCTGGACGCAGGCAAGACCATCGACGACGTGGACGCCGTGGCTGTCACCTTCGCGCCCGGCCTCATCGGCGCAGTGCTGGTGGGCGTCAACTTTGCCAAGGGCCTCGCCTACTCGGCGGGCAAGCCGCTGGTGCCGGTCCACCATCTGCGGGGCCACATTGCAGCCCTCTACCTGACCCACCCGGAGCTGAAGCCGCCCTTCCTCTGCCTTGTGGCGTCCGGCGGACACAGCCATATCGTGGAGGTGCAGGACTACACCCATTACCACATCCTCGGCCACACGGTGGACGACGCCGCCGGCGAGGCCTTTGACAAGGTGGCCCGGACGCTGGGCCTGCCCTATCCCGGCGGTCCCAGCGTCGCCAACGCCGCCAAGACCGGCGACCCGAAAGCCTACCGTCTGCCGGTGCCTCATGTGGAGGGCAAGTACAACGTCAGCTTCTCCGGCCTCAAGACCGCCGTGCTGAACGAGGTGAATCAGGCCCAGATGAAGGGTACTGACATCAACGTCCCCGACCTCGCGGCCAGCTTCCAGGAACGCATCGCGGGCATCCTCGCAGAAAAGCTCCTTCTCGCCGCCGCCGACACCGGCGCAAAGCAGGTCTGTCTGGCGGGCGGCGTCGCGGCCAATGGCCGTCTGCGCCAGCTGGTCAATGACGGTGCCCAGAAGCTGGGGGCCAGGGTCTACCTGCCAGAGCTGAAATTCTGCGGCGACAACGGCGCGATGATCGCGGCTCAGGGCTACTATCAGTACATCGCGGGCCGTACCGCCGGGCTGGAGCTGAACGGTCTGCCGACCCTGCCCATCGATTACGAATAACTAACATAGAAAACGGAATGGCCGCGCACAGCTGTGCGCGGCCATTCCGTTTATTTCATATCACGTCCGAAGTAAAGCTCCACTTCACTGAGTTTCTTTTTCCGCAGCAGGAATGCCGTAGGGATGAGATAGACCGCGATAGACGTCAGCATGGTGATGTCATAGGTGCTGATGCTGTCGGCCACCGTCTGGGTGCCGTACAGGCCGCCGATGAGCATGGACGTGATGTCCATCGCGGCGTGGATGAACACCGTCACCCAGATGTTTCCGGTGCGGAAATATACCGCCGCCAGCAGCGTACCCAGCGAGGCCGCAAAGACGCACTGCATCAGAACGCCCAACAGCGCACTGCCGGTGAGGTTGGTCAGGTGGGCCGCACCGAAGTAGAGGCCCGACAGCAGGCAGGCTTTCCAGACGCCGGCCCGGCTGGTGCCGAAATGCTCCAGAAGCGTCTGGGCGATGACGCCCCGGAACAGAAACTCTTCTGCCACACCGACGCTGGTCATGCCGATAAGGAACCACACGACATGCCACGCAGGCAGCATATCGCCCTCCGGCCTGCCAAACAGCAGAGTATTGTAGGCGTTGTAGCCGATGAGCGCGATGGGGTACAGGCCCACCAGCAGACCGTTGAAAAAGCCGCTGCCCCGGCGGCGGAGCAGGCCGCTCTTCCCGGTGCGCGCCAGAAAGAGCCACGCCACCAGCACGCCTACTGCTTCCTGCATGAAGGTCAGCATATAATCATCGACGGCATCAATGTCCCGCACGACGAACAAGATGAGCAGAAGCGACAGCAGCGATGCCACGAACAGCATCCCCAGAAACAGCACCTCGGCCACAAGGCAGTAGAGCATCGGGTGGGCGCTACGCAGACGTTTGAGCATAGAAAGACCTCCTGTGTCGTAGTGGTACTATTTTAGCATATTTCAGAAGAAAGAGATAGGGATTTGTGTGAATAATAAAGCGGAACCCGGGTTGCGGCTCCCAGCGTCTGTTTCGGCCCTTGGGCGGACCTCACATCCTGCTGGCCGCGGCCCCAGCCTCAGCTCCCTGTTTCTGCCGCTGGCAGCGGTCGCTTCGGCTGCAGAGATAGAAAAAGACCGGCACACGAATGTGAAGCGGCAGTCACCAACTGTTGACATTCCTGAAGATTGGAACCCGCGGGCTAAGCAACAGCCCACTGGGCTGATTGCTTGCTCTGCTGTGCAGAGCCGCCCTGTTCAAATCCCGCGCCCGACTAAATAAAAAAGCAAGTACACGAACGTGTACTTGCTTTTTTAAGTCGGAGCAGCGGGATTTGAACCCACGGCCTCCTCGTCCCGAACGAGGCGCGCTACCAACTGCGCTATGCCCCGAAA
>ENA-UERX01000871-UERX01000871.1-human-gut-metagenome-genome-assembly--contig:-NODE-871-length-20951-cov-11.184632_pt1 | contig 20951 bp, 15 predicted proteins | sample MGYA00242992_ERZ507993 | MGnify/ENA primary metagenome ERZ507993 (study PRJEB26167, sample SAMN06115487) | human gut metagenome | host: Homo sapiens | place: China:Chongqing | collected 2015-04-10... | reverse complement strand
TACGGCAGCTGCTTCAACGCCCTGAAAGAGGACGGCATCATGGTCAACCAGCAGGGCAGCCCCTTCTACGCCGAGGATGCCAGCGCCATGCAGCGCAGCCACAAGCGCATTGCTTCCACCTTCCCCATCAGCCGGGTGTATCAGGCCCACATCCCCACCTTTGCGGCGGGCTACTGGCTGTTCGGCTTTGCCAGCAAGAAGTACCACCCCATCGATGATCTGGATGCAACCGCCTGGAAGGCCCTGAACATGCGCACCCGGTACTACACCACCAAACTGCATATCGGAGCATTCTACCTGCCGGCTTTTCTGGAGGAGATGCTGCGGGAAGTGGAGGAACACTGATGCTTTACCCCAACGTTGAGACCTTTATCGGCTGCGACAGCAGCTACCGCGCCGCCAGCATCGTGCTGTACGGTGCCCCCTACGATTCCACCACCAGCTACCGCCCCGGGGCCCGGTTCGGCCCGGCGGCCATCCGCCACGAGAGCTACGGCCTGGAGACCTACAGCCCCTACCAGAACGCCGACCTGACCGACTTTGACATCTTTGACAGCGGCGACCTGGAGCTGTGCTTCGGCTCCAGCGAGAGCGCTCTGGCCGACATCGAGGCCCGCGCCGCCGAGATCTTGCACGACGGCAAGTTCCCGCTGCTGCTGGGCGGCGAGCATCTGGTCACCCTGGGCGCGGTGCGGGCTGCGGTGAAGAAATACCCCGACCTGCACATCGTCCACTTCGATGCCCACGCCGACCTGCGGGACGACTATCTGGGCGCAAAGCTCAGCCACGCCTGCGTGCTGCGCCGCTGCCACGAGCTGGTGGGCGACGGCCATATCCACCAGTTCTGCATCCGCAGCGGCGACCGCGCCGAGTTCGAGTTTGCAGCCCAGCACACCGAGATGCACAAGTTCGACTTCACCGGCCTTTCCGAGCTCACCGCGCAGCTGTGCGAGAGCAAAGTGCCCGTGTACCTGACCATTGATCTGGACTGCCTGGACCCCTCCTGCTTCCCCGGCACCGGCACCCCGGAGGCCGGCGGCGTGAGCTTTCTGCAGCTGCTGGAGGCCATCCGCACCGTGACCAAGGCCAATATCATCGCGGCCGACCTCAACGAGCTGGCCCCCACCCTGGACCCCACCGGCGTGTCCACCGCCACGGCCTGCAAGGTCCTGCGCGAAACGCTGATCGCGCTGGACAAGGGCTGGCCCGGCTTTCAGGCATAAATCAAAATCATTGACATAAAGGAGAAACCAACATGAGCAAAGTTCTGATCATCGGCTGCGGCGGCGTGGCCTCCGTTGCCATCCACAAGTGCTGCCAGGTGCCCGAAGTGTTCACCGAGATCTGCATCGCCAGCCGCACCAAGGCAAAGTGTGACAAGCTGGCCACCGAGCTGGCCCCCAAGACCACCACCAAGATCACCACCGCCCAGGTGGATGCTGACAAGGTGGAGGAGGTCATTGCCCTCATCAAGGCCTACCAGCCGGACCTGGTGATGAACATCGCCCTGCCCTATCAGGACCTGACCATCATGGACGCCTGCCTTGCCTGCGGCGTCAACTATATGGACACCGCCAACTATGAGCCGGAGAACACCGACGACCCGGAATGGCGTGCCATTTATGAAAAGCGCTGCAAGGAGGCCGGTTTCTCTGCCTACTTTGATTACAGCTGGCAGTGGGCCTACGCCAAAAAGTTTGAGGAAGCCGGCCTGACCGCCCTGCTGGGCAGCGGCTTTGACCCGGGTGTCACCCAGGCTTACTGCGCCTATGCCAAAAAGCACGAGTTCGACACCATCGACACCATCGACATCCTGGACTGCAACGGCGGCGACCACGGCTATGCCTTTGCCACCAACTTCAACCCGGAGATCAACCTGCGCGAGGTGTCTGCCCCCGGCAGCTACTGGGAGAACGGCCACTGGGTGGAAATCCCGGCCATGAGCATCAAGCGGGAGTATACCTTCGACCAGGTGGGCCAGAAGGATATGTACCTGCTGCACCACGAGGAGATCGAGTCGCTGGCCAAGAACATCCCGGAGGCCAAGCGCATCCGCTTCTTCATGACCTTCGGCCAGAGCTACCTGGACCACATGCGCTGTCTGGAGGACGTGGGCATGCTGTCCACCACCCCGGTCAACTTCAACGGCCAGGAGATCGTGCCCATCCAGTTCCTGAAGGCCCTGCTGCCGGACCCCGCCAGCCTTGGCCCCCGCACCAAGGGCAAGACCAACATCGGCTGCATCTTTACCGGCAAAAAGGACGGCAAGGATAAGACCTATTACATCTACAACGTCTGCGACCACCAGGAGTGCTACCAGGAGGTGGGCAGCCAGGCCATCAGCTACACCACCGGCGTGCCTGCCATGTGCGGTGCCCTGATGCTGCTGACCGGCAAGTGGACCACCAAGGGCGTCCACACCGTAGAGGAGTTTGATCCGGACCCGTACCTGGAGGCCCTGGATCAGTACGGCCTGCCTCGCAGCGAGAGCCACAGCCCGGCTCTGGTGGACTGATGCGGCTGGCAGACACCCGCCCGCCCTTTGCAGGGCTGGCAAACCTGACGGAACAGCAGCTGCAAAGTCTGCCCACCCCCTGCTACCTGCTGGACGAGGCCCAGCTGCGCCGGAACGGTCAGATCATGCTGGAGCTGCAGCAGCGCACCGGATGCCGGGCTCTGCTGGCCCAAAAGGCCTTTTCCAACTTTGATGTGTACCCGGTGCTGGCTCCCTACCTGGCAGGCACCGAGGCCAGCGGCCTGTACGAGAGCCGCCTGGGCCGGGAGCAGCTGCCGGAAAAGGAAAACCATGTGTTCTGCGCCGCCTACCGGGCAGACGAGTTCGCCCAGCTTTTGCAGTACGCCGACCACATCGTGTTCAACTCCCCCGGCCAGCTGGCCCAGTTTGGCCCGGCAGCCAAGGCCGCCGGCAAAAGCGTGGGCCTGCGGGTAAACCCTGAGTGCTCCACCCAGGAGGGGCATGCCATCTATGACCCCTGTGCCCCCGGCAGCCGCCTGGGCACCACCCGGGCCCAGTGGGACGCCGCCGTGGCCGCTCACCCGGAGCTGCCGGAGCTGCTGGATGGCCTCCACTTCCACACCCTCTGCGAGCAGGACGCCGACGCCCTGGCTGTGACCCTGAAAGCGGTGGAAGCAACGTTCGGGGACCTGCTGCCCAAGATGAAGTGGGTGAACTTTGGGGGCGGCCACCACGTTACCCGGCCCGGCTATGACCTGGCCACCCTGGAGCAGTGCATCTACCAGGTGCAGGCAAAGTACGGCGTCCGGGTGTACCTGGAGCCGGGCGAAGCCTGGGCGCTGAACGCGGGCTACCTCGTCACCACCGTGTTGGACACCTTGCAGAATGGAGACACCCGCCTTGCCATTCTGGATATGTCGGCGGCCTGCCACACTCCGGATGTGATCGAGATGCCCTACCGCCCGCCCCTGCTGGACGCCGGAGACCCCGGCGAAAAGCCCTGCACCGTGCGGCTGGGCGGCCCCACCTGCCTGGCAGGGGATGTGATGGGAGACTACAGCTTCAAGGCCCCGCTGGCCCCGGGCCAGCGGCTGGTGTTTGGAGATATGGCCATCTACACCACCTGCAAAAACAACACCTTTAACGGGATGCCCTTGCCGGATATCTGGCTTTTGCGATCCGACGGCAGCCTGGCCCGGCTGGCCCACTTTGGCTACCAGGATTTCCGCTGCCGTCTGGGAGGCCGGGGAGAGGGCACCTTGGGCACAGCATCTGTCCAAATTTAAGGGCACTGTCTCTGCCAGAAAAACAGCCTCGGCCTCCGGGCCGATGGCAGGAAATTCCAAGCGGCAAAGGTTCTTTGCGAAGTTTGGTATGGCAGTTACAATAGCGCAACAAATATCACCTGTTTTCGTGACTTTTTCACGAATCGGCTTCTGATTTTTTAGGGAACTCCCCCATTGACAGCCCTGGCTTTTGTTCGATATAATTGAGACAAGGAAAGCGTCCCCCGGCCGGGGATGCAGCTTCGTGAATCACGAAACATATCCACAAAAACAACCAGACTGGAGGGAGATCCTATGAAAAACCTGAAGAAATTCGCGGCCCTGTTACTGGTAGGTGCTATGGCCCTGCTGATGCTTACCGCCTGTGGCGGCGGTGGCGAGGTTGGTGAAAGAGTTCCTGATGCAGAAAGCGAGCTCTTTGGTAAGTATGCAACCAGTAGACAGGCAAGCAACATCAAAGAAAATAATAAGAGCTTGCAGGCTATTGCTGATGGATATCTGCAGAAGGATCTGAACACCGATATCAGCATCTTTGGCACGAGACTGATCGCAGACGTCCATTTGGACGGCGTGGAAGACCGTTATCTCATTGTTACCGTAACAGCAAAATACATTGGCGGTCCGCTGGAAGAGTTTGTACTGGGGACTATCGAGAACATGGTCGGTAAGAAGCTCCCCGGCACAGACGTGAATGTCCATGGGAAGGGCACTTGGGTCGACGTGGGTGTCGTTGTTCGTGAGGTTGGCACCCAGAAGTACATGGCAGTGGCCATCAAGATCGAAAATCCTAACTATAAGTAAACAATAATTCCTCATCCTTTCCCCCGGAGTGTGGCTGCAAAGCTGCCCTCCGGGGCTTTTTTTGTGCCTGTTGGCAGGGGAGGGGCTCCGGCCCCTTTCTTGCAAGGAATCCTTCTTGTAGCGTTCCAGCGTGCCGGTGCCGTCGTCGTTGCGGTCCACATAGATGAAGCCGTAGCGCTTTTTCATCTGTGCGGTGGACGCGCTCACCAGGTCCAGACAGCCCCAGCTGGTATAACCTCCGTTTCACTTCTCCCGCCGGGCCTGACCGCCCTGCGGTAATGAGCTGCCGGTAAAGCAAAAGCAGCCGCGTGCCTTCCAAAAGGTACGCGGCTGCTTTTTGTCTGCCTTGCCCATAGACACAGAAAACCGCCGGAGGTTTCCCTGCCGACGGTTCTCTGTATGATGATAGGAGGATCAAAAAATGATCGTCACATAATTGCAGCTTAGTTCAGGATGGTCTGCTCGGTCTCGATGTCGAACAGGTGGACCTTGTGCGGGTCAAAGGCAACGCGGACGGTGTCTCCGTTGCGGGCCTTGGAGGTGGGAGCCACACGAGCGGTCATCTTGTTGCCCTTGTACTCCAGGTACAGGTAGATCTCGGCGCCCATCATCTCGGACACTTCGACCTGAGCCTCCAGCTGGCAGTCGGTGTGCTTTGCCATGAACTCGGGCTCGTCGTCGATATCCTCGGGACGGATGCCCATCTTGACCTTCTTGCCAACGTAAGCATCCAGCTTGCCGTCGGCGGTCTTTTCCTTGGGCAGGGGGATCACGTCGCCGCCCAGGTCAATGCCGTACAGCTCGCCCTTCTTGATCAGGGTGCCGTCCAGGAAGTTCATCTGGGGGCTGCCGATGAAGCCTGCAACGAACATGTTGCACGGCATATCGTACAGGTTCTGCGGGGTATCGACCTGCTGGATGACGCCATCCTTCATGACGACGATGCGGTCGCCCATGGTCATAGCCTCGGTCTGGTCGTGGGTAACGTAGATGAAGGTGGTAGCCAGCTTCTTGTGCAGCTTGATGATCTCGGTGCGCATGGAGGTACGCAGCTTAGCATCCAGGTTGGACAGGGGCTCGTCCAGCAGGAAGACTGCCGGGTTACGAACCATTGCACGGCCCAGAGCAACACGCTGACGCTGACCACCGGACAGAGCCTTGGGCTTGCGGTCCAGCAGGTGCTCGATCTCCAGGATCTTGGCTGCCTCATGCACGCGCTTGTCGATCTCGTCCTTCGGGGTCTTGCGCAGCTCCAGACCGAATGCGATGTTCTTGTAAACGGTCATGTGGGGGTACAGAGCGTAGCTCTGGAACACCATGGCGATGTCGCGGTCCTTCGGGGGAACGTCGTTGATCAGACGGCCGCCGATGTACATTTCGCCCTTGGAGATCTCCTCCAGGCCGGCGATCATGCGCAGGGTGGTGGACTTGCCGCAGCCGGAGGGGCCGACGAAGATGATGAATTCCTTATCCTGGATCTCCAGGTTGAAGTCGGTGACGGAAGGAGCGGTAGCGCCCGGGTAAATCTTATAGATGTGCTGGCAGCTAATCGAAGCCATAATCGTTTGCCTCCATAATCTTGTGTTTGCAGCGCCCTTGACGGCGCTTCGGTTCGTTGGTATTATAATAACAGATTATTTTGTGATATAAAATAGCATTTTATTGATTTGAGGTGTCGGATATTGCTGTTTGACTGGAATGCCGTGGCCGCGCCCGGTCAGGTGCAGGACGTGCAGCCCTGCGCACCCCTCACCCTGACCGGCGACGGGCTGTGGGTCTGCCTTGTTTCCAGCGGGCGGTGCACCGCCAGTGTGCCCTCCGCCGGGCCCCTGCCCGCCGGGGCTGCGCTGCTGCTGCCGCCCCAGAGCGTCCCGGCCGGGCATCTGGTGCTGAGCCGCGCCCCGCTGGTGCTGGAGCCGGAGGGCAGCTGCCACCTGCTGTGCGTCCAGCTCACCGGGCAGGCCAGCGCCCAGTTTCTGGCCGGGCTGCACGAGCTGCCTTTTCTGGCCCGGGGCGAGACCTGCCCCGCCGCCGCCGAGCTGCTGGACCGCCTTGCCTCGGAGCAGGACTTGCCGGGCCGGGTGCGCAGCCAGCTGGCCTTTGCCCTGTTGTGTGAGCTGGCCGACGCCGACAGCGCCGCCCCCGCCCTGCCGCCGCTGGTGCAGGCCGCCATCGCGGACATCCGGGCCAACTACGCGGGCCTGTACGGCGTGGAGGAGCTCAGCGAGCGGCTGGGGGTGTCCAAGAGCCATCTGGTGCGCACCTTCACCGCCGCGCTGGGCATCCCGCCGGGGCGCTATCTGACCCGGGTGCGGGTGGAAGCCGCCCAGCGGCTGCTGCTGCACCGGGAGTACACGCTGGACGTGGTGGCCAGCCTGTGCGGCTTTTCCGGGGCCAACTACCTGTGCCGGGTGTTCAAAAAAGAAACCGGCCAGTCCCCCGCACAATGGCGGGCGCTGGCCGGTCACACTGCGCAGTCCGGGCTTTCGCCCGAAGAAGCTCTGCGCGAGCAGGAACTTTATATTTAAGATCTTGCCGCTGCCTTTTTCTCGTTCTTCACCCGGTACATCGCGGCGTCTGCACGTTCTACTCAAGCATTCTGTTTTTTGCGGATATTTCACCGCTGGAACTCACACAGTCTGCTTTTTCTTCCGCAGCAGCAAAAACAGGGTCAGCAGCGCCGTCAGCAGCTCCGATGCCGGGAAGGCCGCCCACACGCCGTTCATGCCAAAGAGGGCGCTCATCACCAGCGAGCAGACCACAATGGCCGCCACGCCGCGGCAGATGGAGGTGACCGAGGCTTCCAGCGGGCGGTTGGTGGCGCTCAGGTAGCCCGCCGCCACGATGTTGAACCCGGCAAAGAAGTAGCCCACGAAGTACAGCCGCATGCCGTTGTGGGCAAACCGGGCCATCTGCGCCGAGTTTTCACTGTTGAACCAGCCCACCAGCGTGTCGGTCATGCCGAACACCACCGCGTACAGCGCGGCGGCCAGCACCAGCGCGGTGCAGCTGCCCAGAATGAGCAGCTTCCGGGCTCCGGCCCGGTCGCTGTGGCCGTAGCAGCGGCTCACCAGCGGCTGGGCACCCTGGGCCACACCGTTGAAAATGGCGGTGGCCACCAGCGCAAAGTTGGCCACGACGCCGTAGGCCGCCACGGCCACATTCCCGGCCAGACCCAGCAGCAGGAAGTTGAACACCGTCGTGGTCACGCCGGAGGACATCTCCCCCACAAAGCCGGAGATGCCCAGCTGGCAGCTCTGCCCCAGCAGCTTTGCCGAGGGCAGCTGCCGCACGAACTGCACCGTGTTGTCTTTTTGGAAGAAGTGGCGGCTGCAGATGGCGATGCTGAGCATCGGCGAAACGGCGGTGGCCAGTGCCGCACCGGCCAGCCCCAGCCCCATGGGGAACATGAAGATGTAGTCGAACACCACATTGAACAGGCTGCCGCTCAGCGTGGCCACCATGGCCAGCGAGGGCGCACCGTCGTTGCGGACAAAGGCCGACACGATGTAGTTGCACATAAAAAAGGGCGTGAACAGCAGAAAGATGCGCGCATAGGGGATGCCCAGCGCCACGATGCCGGCATCGCCGCCCATGAGCCGCAGCAGTGTGCCGGGGCAGAAGATGCCCACCAGCACAAAGGGCACGGCCAGCAGGCAGGCGCAAAAGACGGCATTGGAGAAATACCGCTGTGCCGCCCGCTCCTCGCCCTGTGCGCGGAGGATGGCGTAGCGGGTGGCCGCACCCAGACCGATCATGGAACCGATGGCAAAAATGAAGTTGTAGATGGGCAGGCAGAGGTTGAGCAGGGTCACGCCGTCGGTGCCCGCCGCCTGCGAGATAAAATAGGTATCGGCCAGAATATAGCAGGACGTGCCCAGCAGACCGAAAATATTCTGCGATACATATTTAAAGAACTGCTTTGTCAGATTCATCTTGGTTTTCCCTTTTTCCCGGAAATTGTCATACACAAAGCGGTATTGTAGCACACCCCGTGCGTCAAGTCAATTCCAAAACTGCCCTGCAGCGCAGAAAATATCGCTTTCATCCGCGTGGCATTGGTCACATACGCCTATCGGCCCGCAGAGCAGAAGCTTTCTCTTCGGACACGAATCGGGCCATTCCATCGCCCGCCCTACTGCCTGCGGCAGCAGGGTCCCACCCAGCGGACGGTCCTCAGAGAAACTTCTGCTCCGCCAGCTGTTCCGTATTTATGAGGAGGCATTTCATGAACATCACCGAATTTGCCCAGTATGCCGGTGTATCCAAGGCGGCGGTGAGCCGCTACTTCAACGGCGGCTACCTCAGTGCCGACAAGCGGGCACGCATCGAGGCCGCTGTGGAAGCCACCGGCTACCACCCCAGCATACAGGCCCAGATGCTGCGCACCCGCCGCACCCGGCAGGTGGGGGTCATCCTGCCCAAACTGTCCAGCGACAGCTGCCCCCGCATCGTGGAGGGCATCGGCAGCGTGCTGGAAGAATCCGGCTACCAGCTGCTGCTTATCAACACCGCCAACGACCCGCAGAAGGAACTCCGCGCCCTGGACACCCTGTGCCGCCACACGGTGGACGGCATCCTGCTCATTGCCACCGTGTACACCCCGGAGCACAAGGCCGTGCTGGAGCGGATGCATGTGCCGCTGGTGGTGCTGGGGCAGCAGTTTCCGGGCTGCTGCAGCGTGTACCACGACGACTTTGGCGCGGCACAGGCTGCCACGGCCCACATGCTGGCCAAGGGCCGCCATGCCCCGGGCTACATCGGGGTCACCCTGCTGGACAAGGCCGCCGGGCAGCAGCGCCGGGCAGGTTTTGAAGCCGCCGTGAAGGACGCCGGGCTGCCGGTGCGGCCCCAGCGCATGGCGGTGGCAAAGTTCAGCACCGCGTCCGGCTACGAGCAGGCCGCCCGCCTGCTGGGCAGCGACCCCCGCATCGACTGCCTGTTCTGCGCCACCGACGCCATTGCTCTGGGTGCCATGCAGTACTGCCGGGAGGCAGGCATCCGCATCCCGGAGGATGTGATGATCGCCGCCGTAGGCGACAGCAGTGTGGGGCGCAATACCTTTGTGCCTCTGACCAGCGCCCACCTGCACTACAAGACCTCCGGCCGGGACGCCGCCGCCCTGCTGATGGACCTGCTCAACGACCCCTACACCGTGCCCCGCAGCCAGATGCTGGGGTATGAGCTGGTCTGCCGGGAGAGCACGGGGGACTGAGCGATATGAAACCATGTGAAATCAATAACAGAACGCATCCCAACTTTATGCCCTCTGCGAATGGAAATATTGCGCTGATTATCGTATAATCATGCCATTGAAACCGATTACAACACAGTGGTCGGTCTTTGGAAGAGGAAGCATCAAGCAAAGGAGAAGTGCACTATGGATTACAAACACGCAGCACAACAGGTCCTGGACTGCATCGGCGGAAAGGACAACATCGTGTCGGCCGCACACTGCGCCACCCGCCTGCGTCTGGTCATCGCAGACAACGCAAAGGTCAACAAGCAGGAGCTGGAAAACGCCGAGGGTGCCAAGGGCGTTTTTGAGGCACAGGGCCAGCTGCAGATCATCTTTGGCACCGGCACGGTGAACAAGGTATACGACGAGTTCATCCAGCTGGCCGGCATCGAGGGCGGCAGCAAGGAGGACGTGAAGCAGGCGGCCGCCGCCAAGGCACCCTGGTATCAGCGAGCCATCAAGACCCTGGGCGACATCTTTGTGCCCATCATCCCCGCCATCGTGGCTTCCGGCTTCCTGATGGGCATCATGGAAGCGCTGAACTTCATGGTGAACAACGGTTTCCTGAACATCGACACCACCGGCTCGGTGTATGTGTTCGCCAAGCTGTTCTCTAATACGGCCTACACCTTCCTGCCCATCCTCATCGCCTACTCCGCCGCCAAGGTGTTCGGCGGCAACCCCTATCTGGGTGCAGTCATCGGCATGATCATGATCCACCCCGACCTGCAGAACGCCTGGACCGTTTCCAACGGCGTCAACGTGATGCAGCCGGTGTTCGGCGGCCTGTACTCGGTGCCGCTGGTGGGCTATCAGGGCCACGTCATCCCGGTCATCATCGCCGTGTGGCTCATGTGCCAGATTGAAAAGCGGCTGCACAAGGTGGTGCCCGCCATGTTTGACCTGTTCGTCACCCCGCTGGTGTCCGTGTTCGTCACCGGTTACCTGACCCTGGCCGCCATCGGTCCCGTGTTTACCAAGTTGGAAAACGGCATCATCACCGGCGTGCAGACCCTCATCACCCTGCCCTACGGCATCGGCTCCTTCATCATGGGCGGCCTGTACGCGGTCACCGTCGTGGCCGGCATCCACCACATGTACACCCTGATCGACCTGGGCCAGCTGGCCCGCTACGGCTATACCTACTGGCTGCCGCTGGCCAGCGCCGCCAACGTGGCACAGGGTGGTGCCGCTCTGGCCGTGGCCCTCAAGAGCAAGGACACCAAGGTCAAGTCCATGGCCCTGCCCTCTGCCCTGTCTGCCTGCATGGGCATCACCGAGCCTGCCATCTTCGGCGTGAACCTGCGCTACTTCAAGCCCTTCCTCGGCGGCCTGCTGGGCGGTGCCTGCGGTGCCCTGTACGCCAGCATCGTGGGGCTGGGTGCCACCGGCACCGGCGTCACCGGCATCTTCGGCATCCTGCTGCACCTGCACATGCCCCTGCAGTACATCATCATGATGGCCATCTCCTTCGGCGTGTCCTTCGCCGTGACCTGGGCCATCTGGAGTCCTGAGGAGGTCAAGGCATGAACGCACTCCAGCGCGACCTGAAAAAGCTGGTGCCTCTGGTGGAGTCGCTGGGCAAGGAAACCGTTGCCGCCGACCCCCACCGCCAGCGGTTCCACCTGCAGCCGCCGGTAGGCTGGCTGAACGACCCCAACGGTCTGTGCGTCTACGGCGGGCAGTACCACGCATTCTTCCAGTACAGCCCCTTCGACGTGAACGGCGGGGTCAAGCACTGGGGCCACGCCGTGAGCACCGACCTGCTCCACTGGGAGCAATTGCCGGTGATGCTCTATCCGGACGAGCCTTTTGACTGCCACGGTGCCTACTCCGGCTCAGCCCTGGTGGAGGATGGCACCATGTACCTCTACTACACCGGCAACGTCAAGCACCCCGGCAATTTTGATTACATCAAAGAGGGCCGCGGGCACAACGTCTGCCTGGCCGTCAGCAAGGACGGCGTGACCCTCGACAGCAAGCAGTGCCTGCTGACTAACCGCGACTACCCCGCCGGGCTCACCTGCCATGTGCGGGACCCCAAGGTGTTCGCCTACGAAGGCCGGTACTACATGGTGCTGGGTGCCCGCACGCTGGAGGACAAGGGCGAAGTGCTGGTGCTGGAAAGCACCGATAAGCTCCGCTGGACCCACATCAACACCCTGACCACCCCGGAGCCCTTCGGCTACATGTGGGAGTGCCCGGACCTGTTCTGTCTGGACGGGCAGTGGTATCTGGCGGTGTCCCCCCAGGGCATCGACTGCCAGAACGTCTACGGCTGCGGCTGGTTTGCCATCTACGGTGACTGGCGCGGGGACTGCACCCTGAGCGAATTCCACGAGCTGGACGCAGGCTTTGATTATTACGCCCCCCAGAGCTTTGTGGACGGCAACGGCCGCCGCATCCAGATCGGCTGGATGGGCATGCCGGACGCCGACTACGGCAACGCGCCCACCGTGGCTTACGGCTGGCAGCACTGCTTCACCGTGCCCCGCGTGCTGACGGCCGGGCCGGACGGCACCCTGCTGCAGAACCCGGTGCCGGAGCTGGACGCACAGCGCAGCGCCGCCGCCCTGCACGCCGCCAGCGGCGAGGAAGTGTTCCTTGCCCCGCGCTTCGACCTGACCGCCGCACCCGCCGGAGACTTCTGCCTGACGGTTGCGCAGGGGGTGCAGCTGGTGTATACTGAACAGGACTGCACCTGCACCCTGCGCTTCACCGACCCCGCTCTGGCCGACGGCCGCACCGTGCGCCGCGCCCGGCTGGCAGCCCCCTGCCGCAGCCTGCGGGTGGTGGGCGACAATTCCTCGCTGGAAATTTTCCTGAACGGGGGAGCCACGGTGTTCAGCACCCGGTACTACCCTGCCCCCGGCGACGTGAGCGTAAAGCTGACCGGGGCAGCCTGTGAACTCTGCAATTTGTGATCTGGAGGTTTTCTATGCCCGGCAATACTCTGTTTTCCATCGGCGAAGCGCTGATCGACATGATCCCGTCCCGCGTGGGATGCACCTTTGACGAGGTGCCGTCCTTCAGCCCGCGCACCGGCGGCGCACCGGCCAATGTCTGCGCTGCCTTTGCCCGTCTGGGCGGTGCCAGCAGCTTTCTCACCCAGCTGGGCGATGACCCCTTCGGCCACAAGATCGCACGGGAGCTGGAAGCCTGCGGCATTGACCTGAGCCATCTGGTGTTCACCGACAAGGCCAACACCGCCCTTGCCTTCGTGAGCCTGGAGGAGGACGGCAACCGCACCTTCAGCTTTTACCGCAAGCCCTCGGCCGACCTGCTGTATGCCCCGGAGCAGATCGACCTGGCCTGGTTCCGCGACGCTTTTGCCCTGCACTTCTGCAGCGTCTCGCTGGTGGACAGCCCCATGCGCCACGCCCATCTGGCCGCCATCGGAGCCGCCCGGGAGGCCGGTGCGATCGTGAGCTTTGACCCGAACCTCCGCTTCCCCCTCTGGCCCGACCGGGAGATGCTGCGCCAGACCGTGCTGCAGTTCCTGCCGCTGTCCAACATCCTGAAGGTCTCGGACGAGGAATTGGAGTTCCTCACCGGCACCGCCGACATCAAAGCCGCCCTGCCCCAGCTGTTTGCCGGGGATGTGCAGCTGGTGCTGTACACCTGCGGCAGCAAGGGGGCCTACGCCTACACCCGCGCCGCCCATGCCTTTGCCCCCTGCCAGAAGGTCAGGGCCGTGGACACCACCGGTGCGGGCGACGGCTTCATCGGCTCCTTCCTGTGGCAGCTGAGCCGGGACGGCGTGACGGTGGACAAGCTGGAAAAGCTGCCCTGCAAAAAGCTGGAGGAGTACCTGGACTTTTCCAACCGGTTCTGCGGCCTGAGCGTACAGAAGCACGGTGCCATCGACAGCTACCCCACCCTGCCCGAGATGGGCCTCTGATCCTCTCGCATCCTGCGCCCGTTCCGGCCTTTGCCGTCGGAACGGGCGTTTTTGCTTTCCTCATTGTAATATCGCATTCTAATATAACAGGCGTGACTTATTTCTGCACTCCTGTTTTTTTCCTGCCGGGTTGTGGTGGGCCGGAAGATGTGTTACCATAGAACCAACAGACAGGAGGTTCTTTATGCCGTTTGAATTCGCATTTCTGGACTGGCTGCAGCAGTTCCGCAACCCGGTGCTGGATGCGCTGGCCGTCTTTCTCAACTACGCCGGTGAGCACGGTGAGATCTGGATCGCGTTCACGCTGCTTTTGCTGCTGTTCCGCCGCACCCGCAAGGCCGGGTGCGCCATGGCCACGGCGCTGGTACTGTATCTGCTGGCCGGGGACTGCATCCTCAAGCCGCTGTTCGCCCGGCCCCGCCCCTGCGACGTGAACACGGCGATCACCATTCTGGTCAAGCGTCCCCACGGGCACTCCTTCCCCTCCGGGCACACGGCCTCGGCTTTTGCGGCAGCCTTTGCGCTCTGGCTGCAAAACCGGAAGTTGGGCGTCCCCGCGCTGGTGCTGGCGGCTTTCATCGCCTTTACCCGGCTGTACCTGTATGTGCACTTCCCCACCGATGTGCTGGGCGGCCTTGTGCTGGGCCTTGCACTGGGTGCCCTCGCCTCGTGGCTCGTTGACAGTCTGGCAAACAAATCCAAGAAAAAACAAAGTGTATAATGTAAAGCACCCTCTGTTCCCGCACAGTGAGAACAGAGGGTGCTTTTTTTGTTTCTGTACTTTTTGTATTGGTCTTGTATTCAGTGTTACACCCCAAAGAATTCCTTGGCGATGTCGGCGCTGCGCTTGGCGTCCTTAGCGTACCAGTCTGCGCCGATCTTTTCGGCGTATTCCGGGGTGAGCACGGCACCGCCCACCATGATCTTGCAGTCCAGTTTGGCTGCATGCAGGGCGGCAATGGTCTCCTCCATGCTCTTGAGGGTGGTGGTCATCAGGGCCGAAAGGCCCACCAGATGCACATCCTTTTCCCGCACGGTGTCCACCACGGTCTCCACCGGCACATCGCGGCCCAGGTCGATGACCTCAAAGCCGTAGTTTTCCAGAATGACCTTGACGATGTTCTTGCCGATGTCGTGCACGTCGCCCTTCACGGTGGCCAGCACGATGCGGCCCTTGCTGGCGCTGCCCTCGCCCTTCTGGGCAATGGCGGTCTTGATCTCCTCAAAGGCGCTCTGGGCAGCGCTGGCAGCCTGCAGCAGCTGCGGCAGGAAAAGGGTGCCCTTCTCATACTTGGCACCCACGATGTCCAGCGCCGGGATCAGGGCTTCGTCCACCACTTCCAGCGGCTGCTTTTCTGCCAGCAGAGCGCGGGTCTGGGCGGCGGCGTCGCCCTTCAGGCCCTTTTCCACCGCCTTGATCAGCGCCGCATAGGGGCCGGAAATTTCAGCGCTCCCGTCGGAAGCTGCCGCCGCAGGTGCGGCCTGGGCTGCCTGCTTCAGGGCCGTGGAGGCAGGCACCCGGTTTGCGTAGCGCTCGATGTACTGCATGCTCTGCGCGTCCCGGTTGGTCAGCACGTTGTAGGCATATACGGCGGCCATCATCTCTTCACTGGAGGGGTTCATGATGGCCAGATCCAGCCCGGCATACATGGCCATGGTGAGGAAGGTGGTGTTCAGGTAGGAACGGCAGGGCAGGCCGAAGCTGATGTTGGACACGCCCAGGATGGTGCGCACGCCCAGCTCCTTCTTGCAGGCTTCCAGCGCCTGCACCGTGGCCAGCACATCCTTCTGCTGGGCGCTGGCGGTCAGGGTCAGGCAGTCGATGTAGATGTCCTCGCGGGGGATTCCAGCTTCCAGTGCCGCCTCGGTGATGCGGCGGGCAATGGCCACGCGGTCCTCTGCGGCGGGCAGGATGCCCCGCTCGTCGATGGCAAGGCCCACGATGGCCGCGCCGTACTTTTTGCACAGGGGCAAAATGGCCCGAAGCTTTTCCGGCTCGCCGTTGGTGGAGTTGACGATGGGCTTGCCGTTGTACACCCGCAGGCCGTTTTCCAGTGCCTGCACGTTGGAGGAATCCAGCTGCAGCGGCAGGCTGACCACGCTCTGCAGGGCCTTGACCACCTGCGGCATCAGGGCCGGTTCATCCACGCCGGGGGCACCCACGTTCACGTCCAGCACCTGTGCCCCGGCTTCCACCTGGCTCACGGCTTGTTCCAGAACATAGTTCATATCATTCTCCCGCAGTGCCTGCTGGAAGCGCTTTTTGCCGGTGGGGTTGATGCGCTCGCCCACCACGGTGATGCCGTCCACGTTGACATAATTCATGGGGGTGCACAGCACCGAGGGCATGGCGTGGGCCGGGCGGCCCGGCACACAGCCCTTGAACACCCCGTTCAGCAGCCGGATGAACTCCGGCGTGGTGCCGCAGCAGCCGCCGGCGGCAAACAGATTCAGCTCCCGGTAGGGCTTCATTTCCAGCGCAAACAGCTGCGGGGTAATGTCGTAGCCGCTGCCGTCGGCCCGGGGCAGGCCCGCGTTGGGCTTGACGAACACCGGGAAGTTGCCGGGCACGGCCTCGGTCAGGCGCTTTGCCATGGGGAAGATCTCCTTGGGGCCCAGCGAGCAGTTGATGCCCACGGCGCTGGCCCCCAGCCCCCGGGCGGTGACGCCGAAGCTCTCCACCGTGCAGCCGGTAAAGGTGCGGCCGCCGGCTTCAAAACTCATGCTGGCCAGGATGGGCAGGCTGGAGTTTTCCCGGGCGGCCAGCAGCGCGGCCTTGAGCTCGTACAGGTCGGTGAAGGTCTCAAAAAAGATCAGGTCGGCCCCGGCCGCCGCACCGGCCCGCACGATGCGGGCGTATTCCTCCACGGCATCCTCAAAGGCCAGAGTGCCGTTGGGTTCCAGCAGCTCGCCCAGCGGGCCGACATCCAGCGCGGCAAGCGCACCATAGGGCGCACAGGCCCGCTTGCAGTTGGCAATGCCCGCCGCAATGATCTCTTCCAGACTGTAGGCGCTGCCCGCCAGCTTGTGGGCCGACGCACCAAAGGTGTTGGCGTTGATGATGCGGCTGCCCGCTGCGGCATACTGAGCATGGATGCCCTCGATGAGCTGCGGGTCGGTGATGTTCAGTTCCTCCGGCCGGGCGCCCAGCTTCAGGCCGGCCGCCTGCAGCATGGTGCCCATGCCGCCGTCCAGCAGGATGGTATTGCTCTGCTTGAAAAGTTCACTCACTTGCACAGGTCTTTCCCCTCTTTCTGTATTCGCAGCGGGTGCGCAGCACACAGTGCCCGCACCCGGCCAGATGTCCATTGACCGGATGGTCGCTGACCCCCAGAATGGCGGTCACGCTTTTGCGGGGGGTCATCAGGTTGGTATCGGTGACGCACAGCCCGGCCCGGCGCGCCGTGTCCAGCGCGGCGGCCACCAGCGGCTGCACCGCGATGTCCCAGTCGCCATAGCCCGGCGAGAACCGCCCGGTGAGGTAAGTCCCCTCGGCTGCGGCCAGCTGGCGCAGCTCGGCTTCCGCCGCGTCGGCGGTCTGCTCAGCCAGGGCGCTGCCCAAGGCATCGGAGGCCACCCCGGCAGCAATGTCCCCTACCCCGGCCCGGCGGATCTGGGCGTCCACCCCGGGGCCAAGGGTCACGGCCAGCAGAATGGCCTGCCCGCAGCCCTCCAGATGCCGCATCACGTCACTGCCCCGCAGGATGCCGGCTTCGGCCAGTGCCTTCACCTCCGCCCGCAGCCAGACGGCGCGGGGCGTCGCAGCGGCCAGCAACGGTACGGCGCAGCGCTGCAGCAGGGTCATGGTGGCGGTGTCCGCCTCCCCGCGCGCGCCGAAATACCGCGCTGCCTGCGCAAGGTCGATCAGCTCCGGTTTTTCCACCGGCAGGGTCCTGCTCTGTCCCAGCTGCATCTGCGGTTCCTCCTTGCTTTTTTGAAATAAAGTGGTTTTAAGTATACCGCAGCTATGGGATTTTATCAATCCCGGAGAATGCAAAAAATCCCTCCGTCACGGCTCACGCCGTGCCAGCCCCCTCGGGGAGGGGGCCTTGACGGTCCGGAAACGTTCCGCTTTCAACAGGAAACATCCCGGTTCCGTCAGAAGGCTCCATCTCAGAGGGAGCTGGCAAACCCGAAGGGTTTGACTGAGGGAGTACTCTTATTTGATGCAGGTGGAGCAGGGCGTGTAGCCTGCCTCGATGGCCTCGTCGTAGCTGGAGAAGAGGATCTGGTTCTTCTCGGCCGGCAGGTTCGGGCAGGTGGGCAGGTGGAACTTTTTGCTGTTCACGTTGCCGATGTACGCCTGCTGCGCGGTGCTGGAGGACGACGGGTCGGTTGGGTTCAGCTGACTGTCCGGCACAAAGCGCTCGGTGCCCACGGTGAAGTTCTGGCCGTCGCTGCTAATGGTGATGGTGCCCTGCAGGTCGGTGCGGTAGACGTCCACCTTTGCGTCCCGCAGGATGCTTAACGTTTCCTCGTGGGGGTGGCCGTACTTGTTGCCCGTGCCGCAGGAGATGACGCCCATTTCCGGCAGAACAGCGTTCAGAAACAGGTAGCTGGTACTGGTGCTGGAGCCGTGGTGCCCTACCTGTAAAACATCGGCTTTCAGGTTGGCGCCGCTGTTCACAAGGTCGGTCTCGGCGGTATTTTCCATGTCGCCGGTCAGCAGAAAGCTGATGTTGCCGTAGTCGATGCGCAGCACCAGCGAGGTGTTGTTGGTCTCGCTGTACTGCGTTACCGGGCCAAGCATGGTAACGGTGGCGCTGCCCAGCGGCCAGACCGTGCCCACGGAGGGCACTTCCAGCTGCAAGCCCTGTTGCTGCGTATACTTGACAAAATCGTTGAAGCATTTGGTGCTGCCCTCGGTCACAGGGCTGTAAGCGTGTCCCGCCGGGAACTTTGCCATTACGGCGGCAAGCCCGCCCACATGATCCTCGTGGGCGTGGGAGCAGAACACATATTGCAGCTGCTCCACCCCCTGCTTTTGCAGGTAGGATACCACCAGACTGCCATCGTCCACGTTGCCGCCGTCGTACAGCATGAACTGGCCGTCACATTCCACCAGCACGCTCAACGCCTGCCCCACGTCGATGAAGTGCATCTCGAACGGGGCATCCACGCTGGCTGCCGTAGAGGAAGGGTTGGGCACCACGTCGGCACTGCCGCCCGGCACCACAGCCGAGGTACCACAGCCTACAAGGCTCAGGGCCAGTGCGGCCGCAGCGGCCAGCGACAGCAGCCGCTGCAGCAGGCCGGTTTTCTTTTTCGGGGTCACTTTTTCTTTGTTCCAGTTTTCCACGATGTATTCTCTTTCTGTTGATTCTTTTTGGGTTTGTGTCCGGGGGCCGAGTGCGGCGCAAAGCGGGCACCCGGGCTGGGCTGACGCCCGGCAGGGGCAGCGGTGCGGTTCGGGCCGTGGGCAGGCTTGCCCTTGCCCTTCTGGTTGGGACGCACGGTGTAGGTGCCGTCGTTGTGGATGGTCACCTCCGGGCTGTCGGCGCGGCGGGCCGAGCGCTGCACCGCGCGGCGGCCCTCGGCGGGCACCAGCAGGGGGATGAGGTCCTCCCGGTGGGTCATCCTCAGGGCCTTGACCACCTTTTCGGCGTTGCGGGGCTCATAGTATTGCAGCAATGCACGCTGCAGGGCCTTGCCCTCGGGGGTCTTTTCCACGAACACCGGCTTCAGGGTGTAGGGGTCCAGGCCGGTGTAGAACATGCAGGTGCTCACGGTGCCGGGAGTGGGGTAGAAATCCTGCACCTGCTCCGGGCGCATGTGGTTCTTATAAAGGTACTCGGCCAGATAGACGGCATCCTTCAGGGTGCTGCCCGGGTGGCTGGACATGAGGTAGGGCACCAGATACTGTTTTTTGCCCGCTTTTTTGCTCAGCTCGTAGAATTTATCCTTGAACTTGTTGAACGTCTCAATGGGAGGTTTGCCCATGTAGGCCAGAGTGTTGGGAGCGCAGTGCTCCGGGGCCACTTTCAGCTGGCCGGAAACATGATACTCCACCAGCTCTTTGAAGAACGTATCGTCCGGGTCGGCCATCAGGTAGTCGAACCGGATGCCGCTGCGGATGAACACTTTCTTGACGCCGGGCAGCTCCCGGACACGGCGCAGGATCTTCAGGTAGTCGCTGTGGTCCACGATCATGTGGGAGCAGGTCTGCGGGGCCAGACAGTGCTTGCCGCCGTTGCACATGCCCCGGAGCATCTGCTCCCGGCAGGAGGGGAAGCGGAAGTTGGCGGTAGGCCCGCCGATATCGTGGATATAGCCCTTGAAATCCGGCTCATGGGTCATCCGCTCCGCCTCGGCCACGATGCTGTCCGCGCTGCGGCTGGTGACACGGCGGCCCTGATGGAGCTGGATGGCGCAGAAGTTGCAGCCGCCAAAACAGCCGCGGTTCTGGATGATGGAGAACTGCACCTCCCGGATGGCAGGCACACCGCCCATGTCTTCATAAATGGGATGGTAACGGCGGGTGTAGGGCAGGGCGTAGACCTTATCCAGCTCCCAGCGGACAAGGGGCTTGGCCGGGATGTTCTGCACCAGATATTTCTCGCTCTGCTTCTGGACGATGATCTGGCCGCTGACCACATCCTGATTGTCCATCTGGATGCGGCAGGCCTTGGCGTAGGCCGTCTTGTCGCTGGCCACTTTTTTGAAGCCCGCGCACTCCACATACCGCTCGGGCAGGTGGTCGAAATCGGTCAGGTAGCAGGTGCCGTCCACATCGGTGATGCTCTCCACCGGCTCCCCTGCCGCCAGCCGCCGGGCGATCTCCACGGTCTGGTGCTCGCCCATGCCGTAGCTGATGATGTCGGCACCGGAATCTTCAGCGATGCTGGGCAGAACGGTGTCCAGCCAGTAATCGTAATGCGCAAAACGGCGCAGGGAGGCTTCCAGGCCGCCCAAGATCACGGGCAGGTCCGGGTAAGCCTCTTTGGCCAGCTTGGTGTAAACCGTGGCGCTGCGGTCCGGGCGGGCACCGCCCTTTCCGCCGGGGGAATACTCATCCTCCGCGCGGGGGATCTTTGCCACCGAGTAGTGGCTCACCATACTGTCCACGTTGCCACCGCCGATGAAGAAGCCGTACTTCGGCTTGCCGAACCGCTTGAAGTCCTCGCAGTCGGAATAGCGGGGCTGGGCCAGCACGCCGATCTTATAGCCCTCTGCCTCCAGCAGGCGGCTGATGATGGCGGTGCCAAAGCTGGGGTGGTCCACATAGGCGTCACCGCCCACCACCACAAA